>Ga0100391_1000420_pt1 | contig 50433 bp, 45 predicted proteins | sample CryGeymeta201515_FD_81541 | JGI IMG/M metagenome (GOLD analysis project Ga0100391, IMG submission 81541) | Groundwater microbial communities from Crystal Geyser aquifers in Utah, USA - Crystal Geyser metaG 2015-15 | ecosystem: Environmental > Aquatic > Deep subsurface > Groundwater | place: USA...
AATTAAACCACATGCTCCACCGCTTGTGTGGGTCCCCGTCTATTCCTTTGAGTTTTAATCTTGCGACCGTACTCCCCAGGCGGGATACTTAATGCGTTAGCGTCGTCACTGAAGGGGTCGAGTCCTCCAACAACTAGTATCCATCGTTTACGGCGTGGACTACCGGGGTATCTAATCCCGTTCGCTCCCCACGCTTTCGTGCCTCAGTGTCAGAAATGGTCCAGTAACCTGCCTACGCCATTGGTGTTCCTTCTTATATCTACGGATTTCACTCCTACACAAGAAATTCCAGTTACCTCTACCATTCTCGAGTCGGTGAGTTTGAATAATAGTCTGTATGGTTGAGCCACCAGGTTTCACTATTCACTTTACACACCACCTACGCAACTCTTTACGCCCAGTCACTCCGGATAACGCTTGGGTCCTACGTATGACCGCGGCTGCTGGCACGTAGTTAGCCGACCCTTATTCATGAGTTACCGTCATATTCTTCACTCATAAAAGCAGTTTACGACCCGAAGGCCTTCATCCTGCACGCGGCGTTGCTCCATCAGGCTTTCGCCCATTGTGGAAGATTCCTTACTGCTGCCTCCCGTAGGAGTCTGGACCGTGTCTCAGTTCCAGTCTGGCTGGTCATCCTCTCAGACCAGCTACCCATCGTTGACTTGGTGAGCCTTTACCTCACCAACTATCTAATAGGACGCAGGCCGCTCCCAAAGCGCATAAAGCTTTAATCCGAAGATCATATGCGGTATTAGCACACCTTTCGGTGCGTTATCCCTCACTTTGGGGCACGTTCCCACGCGTTACTCAGCCGTCCGCCGCTCGCCTTCATTTTGCACAACCATTTCCTTATAATCTTTGGGACTTTAGAATGAAATATTCTTAGTATCCGAAAGGAAGAAAACGATAGTGCAAAACAAGCTGCCGCTCGACTTGCATGTATTAGGCACGCCGCCAGCGTTCATCCTGAGCCAGGATCAAACTCTCCATAAAAGTTTGCTAACTTCCGTTACCGGTAGTTTTTAAACATATATAAACTGACGATGATATTACACAACTAAATTGTTAACGTCCACGTTATGTCTTCTACCGTTCAACTCTCGCAGTTGATTGCCGCAGTGCTTGCGACCAGACTTTTCCAATCATACACCTTCAAAGGAGGGTGCGTCAAGGGTAAAGTAGGGTTATTTCGTCGCAACAAACACAACGAGGCCGATAAGGAAGCCGAGCGTGCCGCCGGCAATGACTTCCAGGGGGGTGTGGCCCTTGGCCGCCCGTGGCAAAACGATCTTAGATTTCGCTACCTTTATGAGCTCTCGGATGGCCAGTCCCTGTTCACCGCTCGAGCGGCGGACCATGACGGCGTCGTACATCACGACGGCAGCGAACAAGGCGCTCAGACCGAAAATGGCAGAGCCGGTTCCCTCGATGAGACCGACCACCGTTGCCAAGGCCACCACCGACGCGCTATGAGCGCTCGGCATGTTCCCTGATACATACAGTTGGCGGAAGCTACCGATTTTTTTCGTCTTTAATACCGCGAAGACATATTTCAGCCCCTGTGCGCCGACCCACGCCAGCGCGACTGCGAGCAGATAGGGCGACACGATGTCCATCGCCCTAGCCCTCTTCCTCGGTTTCCTTGGTTTGTTCTGGCATCAGTCCGATCGAGACGATCTTGTCGGATTCACCCAGACGCATGATGGTGACACCTTGGGTCGTACGGCCGAGCAGCTTGATATCCTTCAGGCCGATACGGATGGTCTGCCCGTTCTTGGAGATCATGATCGCATCGACCATCTCTGGATCAAGCGTCTGTACCGAGATGATCGGACCGGTCTTGGCCGTTACCACGGCTGCCTTGATACCGACGCCACCCCGTTTATGACTCGGGAAGTTACCGGCGGTAGTCCGTTTGCCGAAGCCCTTCTCGCTGATGACAAGCAGCTCCTGCTGTTCACTCGAGACGATGTCCATACCGACCACACGGTCGTTCGGTCGAAGCCGAGCACCGCGTACACCACGGGCGGCACGGCCCATCGGTCGGGCATCTGCTTCGTTGAAGCGAACGGCCTGTCCGGCGCTGGTGCTGATGATGACATCACTATTCCCGTCAGTCCGTTTGATCCACCGTAGTTCGTCACCGTCATCCAGCTTGATGGCGATTAAGCCGTTGGTCCGGATATTGGCGTAGTCCTTGAGTGGCGTCTTCTTGACGGTGCCCTTGACGGTCGCCATGAACAGGTATCCCTCATCCTTCTCGTCCTTCTTGTGACGGATGATGCTGGTAATCTTCTCTTCCGGCTGCAATTGCAACAGGTTGACGGCGGCGACACCCTTGGCAGCCAGGCTGGCCGCAGGTACTTCGTAGGCCTTCAGGCGGAAGACGCGACCGCGGTTAGTGAAGAAGAACAGCCAATCGTGCGTGCTGGCTGGCACCAGCTGCGCGATGACGTCCTCTTCCTTGACGGTCATACCGCGTTTACCCTTGCCACCACGGTGCTGGCGGCGGTATTCCGATACCAATGTGCGCTTGACGTAGTTCTCTGCCGTCAGCAGGATGACGCTATCTTCTTCCGGAATCAGCTCCTCGTCACTGAACTTGCCCAGTTCGTGGTTGATGATCTGCGAACGGCGGTCGTCGCCGTACTTGTCTTTCATTTCGAGCAGTTCACGCTTGATGATCTTGAGGATTTCCTTCTCATCGGCCAGGATGGCTTCGAGTTTGCCAATCAGTGTCAGCAGCTCGTTCAATTCGTTTTCAATCGCCTCGCGCTCTAATCCGGTCAGGCGGCGGAGCTGCATCGCCAGAATGGCCTTCGCCTGGATTTCCGACAGCTTGAACTTCGTCACCAAGGCTGCTTCAGCCTCCTCGGTCGTCTTGCTGGCGCGGATGGTCTTGATAACCTCATCGATATGATCGAGGGCGATCTTATAGCCCTCCAATATGTGCGCCCGCTCCTTAGCTTTCCGCAGTTCGTACTCAGTCCGACGACGCACTACTATCTGACGGTGTTTAACGAACTCGCTCAGGATATCTTCAAGACCCAGCACGCGCGGCTGGATGCCGTCGATCAATGCCAACATATTGAAGTGGAAGCTGGTTTGCAATGCGGTCAGCTTGAACAACTGGTTCATCACCTTCTTCGGGTATGAGTCCTTCTTCAGCTCGATGACGACGCGCACCTTGCCACGGGCGCTTTCGTCGCGGAGGTCGGCGATCTGAATTTTCTTGTCCTTATGAAGTTCGGCAATTTTCTCAATCAATGAGGCTTTGTTGACGGCATAAGGCATCTCGGTCACCACGATCTGGCTACGGCCCTTCTTGGTTTCCTCAATGTTGGTAACGGCACGGATCGTGACGCTGCCCCGGCCGGTCTGGTAGGCCAGCTTCATCGGCGCTCCACCGTAGACGATGGCGCCAGTCGGGAAATCTGGACCTTTGACGTGCTTAAGCAGGTCATCGATCGTCGCGTCCGGGTTGTCGATCATCTCGATAGTCGCATCGACCAGTTCACCCAAGTTATGCGGCGGAATGTTGGTCGCCATACCGACAGCAATACCGATCTGACCATTCAGTAGCAGGTTCGGTAGCTTTGCCGGTAGGACGGATGGCTCCTGCTCGGAACCATCGTAGTTGTCGCGGAAATCAACCGTTTCTTTGTCGAGGTCAACCAGCAGCTCGTTACCGGCCCGGCCTAAGCGTGCTTCGGTGTATCGGCTGGCTGCGGCGGGGTCACCGTCCATCGAGCCGAAGTTACCCTGACCATTGACCAGCGGATAACGCATCACCCAGTCTTGCGCCAGACGTACCATCGAATCATAAATGGACGAATCACCATGCGGGTGATACTTACCCATCACTTCACCGGCAATACGGGCGGACTTGGCGAACTTACCACCTGGCCTCAGACCCTGCTCGCCCATGGTGTAAAGGATACGGCGGTGCACCGGCTTCATGCCGTCGCGTACGTCAGGCAACGCGCGATCAATGATGACGCTCATCGAATAGCGCAGGAAGCTGTCCTCCATGACGTCTTCGACACTACGATGCTCAAGCGATTTCGAGTGCGTCTGCAGCACTTCAGCTGGTTCAATCGCTTCGTTTTCAATTGGTGTTATTTTGTCATCGTCCATGATTAGATATCCAGTTCCTCAACGTTTACGTCTTTGGCGCGCGATTGGATGAAACTCTTTCGTAGCGCCACTTCATCACCCATCAGCTTTGTAAAAATTGCATCAGCTTCTTCGGCGTCATCAACCTTTACCTGTACCAACACTCTGTTCTCTGGGTTCATTGTTGTTTCCCACAACTGATCAGCATCCATCTCACCCAGACCCTTATAGCGTTGTACGTCTGACAACCCGGCTTGTTTGATAATAGAGTCGGCCGGATTTATTTCGGTGCCACGGTTGCGGCGCTCTTCGGTCAGCTGCTTGATAATCTCATCCCTCTCCTCATCGCTATAGGCGTAGTAACGCTTGTTCCCGGCTGCCTTCAGCAAGAAGAGTGGCGGCTTCGCCAGGTACACGTGGCCACCGTCGACCACGTCCTTCATATAGCGGAACAGGAACGTCAGCAGGAGCGTTGAGATATGGCTACCGTCGACGTCGGCGTCGGTCATGATGATAATGCGATGATAGCGCAACCCGTTGACATCGAATTGGTCGCCGATGCCGACGCCAAGCGCCTTGATAAGGCTCACGATCTCGTTGTTATTCAGCATCTTATCGAGCCGTGCCCGTTCGACGTTGAGCACCTTACCACGCAGTGGCAAGATGGCCTGGGTCTTCGAATCACGACCGCTCTTAGCTGAACCACCGGCCGAGTCACCCTCGACGATGTAAATCTCACTATCGGCCGGGTTCTTGCTTGAACAGTCGGCCAGTTTGCCGGGCAGGCTCAGGCCATCAAGTGCACCCTTACGGATAACGTTGTCGCGGGCAGCACGGGCAGCTTTACGGGCACGAGCGGCCAGGAGCGCCTTGCCGATGATCTTTTTCGCGACGGCTGGCGTCTCGTCTAAGTAATAGGCGAAGTATTCGCTCATTACCTGTTCGACGTAGCGACGGACTTCAGGGTTACCCAACTTATTCTTCGTCTGCCCTTCGAACTGCGGGTCCGGCAGTTTGACAAGAATGATGGCGGTCAGACCTTCGCGGATGTCGTCACCCGTCAGGTTCTCTTCCTTCTCTTTCAGCAGGCCGCTCTTGCGGGCGTAGTCGTTAATGACCCGGGTCAGCGCGGTGCGGAACCCGATCAGGTGCGTCCCGCCGTCGGGTGTCAGGACGTTGTTGGCGAACGGCTTCACGGTCTCGATGAAGGTGTCATTATATTGGACCGCGATTTCAATCATCGAGTCTTCGACCTGCTTTTCAACGTAGAACGGCGCATCAGACAGAATGTCCTTACCGATGTTGAGGTGCTTGACGTAACTTTGGATACCACCTTCGAAATAGAAGGCCTGCCGCTCACCGGTGCGCTCGTCGAATACTTTCGCGTAGACGCCTTTCGTGAGGTAAGCCTGGTGACGCAGATAGTTGACGACCCATTTGTAGTCAAACTCGACCGTTTCCTTGAAAATAGTCGGGTCCGGATAGAAGGTGACGGTTGTACCGGTCGGTCGGTCGGTCTTGCCTATCTTCTTGAGTGGTTGCATGGTGGCGCCACGTTCGAACTCGATGCGGTACAGCTCACCTTTCTTCACTACCTCAGCGATCAGCTTGGTGCTCAGGGCGTTTACCACGCTAGAACCGACACCGTGCAGACCGGACGATACCTTATATCCGCCGCCGCCGAACTTACCACCGGCGTGCAGGACCGTCAGCACGGTCTCAAGGGTCGACAGGCCGGTCTTCGGGTGTTTATCAACTGGGATACCACGACCATCGTCGGTAATCGTGATGCCGCCGTCTTCAAGAATCGCCACTTCCACCTTGGTGGCATGGCCAGCGATCGCTTCGTCGATCGAGTTGTCTGCGATTTCCTTAATAAGATGGTGGACACCGTCGTAGCCGGTGCTACCGATGTACATACCCGGGCGCTTACGAACCGGTTCAAGCCCCTCTAGGACCTGAATCTGTGACCCATCATAAGAGTCAGCGCTTGTTTGTTTAGCCATTCTTCCCTCACTATTCCTGGACTATTGCAGCTATTTACACTGCCCGTATTATATCGGATTATTTGTATTCACTCAAGCGTTGATAAACTTGCTTGCGCTGAACACAATACTTATGCTAATCTGGGGACAAAAGGATACGATAACAGTAGTAAACCAAACATAAAAAAGGCCACCCAATGTTTCGAAAGATTGTCTCGAACTTAAACTTCAGCCCCGCATTGGTCGGTCAGCTTGGTTTCTATGCCAAACGACTGCGCAAAGAAGAGACCACGCGCCGACTCGGCCTGGTCTTCACTGCCCTGGCGTTAGTCGTCCAGTCGTTCGCCGTCTTCACGCCGACTGAAGCTCTCAACGCGGCCAGTCCGGCCGACTTCGTGCGCGGAGGCGTCAAGAACCAGTCTGAATTCCTGCAGCACTACGACCGGAATAACAATAATATAAAGGATGTCTTCAAATCGCTCGGCATCACCCGGGCGGAAATCGCCGCTACCAAATCGGTCCAGGTTCGTGAGCCTGGTCATTACAACTGGGCCATGACCAGCTTGTACAGCCACGCCCAAGGCGAACGCGTCTGGTCATATGACAAGGCCCGCGGCGGCAAGGGTAAGGTTTACTACCGACCGATGACCCTTACTCAACAAGGCGGCCCGGTCCATACCGTCTTCGCTGGATATTCGAAAGCGTTCGGTTGGTTCGCTATCAAGAAAGACTGCGGCAACCTGGTAACTAAGGTTCCCCCGCACGCACCGAACCCACAGGCCGTCTGTCAGGCCCTGGTCGTCCGAGCACTGTCATCCGAACGCTTCCGCTTCACTGCCCGTGCCAATAAGAAGGACGGTGCCGTTATTAAGAATTACCGTTACGAGATCAAACGAGGCGGCGACGTTGTGACGACCCGTTCATTCGCCTCAGGACAGCAAAGCCACAGCTTCGTGTACCAACAGTCCAAGCCGGGGACGTACCGGGCCAGCGTCACCGTCGTGACCAGCGTCGGCAAGAAGACGGGCGCCGATTGTCGCGACAGCTTCGTCGTCGACAAGAAGCCGGTCGCCGTCTGTACCGGTCTGAACGCCAGCCTCAGCAACCGCACCATCGTGTCGCTACGCGGTTCAGCTCGAGTAGCGAACGGTGCCTCGATCAAGCGGTATGTCTTCGTCGTAACCGAAGGAAACAAAGAGGTAAAACGCGTCGTGGTCCGATCAAGCAAGCAAAACGTCTCGGCCGAAAGCTTCACACTGTCGAAACCGGGTACATACCGGGTCAAGCTGACGGTCGTGACAAGTGAAGGCAACAAGACAGGTAGCGACTGCACCAAGCGGTTCACCGTTACCAAACAGGAAGTCTGTGTCTACAACCCCTCACTGCCAGCCGATAGCCCCGACTGCCAACCCTGCCCTGACAACCCCGAAATCTGGTTTAAGGATGATGACTGTGCGGCTGATGTCATCAGCACCAAGGTCGCCACGAACCTGAGCCAAGGCAACGTCGATGCTACAAAATCGGTCGCTCGCTCCGGTGATAAGCTGAGCTACACCGTCACGGTTGAAAACAAAGGCTTCGCCTCTGAAACCGTCGCCATCACTGAAAACCTTGAAGACGTCCTTGAGTACTCAAGCCTCGTCGATAACGGCGGCGGAACATTCAATGAGGCGACCAAGACGCTGAGTTGGCCTGCTGTTGAGCTGGCAGCCGGCCAGAAACAGTCCCGTACCATCGCGGTGCAGGTAATGAACGACATCCCGTCGACCAATACTGGCACGAGCAACGAAGCCTCCTACGACTGCCGCATGGTCAACACCTTTGGCAACTCCGTCGGCGTCGATGTCGAATGTGCCGCCCAAAAGGTCATCGTTGAGCAAGTCGTCAAAGAACTGCCACAGACCGGCCCGCGCGAGAATATGATCTTCGCCGCCGTCTTGCTGTCAGTCGTCACCTACTTCTACGCCCGCTCCCGCCAGCTCGGCCGTGAAGTCCGGCTGATCCGCCGCGGACTGAACGCTGGTACAATATAAGCAACGTTAAATAAGGAACGGGTGGGAACATGAGCGAGAAACTATCACAAAGCCCTGAACAGGGCGAACGCAGCCCCGAGGAACTGGAGCGCACTGGCGCGGAACGTCGAGCTGAGCTCGAAACGCACCATGAACGTGCAGCTGAACAGTCTAAGGAGCAGGATGTCGAGAAGCTGAGTCAGGAAGCGAAAGAAGAGGCGACGGTCGAAAAAGAGACCAAGCCTGAACGTTCACCAGCTGAAAAACGAAAAGACGCGCCCCTGCCCCGAAAGCGACAGGAAAAAATTAACTTCAACCGGACCATGCATGAGGCGCGTAGTCACATGTCAGCCCCAAGTCGCACGTTCTCGAAGGTAATCCATGCACCGGTGGTCGAGAAGACCTCGGAGGTGGTTGGCTCCACCGTCGCACGACCCAATGCGGTTCTAGCCGGCTCGGTCGCCGCTTTCATCTTCACGCTAGGCCTTTATCTTATTGCCCGTCACTATGGCTATCCGCTGTCTGGCTTCGAGACGATCGGCGCCTTCATCCTTGGCTGGGTGGTCGGCATTCTCTTCGATTACCTCCGCCTCATGATTACCGGTCGACCGAGTTGACCCTGTCATCCCCTTGCGTTTTAAATGGGCACCTTATAGGTGCCCATTCTCTTATTGCAGCTTGACTGATACCTCGCCGTCATCGTTCTTGTTATCGCCTCGTAGATGCAGACGTGCCCCATCATCCGCCTTGGCCGTAGTTGGCGGAAGCGGCGATGTCATCGGAGCAGGCGTGTCGGACGCGGGCGAAACTGTTGCAGCAGGCTTCTGTGGATTGATCATGGCTGGTTGCGCGGTTGGCCCAGCATTTGACGCTACAGGCGCCTGCTGTGGCCCTGCCGGGCGGCCCCCACCGAGCTGCTGGCGCTTGGCAAGCCACTCATCTAGGAATGAGGTGCCGGACTTCGTCCCAGCGCCCGTACCGGCCGGAGACGCTCCAGGACCGCCCCGTTGCTGCATCCGTCGCATCTCCTCCAATTTCATTTTCTTTTCCTTCTCAGCGCTCCCAAGCCGATCGAAGATATCTTTTTCAACCACGGCACGTGGTCGGCCATGCTTGGCGGCGGATAGGCGCTTAAGGGCGGCGGCCAGCTGCGGGTTACTTTGCCCCATCGGTGGCACGAACGACATCGAGAACGGAGCCGACGGTACGTTGTTAATCATGACGCTGGTAATCGACTGGTAGTTTGGCATCTTGGTAAGGTCTTCCGTCTCAAACGTAGGCGCGAACTTTTTCACCAGGATTTCGGCATCGGTAATACCGATTCGTCCGGCGATGACCGTACCGACGTTACCGATGATTGCCTCTCGGATCTTGTCGGTCAGCTGGGTCATGAATTGGTTGCCGAGAATGAGGTTCAGGCGGTATTTCCGCGCTTCCGAGAGAATGGACTCAAAGCTCTCCGTCGCGAAGTTCTGGAACTCATCGACGTAGAGTGAGAAGTCCTCACGTTGGTCTTCCGGCGTGTCGGCCCGGCCCATAGCGGCGGCCTGGAATTTCATCACGAAGATGATGCCCAGCAGTTTTGAGTTAAGCTCGCCCATACGGCCCTTCGAGAGGTTTACTAACAGGATTTTCTTGTTGTCCATGATGTCGCGCAGGTTGAAGCCAGATTTGGTCTGCCCAATGATGTTGCGCATGGCGTCGTTCGAGATGAACGGTCCGAATTTCGAAACCACCCAAGATATGACCTCGCCCGCCTCGTTGGAGCGCTGGGAGGCAGGAAACTCCTTGGTCCAGAAATCAAGCACGGTCTGATCGGTCACGTACTTAAGCTTTGATTTCATGAAATCCTGATCAATCAGTAACTTCGGAATGTCGATGAAGGTTCCGCCGTTCGGGTCGCTCATCAGCAGCAAGGCACAGTTGCGGAAAATATGCTCGAGCCGCGGGCCGACGATACCGGTATGACCTGGGTCGTACAATCCATACAGCATGTTGATTGATTCCTGCACCAGAAAGTCCTTCTGATCAGGATGGTCAAACTCGAACATGTTCAGACCGATCGGGTTCGTCATATCGCCGGGGTTGAAGTAAATGACATCCTCGACCCGTTCCTTCGGTACCTTACCGAGCAGTGCTTCGACTGAATCACCGTGCGGATCAACGAACGCGAAGCCTTTGCCGTCCATCATATCCTGAAAAGCCAGGTTCTCAAGCAGCACCGACTTACCGGTACCGGTCTGCCCGATGATGTAAGTATGACGACGACGGTCGTTGGTAGACAAGCGAATCGGCTTCTTTGTACCTCTGAACTCGTTATAACCAAGGAGGAATCCTTCGTCCATTACCTGGGTTGGTCCGTCGACCTGCTTGCTCATTTGCCGTTGTACTTGTGACGTCGGAATGCTTTTCTGATCCGGTAGATGAAAGACCGTCGCTAGTTCCACGGTATTCAGTACGTTGCTACTGACCGATTGTGGGAAGAAGCGGAAGATATAAGCCGTCACCAATTCCTCGATGTTACGGCTTACGGCAAACTTGAACCCGTTGTTACTCGGGGAATCGAACAGCGAAAATGCCGAGATGACATTCCCGAGGAGCGTCTGGGAACGGACGGCGGTATTCGACGAGACCACCACCCGAACCAACGTCTCGTAGCCCGGATACCTGGTCTTCTCTTCAATTGCCTCGATTGAAGTGCGCTCCAGATTCGTCAGCTGCTTGTCCTCGGGCTTCTCTTTGCTCTCACCACTTTCCGGCGGTTTCCAAAGCGCTTCCATGATATCCTTCGAGGCGCCGAAGACAGCGGGGCCTTTCTTCTTACCTTTCTGCTTGGTTATCTTGTCGACCTCGCCGACAGAGCGCTTGGCCCACCCCTCGCGAGCAGGCCTAATCAGAATCTGCACACCGATGCCATCTTCCCGACCGGCACTCGACAAAGCGTTCAATAGTGCCCGAGACGCATCACGCTTCGACTCCTGGTAGGTGGCAATCGGGAAGACATAGTCTTTCTTCAGCGTGAATTCGCCGCCGATTGTCCCGCTCATCTTGCCGACCTCGCTGAAAATTGTATGCTCTTCCACTTCTTGCAAGCGAGCCGAGGGATAGGCAGCGGCAATCGCCTGGCGCACGACGTCGACCAGCACGACCGGCACGACCGTATAATAATAGACCAGCCCTTCCCGGGCGACGATTTCGAATGATACATGACGTTGACCGTAAATCTTGCTCTTGAAGCCTTTGACGGCCGTGCTGGCGATGATGTTATACATTACTTGGGCCTGGCTGAGCACTTCTTCAGTCACGTCGCGGGCGTCACGCCCGCCGCCCTCCAGGTCATCACTCGACGGTGGCAGATGAATGACCATCGGCACCATCTTCAGTCCCCGCTCGTAATTCTTCGCCTCACGTAAGGTGCGTTGGTATTGCACGAATACGAAGGCACCGACAATCAACACGACCAGCGCTATGCCGAAAATGCTGATGAACACCCCTAACACCTTTTGCCCCCTTACGTTTTATTATCGACTGCGGTCAGTCGGCATCACCTAGCTCTTTGCCGTACCGTTTCTTCAGATAATCCACCTGCAGACGCCCGACCTCTTTCTCGCGACGAGCTGGATCATCCCTGGTGTCGGCAATGATTTTCTTTGCCCTATCGACCCACTCCTTCTCTATCAGATCGTCATCAGCCGCAATAGCCGGCGAATCGTCAGTGGCCACGGGAGCCGCATCCTCAGCCGTTGGTGCGACAGGTGTCGGCAAGGCGATGCTAGAAGGGTCTACCGGCGCCGACGGCTGGTGAGGACGCTCCTGGGCGGGTACTTGCTCGCGACGTTCTGGAGAGAGCTGAGGCAATTCCTCATGAGAACGTTCAGAGATGTCCAAGCGCTCAGGTGGCTGTGGCGCACCTCCCGGCTGCAACTCGGGTGAAGACGACTTGGGTTCCATACCGGTCATTATAGCATATACCCCATGCCTAGATTAGTGACTTGAACGCCGTGATACGTAGAGAATTCCCACACCGAGGAACATGGAAATCAGGATAAGTTCATATGGTCCAAGCGAGCCGATCGACTGCATGCCAAGCAGCATGACAGGTCCGAGCGCCAGCACGGTGGAGTAATAATATGCCCGGGTCAGTGGTAGGGGATGGATTGGCCGCCGCGTCCTCAATCGCCGTCCTGCCCATGCGACTGCTTTCGAACCAACCCATAGCAGTTCTGTGATACAGCCGATGAAAACGACGTACAACAGTAGAAAGACGGCTAATAAGCCGAGGGGCCCGACCGTCGAAGGCGTCGTCGTCTGAAGTATGACCACCAGCAGGAGTGCTGCAATGAGCGTACTTGAAACGACGAGTTTGCCTACCATATCCACCACTATATCATTATGAGATTTACGAGATTCATGAGAGCCTGAGCGACCAACCATATGTCCAGGCAAGCACTGTCCGTTCTAAGTATAAATATAAACGCGTGTGCCAATGGACAGCCGATCGCTCGAGGCTTCTGACCGCTCCAGCATAAGCTGGGGCATTCGGGTTTGCAGGAGGTTCCACATACACGCTGAGTGTCGTCTCGGCTAACGGTTTGGACCCGGATTAGCTAGGATTTACTCAGCGCGAAGGTACTTTTCCTACGATTGCTCGACGCTATACTCACTGGAAGTGAGGTCGGCGGAGCATCGATAGCATCAAGACGTATAAAAGGTGCGTCGGCGCTGAAGGTCAGCGTAAGTCCGATAATGGTCGTCTGCTGCTATCGACTGTCCGTCGATGAGATAGCTGCGGTGACATGGATTGTTAAGGTTTTTTGTGCAGTGCTTTTGTTTGTGTTTGAGTAAAAGCTTACGTTCATTATAAGCATAAGCCGCTCGCTTTTTCAAGCCTAAATGATGTATTGAATGAAGGTTTTTTTTACAATTATATATTTCTCCTCTGTTAGTGTATATTTTTAACAACATTCGTTATTGTCTCTCGAAGCCTCGCGCGCGTTGAAACTGCACCCAGATAGCCGGCTGCTGCGACGATCAATAGGCAACCCACACCCCGAATTGGCCCATCCAATGCCCGGTGCGCGCCCCAACTACTCATCCACGATATAGTACGTGGCCCATTTCCTTATTTGTGTCGCGCCTGTTTCCTGCGAGGCTGTCGTGCAGGCGTGAGAATCATGGCATGAGCGATATTCCCCCGTGCTCTATGTGTGCTGATCCTGACCATGCACGCCCTCGCCTCATGGCCCTCCTACCTATCCCGCAGCGGAGCGTTATCCCCCCTGCGCTGTCACTCCCGCATGTCCAGCGGCTCTTCCTGCCGCACATGGGGCGTGACGATACGTCATGTCTGAAAGTGTCATCAGGCATATCACCCGCACGGCAGCGTCTGCAGTAGCTGCATGCTCGCTGCTAGCTGTAGCGGCTATGGAACTTTTAAGGTAGCCGCTCTCGTTTCCGGCGGAGCGACAGTAAAATGCAGGCCCTGTAGTCCACCACCCTGCCATGTCGAGAGTCGAGGCACGGCCACACTACATATAGTGTTCAGGAAATACGGCCTTACACCCATGAAAAAATCTTGAAAAATATCATTGACACAAGCGTTTTCACGGCATATTATAGGGGTAGCTTCTGAATACAAAAATTATCCAGAGGCAAAAAATAAACAGCCAACAAAAAACTCCACACTAAAACAACCGTTCCTCGCAGGCGGTTGTTTTTTCGTCCCGATTTCAGGTCCAGAAACGACAAAACCCGACCAAATGGTCGGGTTCAGACGTTGGTGGAGCTGGCGGGTACTGCCCCCGCGTCCAGTCGGTAACCTACTACCCGTCTACAAGCATAGTCTCGCTCGAATTTTTACCGTACAAATCCGCTTTGAGCAAGACAAAGATGCGGATCGCACGTACTCCAGAGAAGCGTTCGGTCTGTCGGGCTGGAATACCCCGCCTGACCTAGCCTGCTGATATAGCGCATCCGCCCTTAGCAGGCGTGGGAACGGATACGGTAGTCTGTATTAGGCTACTTGTAGTGCCAGCGTCTGAGGAGCGAAAACGCTCTTTACAGCCGCGACGGCACTTTGCAATTTAGTTGTTGCAATTAAAAAACTGATTACGTCAGTGGTCGGCTTGCAAGGCAGTCTGTTAAAGTCCGTCTGTCGAAGCTATAGTTCAGCCCCAACCCTTTAATTATACCATATTTACACCGCCTCGGCCTTGTGCTTAAGTAAGCATATGACAAGGGTGGCGAAAGTGCTGACGGCGGCACCGGTGGGATATGACGGCCACCTTATCGAGGTGGAAAGCGATATGAAGAACGGTTTGCCCGCCCTACAGATTGTCGGCATGGGATCAAAGGCCATTGACGAGGCTAAGGAGCGTGTCCGAAGCGCCATCAGCAACTCCGACCTCGACTTCCCCGCCAAGAAGCTGGTCATAAATCTGGCACCAGCCGAACTGCCCAAGGATGGCACACACTACGATCTCGCCATTGCCATTGCGATTCTGGTTTCCAGCGGGCAGCTGAAACCTTATGAGGTGACAGATGCCCTGTTTGCCGGCGAACTCTCACTTGATGGCAGCATCCGTGCCGTCCGAGGCATCGTTTCCATCGCAGAGACGGCTCTTCGTAGCGGAAAAGGTACTCTGTACGTCCCTGCTGCTAACTTACGGCAGGCCGAACTCGTCGAAGGGCTCCGCCTGATTCCGGTTTCGTCACTCCGCCAGCTCTTCCTTCACCTCAAGGCTGAGGCGACGATACCAGCACACTCCGCCACCATGAAGACTGTAGGCGAGCCGCCTACGCACGATGGCCCACTGCTCGACGATGTCCTTGGCCAGGAGCAGGCCAAGCGCGCCCTGACCATCGCCGCCGCTGGCCATCACAATATCCTGCTAACGGGCCCTCCTGGTGCCGGTAAGACCATGCTGGCAAGAACTCTCCTATCACTGATGCCGCCCCTCACGGGTACTCAGCGGGTCGATGTCACCAAATTGCACAGCCTAGCCGGTGAGACTATCGATGACGTCGTGCTGGAACGCCCGTTCCGCTCACCACACCATACGTCGAGCCGCGTGTCCTTGGTCGGCGGCGGCAACCCGCCGAAACCGGGTGATATCAGCCTCGCGCATCATGGCATCCTGTTCCTCGACGAGATTCCTGAGTACCCTCGCGCCAGCCTGGAAGCTCTGCGTCAGCCGCTAGAGGACCGTACTATCTCCATCAGCCGAGCCGCCGGGCATGCTCGCTACCCGGCCGATTTCATGCTCGTCGCTACCATGAATCCCTGCCCTTGCGGTTTCTATGGTGATAATAAACGCGAATGCACCTGCACCCAGACCCAGATTCTGAAGTACCAGCAGCGGTTATCCGGCCCGCTCCTGGACCGGATCGACCTCGTCATTCACGTTAATCGGGTCGACAATGACCAGCTAGTCGTCCACAAAACGAAGACTTCGTCACAACATGATCAAGCTCGCAGTTCGATAGAATCTGCCCGACAACATCAGCACGACAGATACGGTAGTAGTGTTAGATACAACGCTAATCTTAGTTCCAAGCAGGTGTCCACGAGTGTTTCGTTACCACCCGACGTCTTGTCGTTATTATCACAAGCGGCCGATCGGCTAGGACTGAGTACCCGTAGCTATTTTAAGCTGATCAAGGTTGCCCGCACCATTGCCGATTTGGATGGCAGCAACGGCATCACAGCCGCTCACATGGCTGAGGCGTTACAGTATCGCCTGCCCACCTCTTGAAAACCAGGGGTCGAATATGGTATTATTGAACGCGAGTCAAACAGCTCACGTAACGCGACACGCCATCAAGGCAACAAAGGAGATCTTACAATCAGTCAACATATCCGTATCAATGACGCCATCCGTGCTCAAGAGCTACGCGTCATCGGGTCAAGCGGGGAACAAATCGGTATCCTCCCCCGAAACGAGGCACTGAAGCTAGCGGAAGACGCAGGAGTTGACCTGGTCGAGATTTCACCGAACGCCAACCCGCCCGTTGCCAAAATCATCGACTGGGGTAAATACCAGTACCAAAAGATGAAGGAGCAGCAGAAGAGCCGCCGCAGCAGTAAGCAGAGCGAGCTCAAGCAGATGCGGTTCGGGCTGAAGATCGGTTCCGGTGACCTTGAGATCAAGCTGCGTAAAATCCGTGCGTTCCTGGCCGAAGGCCACAAGGTACGCATTCAGATTTTCTACCGCGGCCGCGAAATGGCCCATAAAGAACTAGGGTATGACATGATCAACCGGATCATTGGTCTACTGGAAGACGACGCCGTCGTCGAACAACAGCCGCAGATGGCTGGTCGCAACCTGAGCATAGTAGTAAGGAGTAAATAGTATGCCAAAGCTGAAAACGCACAAAGGCACCGCCAAGCGGGTGAAGATTACCGCCAGCGGTAAGATCACGAGGCAACGCGCCTCGGGTGGACACTTGCTTGCCAAGAAGAGCAAGAGCCGCAAACGCGCCATCAACACCACCGGTGAAGTCACCGGCGCGATGGCCAAGAACATTAAACGAGCCCTGGGAGTCAAATAATGCGAGTTAAACGAGGCGTCCCTGCACGCGCCAAGCACAAGAAAATTCTTAAGGCCGCGAAAGGCATGCAGCACAACCGCACCCGAAGCTTCAAGTTAGCGAAGCAAGGTGTCATCCGTGCCCTGCAATATGCCTACCGCGACCGTCGCAACCGCAAGCGCGATCTGCGCCAGCTGTGGATCACCCGCATCAACGCGGCCGCCCGCGAGAACGGCACCACCTACGGTAAGTTGATCAGCGGCCTGAAGAAGGCAAATGTCGAACTGGATCGTAAGATTTTGGCCGAATTGGCTGCTAAAGAACCTGCCGCCTTCACCGCCGTCGTCAAAAGCGTCAAGTAGTTCACTCCAGCGCCCACGAAAATCTCCTCGGAAATCCGAGGAGATTTTCGGTAGCAGCTCGCCTGTAAGCCGGGTTCTGTCGAGAACGACCATCTATCTAGGCCGCGTGTTGCCACGCTGGCTCATGCGGTTAGCGGACCTCTGGGCGGACAACCCTTCATAGAGATCCTCCTTGCAGCAGACAGGGTTTACCTCCTCCGCGTGTCACCACGCGTCGCTGTGAGCTCTTACCTCACTCGTTTCATCCTTACCCCCGAAAGGGCGGTTTCGTTTCTGTGGCACTTTCCCTAGGGTCTCCCCCGGTTGCCGTTAGCAACTGTCATGTCCTACGCTGCCCGGACTTTCCTCTCGCGCCCCTTTAGGGAACGCCAGCGGTCGCTCAGCGGGCTGCCAGCGTTTATTATACCGTATCGGTTACGATTCGCCAGCTTCGTGAGCGTTCAGGATCTTATTGACCATGCCGTCAGCTAGCTGATTGAATTCACGTCGGACGTGTGAGAACGTGACTTTGTCGAACTGTTGGCTCAATTCTCTGATGCGTTCGTTGATGGGCCAGAGGTCGCGGTTCTTTATCTTGTAGATACCGGTCAGCTGATTGACCACTAGTAAGCTGTCCATCCGAAAATCAACCGTCTTGGCACCCATCTCAAGCGCTTTCTCAAGCCCTAGGCGTACACCGTGATATTCCGCCTGGTTGTTGGTGGTAATACCGAGATACATTCCACCCTGATGAAGCACTTCCTCATTGGAGTTCATAATAACGAATCCGCTGGCGCTCGGACCGGGATTACCACGCGAACCACCATCGGAATAGATGATGTAATGGCCATCGACCGGGACGTTGCTCACTTCCGTACCGGGTGCTTCAATCAGATCACCTTTTCTGGCCTCCCCGACATCCTGCTGCGAAATGCCAAGGAGCAACTTGGCCGACTCGGTCAGCTCACCCTGGACGACTTCACCGATTTTCTTCCATTGGTATTGATCGTAATTTTCACTGAGGCGTACCTTGGTACCACCCTGTCCCAGACTCACCAGATATAGAATGAAGGTATATTGGATGTCGCGGTCATCGTGGTCGACATACGTCAGCACGTCATATAGGTGGGCGGCTTGGATGATAAGACCAGCATCATCCTTGAGGTAGCGAGCCAGCGCGTCTTCCGGCTGCTCGCCGTAACCAAGCTTTCCGCCGGGTAGTTCGTATTTACCCAAGATAGACTGACGGCCGTTGGCCCGTCGGAGCAATAAGGTCTTGTGGTCGTCTCTGATGATAGCTCTGACGGAAATGAGTTGCTTCACGGGCCTGCTTTCGCTGTTAGTTTCCTGATAATAGTATAGCGTATGGTCGGGGTGACAAGACTTGAACTTGCGACCTCACGGCCCCCAGCCGTGCGCGCTACCAGCTGCGCCACACCCCGTCGACGGATACAAAGCGCCCCATCGATCTCTTCCAGGAGACGTGGCGCTTGATATATCCCCGCGTTCGTGCAAGGTGGGTATTCGCTTCACCAACTACCACGGTAATCAGTGCTTGAATCCCCTATCAAATGACGTTAGGAAATCATTTACGCCACGTCCCCCGATGACATCGATGGGACTACTTCCATTATACACCGGGCACTCAGGCCAGGCCAAATATACGACTGAAGACTTCCAGGATAGCCCGGATGAGCGTCAGCATCAGCTGACCGATGAATGAGCTGGCCAATAGCACGATAGCGAAGATGAAGATAAGACCGAACTGTTCGATAACCTCCATGGCGCGGCGCACGAAATCCGGCGCGAGCGCATACACCACCCGTGAACCATCCAGCGGCGGTATCGGTAACATGTTGAACACGAAGAAACCGATGTTCACCAGCACGGCGATCATCAGGAACTGGCCGGCCGGGCTGTCGCTGGCAACGCCGCTGAGCGCGTAACTGGCAAACAGGATGAAAGCGATCAGTAGGTTGGTCAGCGGACCGGCAAGGGCGACCAATGCAGCGCCCCACTCATCGTAACGTAGTCTCGCCGGGTTGAACGGCACCGGCTTAGCCCCACCGAAGATGGGCCCACCGATAATGGCCAACATGACCGGTAAGAGGATAGTAAGGAACGGATCGATATGTTTAATAGGGTTCAGCGTTAGCCTCCCCTCTAATTTAGCGGTGTCGTCGCCCAGCCAATAGGCTACGAACCCATGCATGACTTCGTGCAGGGTCATCGAGAACAGAATGACGACCAGTACGGTAATGATATACCCGATATCCATTGCCTCTTAGTATACCCTACCCTCCGCATGGTGGACATCTTGACGGAACCCCTTGAATCGGCTACTATAGTACGAGTTTTAATAGTAGCTAAGGAGCAAATAAATGGCAGCTAAATGCGAACTGACCGGCAAGGGCAAGCAATTCGGCCACAACGTGAGCTTCTCTTTGCGTCGCACCAAGCGCGTGTTCAAGCCGAACCTACAGAAGAAGACCTTCGTAGTCGACGGACAGAAGGTCACCATGACCCTCTCGACCACCGCAATCCGTACGCTCAAGAAGAAGGGCCTGCTGCAACCAGCCGCGAAATAAGCGGGTACGCGTCGCAAAAACTCCGCCTCAACAGGCGGAGTTTTTATTTACGAGAATACGTCCTTTGCTAGCGAGTGAGCTTGTAGATGGTTGGCATCAGCGGCAGGCTGGAGACTGATTTCACTTTCAGCTTATCGAGCGTTTCGACCGCACCACCGAATTCCTTCTCGAATACGGCCACCTCATCCTGTGGCACTTCGTACTTCAAGCCGGTGTCGGCGTAGTGAACCGGCACGACGACCTTGGCGTCGATTGCCCGTACCACATGAGCAGCCGAGGTCGCATCAAGCGTATAGCCTCCGCCGCCGACTGGTAGGATGACCATGTCAACCACGCCGATTGCCTCAAGCTGGTCGTCGGTCAATTTGGCATCGATGTTGCCGAGCAAGGCAATCCGTACATCTCCTACTTCAATCCGGTAGATGGTCGATCCGTGCCCATCAGCGTCAAGGTGACGCTGCGCCGCGATGCCTCGGATCGAGAAGTCACCAACCTCGTACTCGCCCGGACCTTCAACTTCGAGGACCGACTCTTCGCTCTGCACGGCGAAGCGTGCTTCGGTGGCGAGCGATACCATAGCCTTAGGTTCGATGTCTTTCAATCCGATGACCGATTGCTTCGGGTCGCTAATAAGTTTCGATTTCTTTGTCGTAATAACGACCGTGTTACCACCTTTGTATTCCAAGTCAAACATTGTCTTCTCCTATTTCTGCCTGGTCAGTATCTGCTCTTCATCGCGCAGCACCACGTGCTTGCTGCTAAGTAGCTCGGTAATAAATTTATCACGGATGCTCAATCGATAGTAGAACTCGTCATACGCCAGCACACTGTAATTGAGCTCACGGCCTTCCTTCTTCTCGAGCGTCTTGATGAAGCTCTTCAGCTTGGCCGGTGCCGGGTTACCGACGAGTAATAGATCGACCTTGCTCGATGAGCCCTGCACGAACACGCCCGAAAGCACCGCGAATCGAATGCCGCCCACCTCATCCAGGCGTGCCTGCCAGTCCAGTGTCGACGGCTTCGGTGCTTTGACCACGTTCTTAGCGTCGGCGTCATTGCCAAAGATTGCCCGTAATGGGACGTAGTATTCATAGCGCTGGTTCACTTCGTAGTACAGTTTATTGTCGGCCGTGTCGCTTTTGATGATACCGACGTTCATCATGTTCGACAGTTCACGACGGACCGAGTTAATCTGTTCGTCAATCAGACGGGTGATTTCACGGACATAAAATGACTTACCTGGATTGTTCAGGAAAAGGTGCAGCAACTTGATGCGTGTCTTTGAACCGAATAGTGCGTCAATCATATCGTCTACCCCGAATACTTTCTTGTCTCAATAGTACCACAGAATTTATTCGGTCGCGAGCAGATGACCTAGGTAGTCACTGGCCTCTGTTAAACGTGCCCATCGGATGTCCGGATTCCGACGCAGCCAGGTCATTTGCCGCTTTGCTAAACGGTAATCGAGCGTTGTGAATTTATCTTTGATTTCAGCAAGCGACATCTCATTCTCCAGATACGATTTAACCAGGGGGTAGATATTTCCCGTCATCGACTCATGTTCCCAGCCGTATTTTTTGCCCAATAAAGTCGCCTCACCGACAACGTCGTGCTCAAACAAGTGTTCAGTCCGATCTACGATACGTTGACGCAACGTATCCATACGTGTAGCGATTCCCACAATGATCGCGTCGTCACGAAGTGCATTCCGACTGATACCGCTTGCGCTTTTTCTCTCAATGACCCGCATGACATATCGCTTGTTCGCAGCGTTCTCCGGTAGAGATATGTTGTGTTCGCTGCAATAGGTATGAAGCTGCTCCAGTGTCATCGCACTGAGGCGCTGCCGCTGAGCGACGTCGTGCGGCGGGCCGAACGTAAAACCATACAGAACCGCGTCGACATAAAGACCGGTGCCCCCGACCAAGAAAGCCGTCTTCCCACGGGCGTGGATATCGGCGATTGCGGCGTCGGCATAGCGTTTGAAATCGGCCGCCGTGAACGCTTGACTCGGTTCTACCAGGTTGAGGCCCCAATGGCGAACCCGTGCCTGCTCTGCGGTCGTCGGCTTAGCGGTGCCAATATCCATTCCCCGGTACACCGTACGCGAATCAGCGCAGACGATTTCACCGTTCCAACGCGTGGCCAGCTCAATCGCCAGCGCCGTCTTGCCGCTGGCGGTCGGCCCGACGAGCGCGATCAAGTTCGGTCGGGGTGCCATCGTAGCTCCGTAAAATTATCGACGATGTGATCAGTGCAGCTGATCCCCTCCTGCGCCAGTAACTGCGCCTGCGCCTCGCGGCCGCCGTGAAAGCCACTTGCCAAACCACCGAAGCGATTGACCAAGCGATGCCACGGGAGGTCTGGGTTGCCATAATGTGCGATACCACCGACAATCCGACTGGCGCTCGCCTGGCCTGCTAAACCAGCGAGATCACCATACGTAATCACGCGGCCAGTCGGCACCTTTGCCATCAATGCTTCCACCCGAGTACGGAAGTCACTCTCAGCTGTCATAAAAATAACGCTCCACTGCCGGCCAGTCGGCTGCCCGAACCATCCCCGCTGGTAAGACATTTAACGCGTTCCAGCCGTAGTCGCCAAACAGCACGGCCTGTTTACCTGCCTCGACCACTGCCTGCAGTGCTTCAGCTGATCATCGATCAGAATGTCTGCTCCCAGGGCATCGACGACGTCGGCCTTAGTACGATGAATCGACTGATCGTCAATCGTATCCCAGATACCAGCAAAATGAATGGCAGCATCGCTGAAAATACCAGGATAATGCCGATGCACCCATTCCAGCGTATCCTCGCGCACCTGCAACCGCCGCGAAGTGACAATAATCAGATGATAATCAAGACTAAGACGCTTCAGGACCGGTACGGCACTGTCGGCGTGCGTATATGTACGAAGCACCCCGGATTCATGGAAGCTGGTCGCCCGGCGCTCGACTTCCTCGTTATCAACGGCCCACACCTTCGCCCAATGCTCATCGTAATCTTCTGGCCGTAAGTTCGTGCCCCACTTCTGATTGCTGAAGGCGACGAAACCCGCCGCGTTGTCAGCTAGTACGTCATCGATATCGATAGCAATCGTTTTCTTCACCTCTGCTGTTCCTTACAACGTTGTGAGATACTCAGCGAGTTTATCAAGTGCCACCTTGCTCTCACCGGCTTGCGTCCGCACGCTGACTTCCCGAGCTTCCTTGTCCTGGTTTCCCACGATCAACTGCACCGGTATCTTCCAAGCGGTTGCTTCCCGTATCTTCTTGCCGAGCGATTCGTTGCGATCATCGCGGGTGAAGCGTAGCTCGTTGTATTTCACCGGTATCATTAGTACGACACCCTTTAGGACCGCCTCAATCTCGGCGACGTACTCACGCACCGTGTCATTTATCGTCAGGATGCGGACCTGTTCCGGTGCTGCCCACAGCGGGAACCAGCCGGCCGTGTGCTCGATGAAGACACTGAGGAACCGTTCGATACTGCCAAGCAAGGCGCAGTGGATCATCACTGGTCGCTGAGCCTTTGAGTCGGCGTCGGTATATTCAAGGCCAAACCGCTCCGGCTGAACGAAATCAAGCTGCACGGTAGCGACCTGATGTTCACGACCGATCGCGTCGGTTGCCATGAAGTCGATCTTCGGTCCGTAGAAGGCCGCTTCGCCCTCTTCTTCATAGTAGGAAAGCTGGTTCTTCTCAACGGCTTCCTTCAACTGAGCTTGGGCCGTCTGCCATAACTCCGGGTCACCCAGATATGCATCAGAATCGTCGCGGTAGCTTAAGCGGACCCGTAGATCCATGCCAAGCGTGCCGTAGAGCTCGCGGGCGCTGGCGAGTAAGCCGTCGATCTCATCCCTGATCTGGTCAGGTCGTGCAAAGACATGACTGTCGTCCTGGGTCAGTGAACGGACCCGGTTCAGCCCTCCTAGCTCGCCGGTCTTCTCGTCGCGGTAGTCGGTCGTCGTTTCCAGGAACCGAACGGGCATATCGCGATAGCTGCGTGGCTTGCTGGCATAGATTTGCGTATGATGCGGGCAGTTCATCGGCTTCAAGGCCATCTTGTCACTGGTTTCCTGACTGGTGACCAGGAAAAGTTCGTCACCAAATTTCGCCCAGTGGCCTGATGCCTCATATAAGTCTTGCTTGGTGATATGCGGTGTCCACACCTTAGTGAATCCCCTATCCTGACGGAGTTGGTTAGAATACTGTGCCACGATATCGCGCAGCACCGTGCCGCGCGGGGTGAACAATGGCAGGCCGGCACCCACCAGAGGGCTGACCGTATAAAGCTCAAGCTCGCGGCCCAGTTTACGGTGGTCGCGCAGGCGGGCCTGCTCCAGGCGCTCGAGGTAGGCGTCAAGTTCTTCTTGTGTTGCGAATGCCACACCGTACAGTCGCTGCATCTGCGCATTCTTCTCATTACCGCGCCAGTAGGCACCGGCCACGCGCAGCAGCTTGAACGCACCGACGTCACGGGTAGTGTCCACATGCGGACCACGGCATAAATCAGTAAAATCACCGTTTCTATAGAACCCTACCTCTTCCAATGCCGTGTCACCCTCAGCGATCGTCCCTAGCTCGGCCGCATCCAGATCCTTGGCCGCCGTGGTGCCACTACGCTTCAGGTCGTTCAGTAGTTCTTGCTTATACGGCTGATCGCTCTCTTTCGCCCACTCAATGGCCTCATCAATTGGTTTCGTGAAGTGTTCGAACTCCTGCGCTTCGGTGATGATACGCCGCATCGTCTTCTCGATCTTTGGAAAATTCTGCTCACTGATCTTAGTGTCGCCCAGGTCGATATCATAGTAGAAACCGTGTTCGACCACTGGCCCGATGCCGAATTTCGCGTCCGGCCACAGCCGCTTCACCGCTGCTGCCGTGATGTGCGCCAGGCTGTGTCGCATCGCATGTAGTTGTTCGTCGTTCATTGCGCTCTCCTTCCGGCCGGGTCACGGCTCGTTACAAATAAAAAACACGCGGTCGAAAACATATGTCGTCTTTCGTCGCGTGCCTCGGTCCAGGACGAGCCCGGAGGTTCCACCTTGGCGTTTACTCTTGCCGCGTTCTTATTGTAAGCCCGAACGTAGCCACTATAAGGCTGAACTCAGCAGCTGGTTAGACCGCGTCCTCATTCCCCTCTAATATACTCCGGCGCCCCTATGCGTTGCAAGCGTCGCCCCTGTTTGTTAGAATAAGAAAGCTTCCCGCTTGGGTGATTAGCTCATTTGGCTAGAGCGCCTCATTGACGTTGAGGAGGTGAGAGGTTCGAATCCTCTATCGCCCACCATTTTATGAACTGACCTTCCGGTCAGTTTTTAAATGGCTTGCCCCGCATGACGCTTGTGCTACAATCAAGCTGTACACTCATCAAAAAACAAACACAACATGCTCCACCACCACACCCGCCACATTTCTTCTGTTATGGCAGCCAAGCTGCTCGTGCTGGCGTTGGCCGGTGGCGCCTCAACGATTGCTACGGCCCTGCAGGGTCCACCGGATACCGTCAAGACACCCGCGTCGGCCAAGGTAAAATCAATCGGCACCGCGGTTATCAAGACGAGTGATCCGAACAAGCTCGAGCGGGCGCTTAAAGGCAAAGGCCTTGAAGTGGCCGATGAGGTAAGCGGCGGACGAAGCCACACCTACGTCGAGGTGGACATCGATGCCGATGATCACCGGCTTCAGGCGCTCGAACGCGAACAAAACGATATCATCAGCGACATCGCACCGAATATGCGCTACAGCCTGGCCCGGACCCCGAATGACACGTACTATGGGCAGCAATGGAGCCTCTCGAAGATTAACGCCCCCGCCGCTTGGGATACCACCACCGGCAGTAGCGCGGTCACTATCGCCGTCATCGATACCGGTGTCCTTTCCAGTCAGCAATGGGGTGCATCCGGCCCATTCACGCTGGCGGATATGCCCGCTTCAAAGATCTGGAACAACGGTGGCGAGAAGGGTCCGACCGCCCTGGAAGGTCCGACACCGAACTGTACCAGCCGTGGCCTGGCCTTAGACAAGAGTTGTAACAACCGTGATGACGATGGCAACGGCTTCGTCGACGATTGGCGCGGCTGGGACTTCATGGGCGGCTGGCGCGGCACTACCGGTGGCTGCCCCAACTATGCCGACCCTTCGACCTATAACGACCCCGACTTCCCTAACTACATCCGTGAAGATAACGACCCGCAACCTTACGCCTGCGATGATTACAATGACCCGAACCAATTGAACAAGGACCATTACGATAACGGTTGTGGGTACGGTTGGGGCGCTTGTGTGCTTGGCCATGGTACCGCCGTGGCATCCGTAGCTGCCTCAGCTTCGAACAACGGCGCGCTTGTTGCCGGGGTCGACTGGGGTGCCAAGGTCATGCCGCTTCGTACACTCGACGGCTACGGCTGGGGTAACTCGACACAGATTGCCGCCTCCATCGACTATGCCGGCCAGATGGGTGCCGATGTCATCAATCTCAGCCTGGCCATGTCAATCAATGGCGACTGCGGCATCAGCGATAGCTTAGTCGAAAACGCCATGCAACGGGCCGTCAACGCCGGCAGTGTCATCGTGGCTGCTTCCGGCAACAATGGCGACGGTACGGTCTGTTATCCTGCTCGCTCACCCCTGGCCATCGCGGTTGGCGCCTCAGATAGTAGCGACAAGCGCGCCAGCTTCTCGTCCTATGGTCCGCAGCTTGATCTTGTCGCCCCTGGCGCCGCCGTTCCGACAGCCAACGCCCCATCCAAAGCTCAACCAGGTACCTATAATTCCGCCGCCTACGGCACCTCATTCGCCGCCCCGCACGTCGCCGGCGCCGCGGGCATTATCAAATCAGTAGACCCTATTCTATCCCATAATGAAGTCCGCTCATTGATTATTAGTTCAACTGATAAAGTACCTGCTATGAACTCGTCTAGTAGAACGGACCAATATGGTTATGGTCGACTTAACCTTCACTCGATAGTAGCAAACCTTGGTGGTAAAGTAGCAGTATATCGGCTTTACCATAGCACCTACAAGAATCATTTTTATACAATCGACCCCGCAGAACGCGACAGAGCTATTAAACATAGTGGGTTCCGTTACGATGGCATAGCCTTTTACTCACGCGCTACCTCAAACGGAACGTCGCCTGTCTATCGCCTCTATCGGTCCAGTACCCGTAGTCATTTCTATACGACGTCTGTTGCCGAGCGTGATAATGCTGTAAGTCAAAATGGATTCAAGTATGAAAAAATCGGATTTAGGATTATCAATGACACCTCACTTGATCGTCCTGTATACCGGCTCTATCGTCCCGCCACAGGGAACCACTTCTTTACTGCCTCGTCCTCCGAGCGTGATCAAGCGGTAGCAATTCATAACTTTCGTTATGAAAGCGTGAAGTTCAGAGCTGAGTAAGAGTCTATCGGCTGAATGTTTTAATCTCAATCCTCATGCACTCTACTTCATAGCTACATGAGGATCGGTTAGTACACCCCCGTATTATTACTCGTTGATGAATCAATGAGGCTGGTTTTGCCCTTAAACTGTCGTCTTCAGACATTAATAGTATTTGCTATTTCCACACCAACCTGAAGTTTTCCACCACAGGATGAGCACAGGTGCGAGGCTTTAAATACCACATATGATATGAGTGCGCATCACTGTTCTATTGACAAATTATTACGCTTATGCTAATATGAAAGTATGGCTAACCAAGACATACAACACCAAAAGCCATCCAAACTTGCGCAGTTCAACCTGGGCTTCGAATTCAACGAAACCTGGCAAGACACCCGCAGGAAACTCAAAAAATAGTCGCGTTCATTAAAACGGACTTTTCCGCCGCCTTCCCTTACCGGATCGCGGCGGTTTTTCGTTCTACAAGTCAAGTAATACCTCTGTTAATGCAGCGATCAGGGTGCCCAGTTGAGTAATCCCCACTCCTCCACTGGTTATCCACTAGCATTTTTAATAGCTGTATGACAATATATAGACATGATTTGCATAAATTGTTTCCACGCGAAAACTGCGGTAGCTAACTCACGCCCCCACAAGAAGACGAGCGGTGTCTGGCGACGCCGCGAATGCCCAGCGTGCGGGCAAGTTTTCACTACCTATGAAAAACCAGCCCTCGAGGCGAAAGTGGCCGTGTCCTACCCTACGATCGGTCAGGCAGTGACCGCACCCTTCAGCCTGTCGAAGTTAACGCTAAGCATCGCTGCCAGCTTCACCCATGACCAGACGGCCCGACAGCTGCACGCCTTACCGCTAGCCGAAACGGTAGAACAACTCCTTATCAGTCAGGTCAAAGCTCCTTCGGCCGATGATATCGCCGCGCTTACCCATCAGGTGCTGAAACGTTTCGACGAACTGGCGGCCCTACAGTACGCGGCCGGCCATGGGCTGGTTGATGCAACCCGTAAACGACGTGGCCGCCCCAGTATCAAATAAGAGTGCTTAGCTTTTCGCGCGCTCGATCGTTTCAACGGTGGCTTTGTCGGTGACGTCGAACTTGTCCAGGTAGTTACCGAACATAAGGCGTGTCTGAGAATAGAAGGCGCTGGCGGCCGAATAACAGATAGCAATGAGCGGCATCAGCAACCACTGTGCCAGCATGCCGAGGCTGCGGTGACGCTTATACCGGGCGGGTCGTGGCGGCAGCATCTTAAACGACAGGAAAACGGTGATGAGGATACCAATCATGGCGATGCGTTGCAAGATGCTGAGAATCTCTGGTAACTGATTGGCGGCTACGCTGAGTGAGGCTTCGGAGTTGATAAGGAGCGGTATCCAGCCGCCAAAGGTCACGATAATTGAGACGCTCGCCAGGGTGACATGGCCGTCGAGCAGACGGATGAGCCGGCTGAGCCCGGCACCGAACGGTACGTTCCGTTTACGGGTGAAAAGCCGGGTCGCCACGTAAGGCACGTCCGATGCGCCGTACGCCCACCGCCGTAGCTGCACAAATTGGGCTTTCAACGTCTTCACGTAGGTATCGGACAGTACCGCGTCCTGGTAAATCGGCACGTAAATCGGCACCACCTCATACTGGCCGCCGAAGTAGAAATAGCTCCGCCAATACTGGTGACCGTCTTCGACGATGGTGCGCTTGCTCCAAAAGCCCATTTCCACCAAGGCATCCATCGGCTGGGAATGACTGGCGAAATTCCGTAACGTATGAGGCCGCATGCTGGAAATAATGTTCCAGAACGAGTTACCGGTAGCGACGACGCGCATCGGGGCCGGTACGTCCCAGATGTTATTGAGAAACAGTGACACCGGCTGGTACGACAGGTGCTTTCGATCGTCATGCACGATGTATTCGTACGTCACGTAGTCAAAATAGGTCTTGTGAGGTCGGTTGTCGCTGTCGAGCGTGGTGACGATGACGTTCTGGTACGGAATCGCCTGCTTGTCGAGCCAGGTCTGCAGATACTGACCGGCGTAGGTGATGTTGCCACCCTTGCCTATCACTTCATCCGGCAGGTCCTTCGGGTGCTTGACCAGCTCGAGGGCCTTGAACCGGTGGGCGTACTCGTCGCGTAGCTGCTTAACGGTACCTTCGATACCTGGCCCACCACGCTCCTCATAGGCGATGACCAAAATGATGTGCTTCGAGTCGTATGTCGTGTTGACCACCGATTCAATGGTCGGTTGTAGCACCTCATACGATTCGTTGTAGGTCGCGATAATGACGGCGTTATAGATATCGTCAGGCTTGGGATACTCTTCGACGGCATTGGCCATCAGGCGCAGGTTTTCACCGTGCTGGCGCGTGCCAAGCTCACGCAGCGTCTGTCGTTGATGGCGTTCATAGGCAACGGCCGGATCTTTCAGATCCATCAGGCGGCCGTGCCAGTCAATTTTCTGAGCCCGCTCGATGCGACGACTACCAATGAGCGTGTGATACGCGATGCCTGTCGCTTTGATAAGCAACGTCACGATGACAAGCAGCACGTAGATACCGGCCAGCAGCGGGTTCAGGAGTGACAGCACGATAAGCAGGATGATTGAACCCCAGCTAAGCAGTCCCGGTACCATCTCGAAGAACCGGTACAGCGGCGTGCGGTTCTTCAGGGGAATCTCAAGATCGATCATAACTTATGACAAGTAGGCGATTCCCAGCACCGAACTCGTGTAGACGAACATCAAGAGCAGGATAAGCAGGCTGAACCAGCCTAACGCATACGCCAGATCGCGCATGCCGGTCATATACAGCTTGGCTACCATGCCGATATGCATGACGATATACACCACGCCGAGGCCAACGAATGACAGCAGATAGTACCACTTGTTACGGTAGAACTGCGTTTCGCCGAACGAGGTATAGCGGGTTGCAAGTTGCAGGTCGCTCGGGCTGAGCGACAAAGCGACGTACGCCATATAGATAAGGCCGCCCGTCAGGATGGCAACGCAGAAGATCAACAGTTTTCTGTCGGCGAGTACTTCCCTGGCGGTTGCTTTGAGGATATCTTTCATAGTGAATACATGGAGCCGCTGACCGGATTTGAACCGGTGACCTACGCTTTACGAAAGCGCCGCTCTACCAGCTGAGCTACAGCGGCAGCCTTATTGCCACGCTTGCCATTATACCACCTGTCGTGATGAGCACGAAGCAGCTTGCAACAGGGGCCACGGTCTGCTATGATACGTGAAGTCTGATACGCCTGGGCTCGTAGTGAAGTTGGCCTATCACGCCTCCCTGTCACGGAGGAGATCGCCGGTTCGAATCCGGTCGGGCCCGCCAAAATAAATCGCTCACCCTTTGGTGGGCGTTTTATTTTGTTGGTTCCGGCATGGACTGAGCCGGCGAAGCAAACGACGTGAGCAAATCGCCGGTTCGGTGGAGCCGTGCGAAGTTCTGTGAAAGTTTACTTTTGACAGAACAAGAAGGCGGAAGAGCGAAGTGATATCCGGTCGAATCAAAAGAGCGCGATATCTAGCGGGCTCTTTTTCGTGAACTCTATACTTATCCTTGTCGTACTACATCCGACTCGCTACATACTCCCAATTCACCACGTTCCACCATGCCTTCACGTAGTCGTCACGTTTGTTCTTGTAATCCAGATAGTAGGCATGCTCCCACACGTCGAGTCCAAGCAACGGCTCAGGCATTCCCTGCATAATCGGTGTGTCCTGGTTGGGCGTCGTCACGATACTCATGTCCGGCTGGAGCCAGCACCAACCACTGCCGAAGACAGCTAAGGATTTCGTGGTAAATTCGTTTACGAATCCCTGGAAATCACCGTACTGAGCAACTATTTTGTTCAGCAATTCTCCGCTCGGTTCACCGCCGCCGTCCGGACTCATCCACTGCCAGAAAAGGCTGTGGTTGTAATGACCGCCGCCATTGTTCCGGACTGCCGTACGCACGGCTTCCGGCAATTGGTCAAGCTCTCCCAATAGACTTTCGAGCGGTCGTTCCCTCAACGCGGGGGCGTCATCAAGTGCCTTGTTGAGCTTATCAACGTACGTCTGATGGTGCTTTGAGTGATGAAGCTGCATGATGTCGCCGCTGATATAGTCGCCCAGGGCTGCGTAGTCGTAGCCAAGATCTGGTAGTTGGTACATAGTTACCTCCTTTTATTGCCGGGTTGCTTCGTCCGTCGTCTTCTTCACCGAAATGTGCTCAACGATACGGTCATTCTTCTCAAGTGCTTTCAGCTGCTCGTCAAACTTCGTCAGCGGAATACGCAGGAAGTTGTAGCTCAGCTGCGTGTCACGTAAATCGACCAGCTGGACCATGTAGTACCCCTTGCCGTCAGTCGATCGGACGAACTCGGAGGTCTGTCCTTTCTTGAGCTTGAGGGCAACCTGTGACAGGCCCCCATCGAAGTTCGTCTTCGGCACCAGCCCGGATGCACCAAGCTGTACCTTATACCCCTTCTTTTCGAGCTGCTGCGCCAGTTCGGTCAGCGATGGCTTTCGTTTCTGTACCAGCATACCCTCGGCGAGTTCCCTGGCCTTATTGGCTCTTTCATCAATCCGATACGATACTTCCTGTGTGAGGAGCGACCGTCGAATGATATGGCGATATTCAGAGGCCGTATAGCCGAAAGTACTGTAAGTAGAGTCGTCGTACACGTCCTGGGAAATCTTGCCACTGACGGTGTTCAGGCTCGTCTCGACCACCTTGTCGACTTGTTCATCAGATACCGAGATGTCCATTTCATTCGCGAGTTTTGCCGCATAGGTGTTGGCAATCGCGCCGTCGAGGGCCAGGCGCTTATAAAACTCTACTTGGCGCTGACCATCTTCGCTGTCCAGATTGACTCGCTCGGTCTGCTCTAAGTAGTGGAGCGACCCCCCTAGGCGCATCAGGTAATCGCTGTAGCGCACCTGGGCACCGTCAACGGTCGCTACCGGTACCGGCAATATCCGAGTCACCCGGTAAAAAAAGGTACTGGTGTTCTGCGCCGGATACAGCTGCCACCAAATGATGAGGCCGAGCAACACCACCGTGACAAGGATGATGATGACCGCGTTAAAGACAAGCTTATGGCGGGCGTACTGGTGTGGGTACTTGAAGCGGCGACCACCGGCCAGAATTTGCTCGCGGTGTTCCGCGACCGTCTCATTGGTGATGCGCGACGGAACCGCCGGCTCCTGCGTATTACGCTTCTTCAGCTTCAGCTTTTTCATGGACTCCTTGTTGTTCGATGGCGTTTAAAACCGCGTCTTGCAGCTTGTTGTACGTCTTATCAGGGTGTTCGACTTTATGGATCACCAGGTCACCGACGAACGTCTGGATGACGATGGTTCCAAAGCCGAAAACTTCACCGCTGAACCCAGGGATATTATAGCTTATGTTTTGAATCTTTGACAGGCGCAGCTCGACCACGTCGGTACCGAAGAAACCGTTCTGCGTCACCTGCCGGATTCGTTGATTCGTCACGATATAGACGGTGTAATACCACAGGATGAAGTGATAGGCGAAGATGATAAGGCCGATGATAAGGCCGGCTACCGGCAACAGGAACAGCTCCAGTTTATCCTGCCAGATGAGCGGAGGGATGGCCGAGACGGCGAACGGTATCAGCAACCCATAAAAGCCCTTGCGCATCGCGATGATATGACGACGGAAGATAAAGAGTAACTCTTCCCCCTCCCGCTGGCCCTCGAAGGCCTGGTCATCCGTCACGTGACGCTTCATGGGCTTAGTATACCAGTGGCCGTGCTACAATAACAGATGAAAACGCGCCTCGGTAGCTCAACTGGATAGAGCAGATCCGTCCTAAGGATAAGGTTGCAGGTTCGACTCCTGCCCGGGGTACCAATGAAATGAGACGGCCACCTGGCCGTCTCATTTCATTGGTGTGCTCGCGATAGCGAGCCGAACCGTCAAGGTTCGTGCAGCGCAGCGAAACGATGGAAAAGCTTGCTTTTGCCAACGTGAGCAAGCGGATGTAGGAAGCAAAGCGACCGCCCGACTGCCCAAAATAAAATACCCCAGAGGTTGATAGCCTAAGGGGTATCCCACGGTATACCAGATGTATTCTCGGCATATAGTCACCTATCTAGAAGTCGGTGAAAGCAATTATCAGTCGCTGTTTCGTACCGGATACTCATTCGCGCTGGTAAGCGTGTCTTCCTGCTTAGCGATTGTACCGACAAAAAGCCTAGGGAGATAGAAGCTGTCATGCCAACTCTATCTTCTATAACTTAGGGTCTTCCTACAGTCACAGGTCTCAAAAAGTTGGACATAAGCCCTCCTTTTCTCCACCACACTAATGTGTGGTTGCTTTCATTTTACGTCGCAAGCGAAAGCATTTCAAGACCTAAAGTAGACTTTATTGCGAAAATATATTATTGCGCTTGCGTTTACCGCGTGAACTTCTCGTGCAACGCTTCGTAGTCATACAGCTCGCTATCAGCGAACCAGTGGCTGATTTCCTGCTTGGCTTCCTCAGGGTCACCAGAGGCGTGAATCAGATTCGGGATTCCCTTGCCCTTGTCGTCGGCGTAGCCGTAGCTCATGTGGCTGTAGTCGCCGCGGATGGTGCCTGGCTGGGCTGATTTCGGCTCAGTACCCCCAACTAGCTTGCGCACCAAACTGACCGCCTCGACACCTTCAAATACCATGGCGATGACCGGTCCGGAGTTCATCATGTCGAGCGTGATGTCGAAAATCTGCGCACCGGCGCGGGTCTTCAGCTTACCGATGTCCTCGTAGTGCGTTTCGTAGTGACCACGTTCGGGTGCCAGCATCTTGGTGCCGACGATGCGCAGGCCGACGCGCTCAAACCGGTTCAGGATGTCACCGACCAGTCCACGCTGCAGCGCATCAGGCTTAAATAGTACCAATGTTTGCTCAAGATGATTGCTCACAGTAAAAGAACTCCTTTAGTTTATCTCTGTTATTGTACCAAAAGTACGCCGATGACGACAGTCGCCAAGGCGATACGGTACCAGCCGAACAGGGCCAGCCCATGACGCGAAAGGTACGTCAGCAGGAAGTGGATGGCGGCGATGGCGGCGATGAACGCGACCACGTTGGCGATGATGATGACGTCGAGGTTAGCGGCCATATACGCCCGGTCAGCCGGCTTGAGCAGCAGCTTGCCAGCTAGGCCCATCATGATAGGAATCGATACCATGAAACTGTACTCGGCCGCGGCGCGCGGGCTGAGGCCCATGATACGGCTGGCGACGATGGTCGAACCGCTGCGCGACACGCCCGGAATCAGCGCGAATGCCTGAGCAACACCGATGGCGAACGCCCGTTTCGGGCTCAGGTCGGTACCGGTAGCTTTGGGGGACTTCTTGGGCAGCTTATCGACCACTACCATCAGTACACCGACAAGTGCCAGCATGATCGATACCACCAGCGGATTCAGCAGCACGGCACTGTGCTGAATGAAGTCAGCCAGCAACAGGCCTAGCACGCCGGCCGGAATACAGGTGATGAGGATGTTACGCGCCAGGCGCAAATCGTGCGCGAAGAATACTCGCTTAAATAGGTCGATCAGCTTCGGCGTGAAATAGATGACAAGCGCGGCCAAGGTGCCGAAATCCAGCGCCTGAATGAATAAGTGGTCGACTTCGCCGAGCAGGAAAGATTGGGCAATCACCAGATGTCCGCTACTGGAAACCGGGATGAATTCGGTCAGGCCCTGGATGAGACCGAGGATAATGGCCTCGAGAAGATTCATGCGTTTATTGTACTATATAAGCATGTACGTTTCCGAGCTGATCCTTGATTATGTCGAAAGCCTCGAAGTCGAGGGCGGTCGCAGTGCCAAGACGGCCGAAAACTATAAGCTCTACCTGGAGCGTTTCGTCGAGTTCACCGACGACATCATGGTGGGTAAGATTACCACCGAAACAGTGCGCAAGTACCGTTTATGGCTGAACCGTTTCGAGAATGACCATGGCGACGATTTGGCCACCATCACCCAGAGTTACCACTTGATTGCCCTACGCGGTTTCTTGAAGTACCTGTCTGACCGCAACATCGAGAGTTTAAGTGCTGATAAGATCAAGCTACCCAAAGTCAGCCGAAAACAGGTGACCTTCCTGCATTTCGACGAAGTGGTGCGCCTGCTCGACGCCGTCCCACTTGATGAAGAGGCGGGGCTGCGCGACCGGGCTATCCTAGAACTGCTCTTCTCCAGTGGCCTGCGCGTGTCGGAACTGGTTAATCTCAACCGTGGCCACGTCAACACCAAGCGCCGCGAGTTCATGGTACGTGGTAAGGGGCAGAAAGACCGGCCGGTCTTCATTTCTAAGGCTGCCGCCGAACGCGTCGAGGATTATCTTGCCGCCCGGCTCGACAATCTCCCTCCCCTGTTCCTAAGCTACTCACGTAACAATGTTGCCTCGCAAAGCGGCGATTTCCGCCGACTGACCTCACGCAGCATTCAGCGTATGATCACCAAGTACGCCCGGCTTGCCGGCATCACCAAACATGTATCCCCGCATACTATGCGCCACAGCTTTGCCACCGACCTATTGATGAACGGCGCCGATTTACGTAGCGTCCAGAGTATGCTTGGCCACTCGAATATATCAACCACCCAGGTATACACCCACGTTACTGATGAGCACCTTCGTGACGTGCACGAGCGTTTCCACAGCGATGTTTAGTCATTAAGCCTGTCAGTTGGTCGGATCGCAGTCCGCGCCATCGGTGTCGCCGGAATAGTCATCCTCATCATTAGTGACGAAGAAGTCTTTACACAAGCTCCCGCGCAGGCTCAGCGCTGCGTCGGGGAACTGCAAAGCGCTACCAGCGCCGGTGACGGACACGCGCGCCTTGACGCGTCGGAACAGGTCGCTGGCTCGTCCGGTCGCATCGACGATTGGCTGGACGTTGTCGAATAGCACCGGTGAGCCGTTGTTGAGGAGTTCGACTTTGTAGTGCGTATCGTTGTAATACGAGGCCAGCTGCAGATACGCCTCACGGTTCGGTACGCCCGGGAGTGTCATCACCACTGAGCAAAGGTACTCGGTGGTGGTGAAGTTGGCTTGGCAGCGTGTGTCCACCGGTGCGTTGCGGCTTGTGGTAGCACGCCGGCGGTCTGAACCAAAGTTGGTCGAAGTGACACCGGCAGGAGTCTCGCTCGGATACAGGAACCGTGTCTTGGCGTTCGGGGTATTCTTGTCGTCGAAATCAGACAGTCGCAGATTGCCAGCTTCGAATTGGATCAATTGCGCTCGGACGACACTTGGCTGCGTCGCTGGCCAGTTAGTAGCTGGGGTCAGGTCGCTAGGCGGCACGTCGAACGTCGGCTGTGCGCCAGCCGCTAAGTCGGCGGCCGTGAACCATGACAACCGCACCTGGTTGAATGAACTCTCGCTGCGCAGCGGCACGACATGGGTGTCGTTATCGGCCATCAGGTCGTCTTCGACCGATTCGGTATCAAGCTGCACCTTCACGCAGCTATAAGCCTGGTTCAGCTCCGTACCGCCCACCTGGACCTCACCGTCAACGAAGGTGGTGACACCGGCGCCCCCCTGCCCCAGGCTTTCGCATGAGTCGCTGTTCAGCGCAGCCTCGATCGCATCCTCGCAGCTGGTGCTACCGTCCGCATAGCACTGCTCAAGCCGCACCAGAGCCCGCTTGGCGTCCTCGACACCGGCAAGCGCCGAGTCATACGCACTCTGGGCCAGGTCGGTATTGGTCGCCTGCTCCTGGTTGCGTAGCATGAGCTGGATGAAGCTGGCGGTTACGACCGTTACCAGCAAGGCCGTGAAGATGACGATAAAGATTGAGACGGCGCCGTGTTCTCGTGGATTTCGCTGATGCATGTTCATGTCCTTTACTTATTGCCTGCTCTTGCCGTGAAGCTGAATTCGTTGACCGCACAGTATTCGTCATCCACTCGGCTTTCTGGCAACCGGCAACCATTACCGGCGATCACACCGGCCTCGTTGGTACCAATGACCAGATCAATAAGGTAGATACGCTGGGAATCGTCGCCCGCCACCGGTTGGTCGCTGATGGAAAACGTATGCAGTGCGATATTGCTGTCTCCGGCTGCCAGCATTTCGGTACGTTGCAGCGGTATCGGTGGGTAGGTGCCGGATTGCGGTTGGCAGTAATCGGTGGTGGCGCCGCTGTTAAACTTGACCAACCGAATATCTGTCACCCCGTTCACATCCTTATTAAACACCGTGCTGTCATCAAGGTACCCGCCGAAGTTCCAGGCATACACCGTCGTGCCGACACAGAGCCGGCCGCCAGTCGGTGTGACATCATCGTCGTTGACATAGGTGGTCAGCTGCGGGCTAGCGGTATTGAGCGTTCGTTGGACGTCACTGATGATGGTCCGCCCTGATTCGTTGACCGCCCTCAGCGTCAGCCCTTTATTGTAAATGGAGCTGATCTGCAGCACCAAGAGGGCGATGGCCAGTAGTAAGATAGCGATGAATGCCATCGACAGCATCAACTCTACCAGCGTGAATCCTACTGCTTGATTACGACGGGTCATACAACCTCACTAACGTGTCCATCTGCAACGGCCTGCTCAGACCAGCCGCGTACCAGCAGGCCTTGATAGTGAAATCGTAAGCATCCGGTGCGGCTCCTCCATTCTCATAGTTACGCTCGATCCATATGCCGTGCGCCTTGAGTCCGCCGTCGTACTCTACTTTGGCGTACGGCGGAGCGTCGATCGCGTTGATGCTGTTGAACCATTGTCCATCCGCCTTCGTGCCGGTACGGGCATCCATGATGAAACTGGTAGATATGTCATTCACGTTCTCAGGGCACGCCGAACCGGCCGCATCGCTGTTGAACGGTATGGTGGATTCGGACGGATCGGCGATCTCACTCCACGTACTTGCGTCGGGATTGGATGCGACAGCATGCGCTTGCTGCGCGGCGCGAAGGGCTTCGGCCTGGGCATCGATCTGGTGTCGCACCTGAGTGATTTCAAGTGCCCGCTGAGCGGCGTTGGTACCCTGGTTCATGATGACCATCGCACCGACCGCTACCAGGCTGAAGATCGTGACAGCGAGCAGGACTTCGATGATGGTATCACCCCGTTGGCGCTCTAGCATACATCAGCTCCGTCATCGATCGTTTCCACGAAGGTCGGCCCTGAGGCTCGCGGGGCGATGACCACGCCCATGCGGCCACCTGCCAGCGGATTGCCAGCATCCAGGCACATATAGACATTGCTTTGTTCGTTCGGTGGCGCTACCAGGCTCTCGACACTCGGTAGACTGCCATCGTTCGGCGTGCTAACGGTATAGGTATGGACGATGCCCGATGATGGCGTACGGATAATCGCGATAGCGAGACTGCGCGGCTCGGTTGAACCGGCGGTGCCAACCACGGTGGCGCCCCAAGGGATAGCAAGCTCATTCCGGGTCAACAGGAGTGATGTGGGCACCCGCTTTGGGTCGTGCGCTCGAATAGACGCGATATCGCTAACGGCTGACGGATCGGAAGGCTCCTCTCCCACGATAGCGTAGACGTCGACTCGTTCCCCATTGACCAGATGCAGGTATCGTCCCATCATCACGCAGTCGCTCTGCCCTCTGGCTTCGCCATTGCCGGATTCAGTCACCGTGCCACCACTGCAGGCCAGATCGTTACCGCGGCCGTTCTCAACGTTATATACCAGGTTGTATTGTTCTTGCACGAACGCCTGGACGGTCTTGACGCTGTCTTTATAGCGCTGGGTATTGATCATGGTGGTCCAACCGCCCAGCAGAAGCACCGCCAGCAGCCCTGTTAAAGCGAGGAATAGGGTTACCTCGATGATCGTAAATCCGCGCTGCGTGTTCATGCCCATCTTGCGGTAATTATAGCATAAGCGTCGAGCTTGTCAGCCAGACAGAAGCGGCCTCGAACCAGAGGAAAAACTGGGCACCGAACAGGAGCGACAGACCAAAGCCGACAATCAGCAGCGGGCCGAACGGCACCTGGGTTTCCCGAGTCACCTTCTTCATCACCAGTCCAGGTAGCACCAAGAGCGTCCCGATCAGATTCGCGAGGAACAATGCCAAGAATGCTAATTGCCAGTTAGCTAGCAGTAAGCCCAGCGCAACACCAAGCTTCACATCCCCGAAACCGACCCACCGGCCAGCCGACACGCGCCACAGCACGTAATATAACCCTCCTAGTAGCGCGACGCCGCCAAGCGCCGAAACGGCAGCGGTCAACACGCTGGAGGCGGTCAGAACGGTATAGCCACCGATGATGGCAGCGACGCCGATCAGTGGGAACACGACCCTGTCGGGCAAGATGAACCACTTCTGGTCGTACGCGAACAGAATCACCAACATCACGATGACTGCCAACCATAGGCCGAGCAGTGGCCATAGTCCGGTCGGCCCGTACTGCCCTACCCACCAGGTATAGAACCCGACAAAGGCGGCAGTCGTGCCAATTTCCATCATCGGCTCAAACCAGCCGATGGGACGACGACAATAGCGGCAGCGGCCCTTGGTGCTAAGCCAACTGACAAGTGGCAAGAGATCATACCACTTCAGTTCGTGGTGGCAGCCCAGGCAGCGTGATCGATCATCTTTCAACGACGTCTGCGTCAACGGCTGCAACCGCTCAAGCTCTTTCGCGCGTGACGCGTGGGTCGCTTCAAGTTCTGTCAGGTAGGCCTTTTCGTCAGCCGTTAGTTTGCCTGTCTTTTGCGCGGCACGCAGTTCTTGTTGTTCGCGTGCTTCATCCGTCAGCTGACGGGCTCGCAGCCGCCATACGGTGGCGCCGGCATACGAACCGAACGTCAGCCCCAGCAGTACCATGGCGACGTAGCCTATGTTTATGCTTTCCATTGCTACTCATTATACATACAAATAGCGGCCTGACGAGCAGACCGCTATAGGGAGTGTCTCTGCGAGGTCTAGGCGTCCTGGCAAAAGGCCGTGAAGTTGTTGGCCGAGGTCTCAAGCACCGTGATGACGGCGGCTTGCTTGTTGCTACCACCGACCGCTTCGTTACCATCGCACTTCGCACGTCCGTACACGGTCGCGGTATCAAGTGCACCTTCTAGGTCGGATATCGTTCCACCGCCACTAGCCACCCAACCGATGTTTGAGGTATCGAGCTGGGACAGCTCATCGATGTAGCTCTCAAGGTCTGCCGCATTGCTTGGCAACCGACCGCTGTTGTTCGTGCGGTAGGTGTTGATGGCTGACGCGATGGTGCTGGCGTCGTTCTTACGAGCCGTGTTAGCCTGTCCACGCTGCAGGGCCGGCAGGGCGACGAAGATCATCAGGAAGATAAGTGCCGCGATAGCGAGTACCAAGACGACCTCGATGATCGTGAATCCTTTATTCTGTGTTCGAACGTTCATATATATGTTTCCCACCTTTCTATGAACTTGTTACGACGGGCCCGTTCTGGGAGCCGCTTACGCTTATCATACTCTTCGGTCGTGAAATTGTCTATTACCCTACCGGGTTAGATGTTGAGGTTGTTGACCAAGCCGTAAATCGGCAGCAGGATAGCCGCCACCAATGTGCCCGCGACGGCGGCCAGCACGACCATCAGAATCGGCTCGATCGCGGTTGAGATGGAACGGATCTCTTCGTCCAGCTCGTCCTCGTATACCTGTGCAGCCTTGCCGAGCATCTCGTCAATCTTACCGGACTGCTCACCGATATTGATCATCTGCGGCACGAACGGCAGAATGTACTCCTCATTCTTCATCGAAGAAGAAAGGGTTTTTCCACCTTTTACCTTTTCGGCTGAGCGGTCGACGGCGGCGGCGATAACGCTGTTGTTGACTGCCTGACCGGTGATTCTCAGCATGTCGAGCATCGGTACACCGGTGTTCAGCAAGGTCTGGCCTGTGCGGGCGAAGCGAGCCATGTAGAGTTTTCGGAACATACCACCGAACATCGGCATATTGAGTTTTAACAGGTCCTTGTTCTTGATTCCCTGTTCGGTGCTGAAGTATTGCCTGCCGAAATAGACTATCGCGATCGCCACGAGTATCAGGACCCAGCCGAAATTGACGACGAAATCAGCGATGCCGACCATGATAAGCGTGATGAACGGCAGTTCCTGGTTCAGGTCGACGTAGAGGTTCTTCACCTGCGGCACGACGGCCACCAACATGAAGATGACCACGCCCATGATGACCGCCAGCACGATAGCCGGATAGGTCATGGCGCCTTTGATCTTGCTCATCATGGCTGCATCTTTCTCCTGCTGCGCGGCAATCCGCCGCAGGGCGTCATCAAGCGTACCTGAGGCCTCACCAGCGGTGATAAGTGCGAGAAACACGTTGTTAAAGACATGAGGATGTTGGCTGAATGATTCTGACAATGACTTACCGCCTTCGACGCTGGCAACGATATCATCAATGACGCCCTGTAGCTTGGTATTGTTGGTCTGGTCACGTACGGTGCGCAGACTCTGGGTCAATGGCAGACCGGCACCGATAAGGGTCGACAACTGACGTGTGAATACGACCCGGTCTTTCAGGGTAATGCGGTTCGTCAGCTTAGCAAGCGGATTACCGTCCTCACTTGCCTCTTTGATGCTGTGCGGCGTGAAGCCCTGACTCAGCAGCAGCTTGGCAGCCGCGTTCTCGCTATCGGCCTGCACGGTCGCCTTGACGATCTTGCCGCTCGACTGGTCTTTGGCTTCGTAGTTAAACCGCTTCATCTACGTTCCTAACCCCTCATCAGCCGTTCGAACTCCGTCAGATCGACGGCGTAGTTACGAGCATCATCGAAGGTGATGGTGCCGCTTTGCACCAGGCTGACCAGGGTGCGGTCCATCGTCTGCATGCCTTGGTCGGCGCCTGTCTGGATGACAGCGTCGAGCTGATGGCTCTTCCCTTCACGGATGATATTACGCACGGCCGGGTTGGCAATCAACACTTCAGCTGCCACCACGCGACCGCCGCCGATGGCGGGAACCAGACGCTGTGAACAGATAGCCATGAGGATATTGGAAAGCTGCGCCCTGATCTGTGGCTGCTGGTGCGGCGGGAAGACATCGATCATACGGTCGATACTCTGGGCTGCGCTGTTGGTGTGCAGCGTCGCGAATACCAGGTGTCCGGTTTCCGCGATGGTAATGGCCGCTGAAATCGTTTCCAGGTCACGCATCTCACCGATCAGCACCACGTCGGGGTCCTGGCGCAGAGAGGAGCGGAGCGCCGCCGAGAAGCTATAGGTGTCGTAGTGGACTTCACGTTGGACGATGACTGATTTCTTCGATTTGTGGGTGAACTCAATCGGATCCTCGATAGTAATGATGTGGTGCGAACGTTCGGTGTTGATCTTGTCGACCAAGGCTGCCAGCGTGGTACTCTTACCGCTTCCGGTCGGGCCAGTCACCAACACCAGGCCACGCGGGTAATCGGCGAAGCCGGAGACGACAGGTGGCATGCCCAGCTCCATCACGTTCTTGATCTCGTTGGGAATCAGACGCAGGGCGGCTGCTAAGTTGCCGCGTTCATGGAAGGCGTTGACACGGAAACGGCCCAGGTTACCGAACGCGAAGCTGAAGTCAAACTCCTTGTCCTTGTTCAGAATCTGCTGTTGGTCCTGGTCGAGGATGGCATAGACCAGCTGCTCGACCTCGGCTTCACCGAGAGCGTTATAGCCGGAAATCGGCGTCAGGCTGCCGTCGACACGCAGCATTGGCGGCAGACCCACCTGTAGGTGCAGGTCGCTGGCACGCTTCTTGACGACTTCTTCCAGTAGCAGTTCGATTCTTAGTTCTTGATTCATTTCATTCCCACCTTTTTCTATGCAGTATCCGCTGCTACTCGGTTGACTTCTTCTATGGTCGTCAGGCCACCTAGTGCCTTCAGATATCCATCCTGGCGCATGGTGATCATGCCTTGTTCAACGGCCTTGCGCTGAATCTCGGCGCTGGTCGCGCGTTTGACAATCAGATTCTGAATGTCTTCGTTCACGTCCATCACCTCGTACAGTCCGGCACGGCCGGCATAGCCGCGTGGCGTCTGCGGGGTATCCTTGCCCTTGACCAAAGTATAAGCGCTTTGGCCTGCCAGGGGCAAGTCCTTGTATCCAAGGTCCTGACTGATGACCGCCACCTGCTCCTTCGTCTTCGGCAATAAATGCCCCACCGTAGTCGTGATGTTCTGAGTTTCGATTGGCGTCGAGTTATAGGCATCGCGCTTCGGTGCGACCCGCCGTACCAGTCGCTGACCGATGATGGTGTTGACCGTACTAGCGATCAGGAACGGTTCGATTCCCATGTCGAGCAGACGCGGCAACACACCGGCCGCCGAGTTGGTATGCAGGGTTGAGAATACCAAGTGGCCGGTCAAGGCTGCCTGGACGGCCAATTCGGCCGTTTCCTTGTCACGGATCTCTCCGACCATTACCACGTCCGGGTCCTGACGCAGGATTGAGCGTAATCCGTTCCCGAAGGTCAGACCGACCTCGGCATTCACCTGAATCTGGTTGACGCCTTGCATCTTATATTCGACCGGGTCTTCCAATGTGACGATGTTGACGCTGTCGTCCATGATTTCCTTGATGAGCGCATACAGGCTGGTTGACTTACCGCTACCGGTCGGGCCACTGGTCAATACCATGCCGTTCGGTCGACGGATACCTTTTCGGATCGCCCTGAGGGCACGACCTGCGTAGCCCATGTCTTCAAGGTCGAACGAGTTGCCTGACTTGTCGAGTAGACGGATAACCACTTGCTCACCCCAGACGACCGGGCTGATAGAGATACGTAAGTCGACTTCCTTGCCGGCGACAGCGATGGCGAACTGACCGTCCTGAGGAGTACGGTGCTCGTCGATCTTCAGATTGGATAAAATCTTTATACGGCTGACGAGCGCCGGTTCGATACTTTTGGGCAGTTGCATGATCTCACGTAAGACGCCGTCCACTCGACAGCGAATCTTCAGCGTGCCTTCAAGCGGCTCGATATGGATGTCTGAAGCCCGCGTCTTGACCGCGTACTCCAGGATGGTCGAAAGGGCGCGGGAAATCGGTGAATCCTGCACCAGGGTCTTGATGTTTGCCGTCTTTTCTTCGGCCACGTCGGCTTCCGACTGGACTGCGGCGGCGTCAACGCCCGAGAGGTCGGCCTTATACTGGTCAAGGATATGGCGGACGCCGGCTTCAGACGCCATGAAGACCTTCAGTGGACGCTGGATGCGGTTCGCCAGATAGTCGACCGCCTGCACATTGTTGGCATCGATCATGGCGACGGCCAAACGGTTCTGCACCTCAGCGAGCGGTACGGCCATGAAACGTTCGGCGATATCCTCAGGTAGCAGGTTGAGGATTTGATCATCGATGACGGTATTGAGCAAGTTCACATACGGCACGCCCGACACCTGAGCCGTAGCATGGGTCAGCAATTCGTCATCGACGGCGCCCTGCTCGGTCAACACTGTCATGATCGGCTTGTTCGCAGCACTCGCCTCAGTCTGCGCGGCCTCGATCTGCGCCTGCATGATCAGTCCCTCATCTTTTAGAAGGACGAGTAGTTTTTCTTGGAGTTCGGCGGTCAGTAGGGCCACGCCAGGGCCTCCCTACTGTCCACTGGCGGCAGAGCCGCCGATGGTTACGTCAACCGTCGGATTGATGGCAGCTTTGTTGAAGATACGGCCTGAGGGCTCGTCTACGTCGGCCGTGTACTTTTCAGCCTTCTTTACCTGGACGGCTTCATCCGGGCCTTTCAGGCCAGGAATGGAGCTGACCGCGCCATACGCGAACATAACACTGACGGAAGCAATCAGGATGATCATAGCAATGTCGGTGGACTTCATGGACGTACCGCCTTTTCGCTTAATTCGACTTTCTTCTCTGGCTGGTAGAATGCTCGGCCGGCACCACTAAGGGAAATCTTATTGTTCTGCTGCTCGATCGTCAGAGTAGTCAGGTCGATGACACGGATGGAAGTCTCGAGATTGCGCAGTACCTGCTTCAGACTGTTCGCCTGTCCGGCCGGCGCACTCACCACGAACTCGAAGGTAATCTCGCCGTCGCCTTCCTCACTGCCGTCATCATCGTCTTCGACGCCAGAGATCGGGTTGACGGTCAGCGTGTCGATGGAAACGCCGCCACCGACCAGCAGTTTCTGCTGCAACGAAGCGCCCAATGCTGATGAGTTAGCGGTTGATGGGAGGCCGTCAAGAATGGCTGCGATCGGTTCAGAATCCTCGACACGCGGTGTTTCGACCAGGTTCTCGTTGGTGTTAAGTACCCGGATATTCTCTTTCAGCTCGTCGACGATTTCGTTATTGGCCCGTAAGGTCGCTACTGTCTCGTTCTTCTCGTTGATGACGCGCTGGTTGAAGCTAATACGTTCGAACAGAGAGAACGACAGCACTAAGGCGATGCCAACAATGGCGGCGGCGCCGGCCACCCATAGGAACATCGTCTTGTTGGCGTTTTCAATTTGCTGGCGCTTGCGCAGCGCGACGTTCTTGTCGGCCATTACTCGGTCTCCTCCGCTTCGGCGTTGGTAAACAGGCTACTAGGCACACCCTTGGCCGAGTCGGTCGCGTTCTGGCGGTTCGGGGTGATAATCCTGCCCTGCTCTGAGGTGTAGGCAAACAGTTCATCCGGATATGTGAAGCTAAGTGAGAAACGCAGCACGCGGTTTCCGTCACCATCTTCGCCGTAGCGACGTTCACCATCGAGGATATTCTCGGCGATCAGGACCGGCTCTTTCGCTTCCCCGTCCTGGCTGAACCCGAAGCGGGTCTGAGCGATGGTCTTCTTGAAGACTTCGAGCGCTTCATACCCATTGGTAGCTTCGCCTTCGATGGCAATTAGGTTCTCTTCGGCTTCAAGCGTGATACGGGACACCGACACCCGGTTCTCACCAGATGGAACCGTCGTGGTCAGGATATCGAACAAACGGGCTGAAACCAGTTTGTCGTTGTGCTGACCCTGTAAGGTCGACAGCTGGTTCTGGATAGTCAACGTTTTCGCCAGGTCCTCGACCTCGCTCAGCTTCTGACTCTCATTCTTAATGGCGTCGTCTGCCAACGCGTTCGCGAGGGTCTGACCCCCGAACGCGTACAATGCCAACAGCACCACCCCACCGGTAAAGACCATGGCGGTCAGGACGGCGGCAGAAATGACGGTCTTGCGCTGGCGGCGTGCCTTGAGTAGTTCGAGCTTGACGTCAGGAATCAGGTTGATTTCAATCATGACTTGTTGCTCCTCTGCGCCAGGCCGACGACGGTCGCGAACTCATGCATAACCGGTAACAGCTGCTGTTGATCAGTCTGCGAGACGCGCACCTTCTGCCATGGGTTGGCCGCTTCCGCTTTGACACCGGTCTTGGCGGCGACGTATTCACCGAAGCGTGGCGTACTACTGGCATAACCGGCTAGCAGGATGCCGCCGATCGGTGTGCTGGCGTAACGGGTCTGGAAGAACTTGATCGACTTGGTCAGTTCACCGGTAAAGTTGTCGAGCGTGCTCTCAAGCGCCCGCAGTACCTGGCCGTCCAGACGGTCGGGTGCCAGTCCGAATTTCAGGACGAATTGGCGGGCCTGGTCTTCCTGTACGTTGAGATTGGAAACGATGGCTTTCAGCAGTGAACTCAGGCCCACCGGTATGGTCCGCACTAATCGCGGCGCGTCGCCATAGGTGATAGCGAGGTCGGTTGATTGTTCGCCCATGTCGACGAGCAGACGCGCGTCAGACACTCCGCCCGGTAGCAACGAACGGATCATGGCGATCGGGTCGGGTTCGGCCGCGATGACGTTCAGGCCGAGACTTTCGACGAATTCAAGCTGTTCCTCCGCATAGCTAACGGCGGTCGATGTCAGCAGGACTTCCTGCTGTTTCGGGTCGTGCAAGCTCTGTCCAAGCAGTTTCCAGTCGACCTTCGCTTCGTCGACGGCCATCGGGATATATTGATCAATCTGATACTTGATGGTGCTGCGTAGCTCCGCCTCACTCATGGCCGGGACGTCGATGACGGTCGTGAACGTCTTCTGGCTCGGAAGACCGATCGCCACGTCGCGGCTCTTGATGCCGCTCTGCCCGATGGCAGTCATGATGACTTCGCCTAAGCGGCGACGTGCCTCTGGTGAATCAGAGGCGGACGTCTTGGCATCGACAGGGGCATAGCCGTAGTGCACCAGGTTCCAGTTGTCCTGCCCGGCTTGGCTCAGTTGCACCACCCGGATGGCATTGGTGCCAATGTCCAGTCCGAAGAAGTCGCCCACACTTTTTACTAATGCCATATTACGCCTCATTATACATAAGCGGTATACCCCCGGCAAGCATTTTTCTCGAGGTCTAGAACCGAGGCGGCAGGTCGGTCACCATGTCGGTCGACGCCACAGGGTTGTTGATGCCTCCCCCGGCGAACGCAGACAGGAATGCATCGGCACGAAGGTTAAAGGTCTCGGCTACCGTATCGGTGTCATTACCACTGTTGGTGGTCCGATACGGGTACAGTTCGTTCGCGACGACCGGCCCATTGAAGCGGAGCGGGTTCGGGCAAGTGTTGGCCTGCATCGAGACACTGTCAGGTGAAACGAAGTTACTACCGGCGTTCGTGACATTACTACAGGTAGCGATTCGGTTGGCAACCAGCCAGGTGTCGATGCGGGTGACGTTCGGATCAATGATGATGTCCTCAGCGATTAACACCACACGGGGAATCGACGAGATAGACGAATACGGGCCATTGGCGTACGTCAGGTTGTTAGAGATACGCAACGTACCGTTAATCCTGACGACTCGCTTATACCCCGTGCCGAATGGCGAGGTATAGCCCGACCCAGGCAGCGTGACGTCGCCGTTGATAACGACGGCACCGCTCTGGTTGACCGTAAAGTTGGTGACTGCCCCGTAGCTACCAAAGGGCTGCAATCCGCCAGTCGTCCTATTCGCGAAGGTCAAGTTGCTCCAACTTTCCTGGTTGGCGGCTCCGTTGCCATCGACTAAGCCGCTACCAGACGCCATACCCTGGTTCGCTCCATTCGACAGAGTGCCGTACTCGCCCCAGCTACCGTAGGTACGGCCCGAGATACGTGACAGACTGGTGTTAATGCTGCCCTGTGTTTTGAAGTCGTGTCCCCAAACGGCAAGCTTTGGCGTAATACCGATAGTGACACAGGTTGGAACGCCGTAGCGCCAATCGGTCGAGGTGTCGCTATAAGGCCGGACAGACAACGCGAAACAGTATTTAGTGCCCACTGGCGAAGGGTCAGGTATGGTGTAGCCCTGGGAGCCAAACGGGTCACCATTTCCATCTGTCATCGTGCTTGGATTGCCTACCTGGAACGTACCGGTTCCCTGTGACATCATCGTACAGCCGTTCGCATAGTAGACGCATGGATTACCCGTACCGGTTGACGTACCTGGTACAGCCACGCCAGGCGCCAATACGAACCGTGACAGATGCCAGGCGGTATCATCCGCGCTCAAGGATGGACCCTGGTTGTCCACGATCGGCATGACCGATACCGACGAGCCGGACTCGGCGGCCGTGCCGGGATTCACCGACGTACTTGGTACCAGTTCGAACTCGCGGGTGCCGTCAATACAGTCGCGGGGGAATGTCTGCTCGTTACCGTTCTGGTTACCCGTGGCGCTGGCGAATACCACGCGCACGCGTTGGCAATAGCGGTCCCCGGCCTCGAAGTCTGCCGGTAAGGTGCCGGCATCGTTGATCGTTTCCGTACCCCCGTCAGGACGCACCATGTCTACCCGTGCGCCGCCTTTATCAGTCCAGCCGCTGTTGTTCAGGTTCTCCTGCACCCATATGCGGGCAAAGCCACGACCGGCGGAATTCATGTGATGCGGACCTTCGTTCGTCACCCGATGGCGGAAATTATATGCGTCGCCACCCAGGCCCTGCTTGTCAGCCGGAACCGTGACGGTCGTCTGTCCAACGACGCTCCACTGTGGCGTCACCACTACACAGATGCGTGAGGAGGCGATGTTATTATTATTAGTCGATGAGCGCGGTGAACCAACCACTCGTTGGCAATAGCGACTATTCGCAGAGGCGTCTTGCGGGATGGTGAACGTATGATCACAGCTGTTCCCCGTAGTCTGATTATTGTTCAGGCCTCCCGACACGTCACAGTTCCTCGTCCTGCCACTCTTGCTTGCACCCGTCCCACTGCCACCGTTCCATTCGGCATAGGCATCCAGCTTGGTACCCATGTTACCCGGCCCGTCATTTTTTATCTGATGATTGAACGTGACTGATTGCCCGACACGTCGGCTCACTTCGTTGACCTTGTTGCCGTTCTGGTTGAACCAAGAGTTTGCCGACAGATTGAACGGTGGGGGGTTTATATATGTACTGCGGCCAATCGGGTTGGCACATGGCACCTCGATAACTGCCTTTACCTGCCCCCCTTGTGCGAATACGATCAGTTCGCGCGCCCCGGAGTTATAATTCGTGAAGAAATCATCATTGATACTGCCATCATAAAACGAAATCCGACCGTAGTTATTCGGGTCGGCGAATGTCGTATACATCGACACGGAATTATCCTTAATGCGTGCCTCCCAGTCGTTGAGCATGGCTGCCGAGGGCGTCCTATCTTTACTCCAGCCACCGCCGGCACCAGCACCAACCATCAGGTTAACGATAAAAGCAGCGCCGGTTTTGTCCCTAGCGTTACCATTCTTTAATTTATTACGGATAAAGGTTGTAAACCCGTTCTTGCTTGACTTGGCACCCGCTGGAATCGCGTTCTGGCCAGGCCGTCCGCTCAGCACGTCATCAGAATAGGAAAGGTCCGTGTAGGCAGCTTTGCCGGAAAAATAGCCGGTGCCTGTGTAGGCATGAGCATCATGGCTGCCAAACAATACCACGCCCATAGTCATGCCTACGAACAATGCACCTATAGCAAGCTTTGAGCGTATCATCACTGTGCCTCCTCAAGTAAACGCGCTTCCATCATGTAGTACTCGTAGTCGCTTCGACTATCGCCCTCTTCGCTGTCTGCCCTGGCAAGTTCGGCGGCTTTCTTGTAGGCGGCAATGGCGGCTTCGGTATTTCCGGCCTGTTGAGCAGCGAACGCAAGCTGTCCGTAGCTAGTAGATGTGGGGGAAGCCTCAACGGCTTTCTCGGCATAATCGGCCGCTTTCCGACCGTCTCCTTCTGCGACATAGTGATTAGATAGGTCGCTAAAGGCAGCGGCCTTCTCGGTGTCGCTGCTTGCAGCTTTAACCTTCGCTTCAAGTTCTTGTCGACGTTTGTCATCCTCAGACACGTCCACTTTGGATTGTTTGTTCATGGTCGTCACGTAGTACCAGGCTCCGGTACCGGCTGCCAGCACTACCAGTACGGCCGTCACCACTAGCAGGACCTTTTTCAGGCTGCGCCCTTTCATGCTCACGTGACGTCGCTTCATTTACCGCTTATGGTAGCACATACGTTCCATAGCTGGGAAGTGGTTCGCGTATGTTGTTCGCCTCTGTTACAATGAGAAACCGTATGAGTTTATCAATCGGCAT
>Ga0100391_1000421_pt1 | contig 50385 bp, 34 predicted proteins | sample CryGeymeta201515_FD_81541 | JGI IMG/M metagenome (GOLD analysis project Ga0100391, IMG submission 81541) | Groundwater microbial communities from Crystal Geyser aquifers in Utah, USA - Crystal Geyser metaG 2015-15 | ecosystem: Environmental > Aquatic > Deep subsurface > Groundwater | place: USA...
AAAATTAAAGCATTCAGATCAGTGTTCAGAGGCATCACTGATGTAAGTTTTTTCCTCTATCGTGTGTCTCTAATCTTTGCGTGATGGATTTCTTTTTCCCCACCGGCTATTTCTGTTGAGCCAAAGAATGCTCATAAACGGTCGGACTTGCCGAAACAGCGACCTTAAATATATTTCTGAAAGTAGGCAAGCTAAATTTTATAATTATGTTTAACTTTAAAATTAAATTGATCGTTGCGGCATTTGCTTTTTTAGGAATTGCTGCTTTTATTGGCTGTCAAAAAAATGAAAGTACTGCAAAACCGCCTGTGAATGATGAAGTCAATTTAGAACTTTTCAATTACATTGGCTATTGGCACAATGTTGCAGTTAAAAGTGTTTACAAAAAATTATCTGCAAAAGGAAATGTAAACTACAAGACTATAAGGGAAGAAATGATTGGAGCACTCAATTCGATAGATCCCAATACCTTCGATTTAACTGCAATGCATCAAGATGCCATTACTTCAGATAGCATTCTTAGTTCTGAAATAAACAGAGTAATTAATGATTCAGTTTTAATTGTAAATTCTGAAACGTTTTTATTAACTTTCGATTACCTACAAAGCAATCAATATATATCAATTGATTTATATAATGCACTTGTAAATCTTAATGATATGGTTGATAACTCTGTAGCTAATGAAGATTTCCTGTATGAAGTTCATCAATTATCAAATCAAAGATGGTCATCATCAGATCAAGTATATGTCAACACTTTAATTCAAGTGGTGGATGCTTCCTATGATTTTTGGGTAACAAATGGTGGTTATAATGGCAAGGCCTGTACGCTTTGTATAATATGGGCTGATGCTGCTGGTGCAGCATATGGCCTTCTTATTGGTCCAGTGGGCTCAATTATCGAAGGTGCAGTTTTCTCAACAATCGCTTATATTAATAATCCTGAAAGTTAAAATAAAGTTTATAGACAGCTTGGGGTTACCCGCAAGCTGTCTATTTTTTAATAATATTTAATATATAGATTATGAATAAACGAATTTCCATTTTTAGACTCGGGGTTTATGAAATAAAAATTGTTGGGCTTATTCTTTTTTTGTTAAGTATCGCATTTTTTGTTTTGCAAAAAATAGATATTATTTCTTTCTTGCCAAATTGGTTAATCAACTGGCTTGTTGTAGTAGGTTTAACATTAATTAACTTCAGTAAGGAGAAAATAGAAAGCAAAAGAATTGAAATAATTAGACTACAATCATTATATTTAAGTAGCCTATCTGCTATTGGATTAATTCTCTCGTTTGAATTCGTCTCAGGGGCTTTTCAACTAACAGAAGGCTTACAATCAATTATAGTAGCCTTTATTTTTAATATATTATTTTTGGTAACCTATCAATTTTTTAAATTAACTTATAAGCAAGTTGATAGTATTGGAGAAAATCAAATTGCAAAATTTAATATGACTATTGGTAACTATTTGGTTTGGGGATTGATAACAGCAATTGCGATTGCGTCTATTTTCATTTTTTTTTAATTATTGAATTCCATTCGAAATATAAAGGATGAATTAATTAATAATAAAAGCCCATAACAAAGGCTCATAAAGCATGGCGAGTGCGTGGTAAATTGAAGTTTTGTGCTCCGAAGTATCTTTATCACAATTTGAAAGATACATGCTCCGAACCCCGCCACGCTTCATAGTGTGCCGAGAAGCAGAACATCGGCAATAAATAGTTCTGCATGCTGTAATCAAGATGAGGAAAGAGTTTGAGTAATCAAACAGATGAGCCTCGGTGTCACCTTACAGGAGGGGGCATCAAACCACCCAAAGGTGCTTTGGTAAAGAGCCAGGGTGCTGAGCGTTTGGGAAAAGATATGCCACGAGTATATCAGGTATGAATAGAGGAGTTGAACGCAAGTGAACCCTTGAAGAAGAGTCGAGAAGTGGCCATTCCCTGTCAAATGCTACGGAGTATGAAACGGAGTGAAAGAGTATAGCGGCAACCTGTTTTACTGGCTATACGGCAGGCGTCTTACAAAGGGCAAGACCTCTATTTGGGCTTGGTTACGGAACTCGGGAACCTGTATTGTAATGAGAGGCTGTGTAAAGCTACCGCCAATGGATTCGCCGACAGCTAAAGGGAAATGCACAATGGGAACACCCCAAAGGCAAAATACCGAAGAACAATGCAGGGACGGACTGATTCGTAGTAGTGAAGATACAACTGTAATGGAAGAGGAGCGAAGGAATCAGGTTATACAGTATCATAACATTTAACAACTCGCAAGAGGATGAATTTATGGAATGAGACAAAATCAGTACCGATAAGCCACCAGATGGTCTGGGAGGCTTATAAGAAAGTGCGTACCAACGGGAAGAGTGCAGGCATAGACCAAATAAGTATGGATGAATTCGATGTCAATAGGTCACAATACTTGTACAAACTCTGAAACCGAATGGCATCAGGCAGTTATTTCCCCCCACCAGTCAAAGAGGAAGAGATACCCAAGAAAGACGGCAAAATCCGTAAACTAGGTAGCGCTTTTGCTGTTGCAAAAAGCTACACGAGGGGACTCGTGCGGCAGCGGGGGGTTCCAGGGGGGGGAATCTGAGGCTTTTTTGCTTTAAGGCCTTTTGTAAAGCCTTACCCCATCAATAAAATTGTAATCCTTGATATTCAAGGTGTAAAGTTCAATATCGAGAGCCATTGCGGAAGCTGCAATAAATCCATCAGGTAAAGCTAGTCTGTGGCTTAAAACGTATTTGCCCATAATGTCCAGGAAAGTATCACAGGTGTTTTTGTCAATATCAAGTACAGAAAGATTTTTAAGGTCTTTCTTTATCTGGTTGAGTTCCTTTTTGTTTAATGCACCATAAATGAGTTCTCCGGCAGTAATGGTGCTGACTGCAATATTTTGTTACCCGATTGTTTTCAGTTCCGAAATAATATCGGGGTTGTTCCGGTAAAACTCGATTATAACATCGGTATCGCAAAGTACTATTTTGTCCTGTCCCATGCCTGTTTCCTGAGTTCTTTAGCATTTACTTCCCTGTTGGCCCACAGCCCGGCAGAACCGAAAAAATCGTATTTAGCGGAAGTTTTTTTCTTTTTTATTTTCTCCACTTCCACAAAATCGAGCTGTTTGATAAGCTGCATCAGGAAAGATAGTTTGCTGCTATCTTTTATGTTAAGAATTAATTGTTCCATATTACAAAGCCAAATTTTGAACTTTTCGTTTTGTGATAAAAGCATCGATAAACGTTTTAATCAGATACTTATCCTCTTTATTAAGTTTTTCAACTTCTTTAAACTGGCTCAACAGTTCTTTATCGGTCAGTTGAGCGGAAACCACTTCGCCGGAACCACCGTTCATTAAATAATCTGCAGTGGTCTCAAGAGCAGCAGCGAGTTTTTGCAAAATCTCAGAAGACGGTTTGGACTTCTGTGTTTCATACCTTCCAACCTGAATATAAGACAAACCTACTTTTTTTGCTAAATCGGTCTGTGTCATTTTCAGCTTGGTACGCAGATCTTTTATTCTATTGCCAATTGACATGTTTTAAAACTATTTAATTGCTAATTAAAACATTATAGTTGCATAAACTACTAAATTATACAGTCTGTTTAAAGTATTGTTGATAAATAATAATACATGTTTGATTGCAAAGATAAAACAAAGTAGTTTCATTGCAAAACAATGATGTTTTAAATAAAAGTTTTCAACTTGGGAATAAGCAACATAAAACAAAGGCTTTCGATACTAATAGTTTTGCAGCATTACAACCTTAAACCTGACCGGAAAACCAAATAAATGCCTCTCAGCTGGCTGACGCGGATTTGCCTGGGCTGCGATGCTCTGAGCTGCCCTGCGATGCCCTGAGCCTGCCGAAGGGAGCCTGTCGTAGGGAGCAAGCCGAAGATAGCCTGCCGAAGTGTAATCCGCTCCAGTATAGTGGCTAGGTAGCGCTTTTGCTGTTGCATAAAGCCACACGAGGGAACTCGTGCGGCAGCTGGGTAGAGTAAAGTCTGGATTGGAAAAAGTGTATGTATATTTGCAGATAAATATCAATGAAATATGATTGCTGAAATAAAACATGGCTCAAATCTCGCTGAGATTAACAAATTATTAAAAAGAATTGCTTCAAGAAAACCAAAGAAAGGTCTTGACGCTAAAAAATATTGCGGAATACTCAAGCTTCATGAGCACCCCATAGCCATGCAAAAGAAAATGAGAGATGAATGGCAATAATTTTTTTTTAGATACCAATATCGTCCTGTATCTGCTTAATGGCGACAAAACCATTGCTGAACTGCTCAATGGGAAACAATTATTAGTTTAGTTTATTACGCAGCTGGAATTGTTGGGATATCCCGGATTAAATGTAAATGAAAGGAATAAAATCAAGCAGTTTCTCGATGATTGTACCATAATAGATATCAATGAGGGCATAAAACAACAAGTAATTGAAATCAGGTCTTTTTTGAGGATTAAGTAGCCTGATGCAATTATCGCAGCAAGCGCGATTTTTTACGACCTGCCTCTAATCAGTGCAGATAAGGACCTGAAAAAGGTGAAAAATCTTGGGTTGATCGTTTATTATGACATTTAGGTTTTGCGCCAGCGAGGGGGCTTAAAGAATTAGTTAATGAATTAAATAATCACTACAATAGGTAGTGCTTTTGCTGTTGCAAAAAGCCACACTTGGGGACTCGTGCGGCAGCGGAGGGTACTAATACCTTTACCGGGGGGATGGCTCAACTGCCAGTGGCACAAATGCTTTTGCTTATGGAGATGAAGCTAAAGCTTTAAGTACAGGGGCATTTGCGAGCGTATTAAGATTACAAGGGAATTGGGAAGGATATTTCAATATTCATATTCCATCTGACACACTAATGATTTTTGTTTACGATGCCGAAGTTTTGGAAACAACCCCATGGGATACTGTAAAAGCAAACTATATGCTATTGAAGCGGTATTATTTGAGTTTACAAGAATAGAAGAGTATGAACTGGACAGTAACATATCCATAGAAATACAAGAGCCTCGGAGCAATCCGGGGCTTTTTTACTTATGCTTATTCCAAAGTTCAATAAAGTTATCAAGTTCCAGTTCCAAATCTTCACGGATAATCTTTCTTAGCAAGCCTTTTGGTAAGTCCTGATTTTTGTGAACCGGAACAGTTGTAACCCTGCCGTCAGGGTGTTTTAAACGGAGGTGCGAACCATTAACACGAACAACAGTAAACCCTAGAGCTTCTAGAAACTTTAAAAATGCTTTTCCTGAAATAACTGGGAACTGTGGCATAGGCTAATAATTAAACTGCTGCGGTTTTGATTGGTACTTGCATTTCCCTGAAACCTACAAATCGGTTAATCTCAGAGGCTTTTTCCTTTTCTTCCTCAATGCACATATCAATTACCTCTTTAATGTTAACTAAAGCTTCGTCAATGGTAGAACCATAAGAATGACAGCCTTTGAAAACCGGGCAGCTTACAATGTAAAAATTATCTTCGTCCTGTTCAACAAGAATAGGAAGATGTAATATTTTTGTTTCTGTAATTTTCATAATACAATAGATTAAAGTTAAACTGCAAAAGCTTTACGGCCTTTTGCTTCCCGGATAAAAGTATCAATCACATCAAAAAGAGTTTTTTTCTTGTCGGCTTCTAATTGCTCAATTTCCTCAATGCGCATTAAAGTTTTTTTGTCAAATTTACTGTTAGTCCCTTCGCCTACAAGGTAATCCAAAGAAACCTCCAAAGCATCGGCAATCCTTTTAGCTACTTCAATAGAAGGTATTGCATCGCCCCGTTCATATTTGCCGACCATTACTTGCGAAATATCTGTTTTACCTGCCAAATCAGCTTGTGACCAACCTTTTGACTTTCTTAAGTCTGTAATAATCTTACTTGTTTTCATAACTACAAGGTATTAGTATAAACAATAGTTATTAATTTTTACAAAAATACATAATTATAGGATATAAATAAAGCTGATAATTTTTGGTTGTTTAAATTTAATCAGGTAGTTTTGTTTCCGATAGTTCTAAAAAAGAAATTTTAAACTTTTTTGACCCGATGGAAATCCATAATATAAAAACCCCCTGCTGGCCCCCTGCTGGCGCCGATTTGCAATCGGTGTCCACAATAACTAACAATAAAAGCCTACTTTAAAATCAACAAGCTTCATCAAACCATGATTAGCAATCAGCCCACAACCAAAGCAGGCATTTTCCCGTCCGAGCCCGATTCCCTAATGGCAGCCTACACCAGTTATGAGCAGCTAAAAGCCTTACGCAAGGAGCGCTTGGTCTTTCAATTATGTATGGCCACCACCACCAGCGCATCCGGTAAAAGTACATGGACGAAGCAACACAAACTGCCACCCTCAAGCTGTGGGCCGGTGCCTGTGAGTGCATCACTCAAAACGGCCAAACCACCATCCTCAACTACCTAAGCAGCCCCGCCGGGCTGTATGGCCTGCACCGCGCATCCTGCCGGACGGAAGCAGCACGATCCACTACCTCCACACCGACCATAAACTATCTGCCTGATGTAATCCTTTTTTAGCAGCATGTTTGGCGTTCCATTTTAGTCTGTCATATTCCATGAGGTTCAGTTTTTCCCTTTTGATTATTAATGATTGCTGCAAAAGTAAGGAAAGCCATGTACCTTTGCGCCAGACTTTATGTACAAACACTTTTTTTTGATCCTAAAATACAGCGCAACAAATAATGAAGCAAAATCCCAGAGAGTGGTATTCCTCTCAAATACAGCAAATAAATGCTGCTATTCAAAGTAAAAGTCATTTTATAACAAGGCTTTCATGGCTTAGGGTTGTGAGTTTTCTTTTGTCGCTTGTCAGTTTTGGTTTCTTTGCCGGAAATCAAAGCCTGGTACTTTTAATCACTTCAATACTTTTGTTTTTGGTGTTTATTTACTTCACTATCAAACATATACTTCAAAACAAACTTTTGTCGATAATGCGTGCGAAAGCAAGGGTAATCCAGCATGAGCTTGGATTAGACCGGCAACGGGATACAATCTATGGCGATGGAGAAGGCTTTCGGGCTAATTTGCGTTTTGCTGATGACCTGGATCTTTTTGGGGCCTATTCACTTTTTCAACAGCTCAACCGATGCAGCACACCGGTGGGAGAGGAGCTGTTGGCAAATGGGTTGATCAATACTTTGCGGGAGCCTTTTCGCATCAAAATGATGCAGGATGCTGTGAAAGAATTGTCGGCTTTCCCGGAGTTCAGGATTGATATACAAACAAAGCTTCAGCAGACTGCTTCTGAAAAATTTCCTGATGTTAAAGGCATGCGAAATGCTACTTTGGTGCGGTTGTTCCAAGAGAAGAAATTCAAATGGATAGCCTATTCGCTTCCTGTTTTGGTGGGGCTTAGCCTGATTGTCGGATTAACGGGTCTGGGCTATACTGCTTTTTCAATTTTTTCTGTTTTAACTTTGATGGTTGTTTTTTCGCAGGCACGTAAGCTGATGATGCTTGGCAGCGAGTTGGATGGCCTGCGCAAGAAGTTTAGCGCCTGGGCAAGTGTTTTGCATCAACTTACGCAATTGGATCTAAAATCTGAATTACTACTCGAGATGCAGCACGAAGCTCAGGAGGCTGCCGGGCGATTTGAAGAGCTTGCCAAAATCAGTGAGCAATTCGACCGTAGATCAAACCTCTTGTTGTTTGTGCTTTCCAATATGTTTTTGGCTTACGATCTTCACCTGGCTTTGCGCTATGAAAAGTGGCGAGAATATAATTACACACAGATTCCGCATTGGATAAGCACACTCGGGCGTTTTGAGATGCTGCTTAGTCTTTCAGCTTTCGCTTTTAATCATCCTGATTATCACTGGCCAGTGCTTACAGAAGAAAAAGAGCTGAAGGCAAAAGCATTGGGACATCCGCTTTTGGAAGAAAATGAATGCATTGTGAATGATGTTCATTTACAAGTTGATCCACGGGTGGTGCTCATTACCGGTAGTAATATGTCGGGAAAGAGTACCTGGCTCAGAACGCTGGGTGTTAATGTGTTGCTGGCACAGTTTGGTGCTCCGGTGATGGCGGATTCCTTCGTGTGGAAACCTGTTTCCTTGTTAAGCTCATTGCGCCAGTCGGATAGTTTGGCTGAACATACTTCATTGTTTATGAATGAGCTGAAACAATTGAAAAGCATCCTTGATACGGCAAGAAAGGAGTTTAGCCTTATCTTGCTGGATGAGATCTTGCGGGGCACTAATTCTGATGATAAATACACCGGATCCTATGAGTTGCTCAAAGGGCTTTCTGAAGTAGACGCGCTAACAGTGATTGCCTCTCACGATTTAAAGCTGAGCGAGCTGGAACAGGAACTCGACGGCAGATTGGTGAACTATTGTTTCGAGAGCAGCATCATCGACGGCAAACTTAGCTTTGATTATACAATAAGAAAGGGAGTTGCCGTCAATCGCAATGCTACCTGGCTGATGAAGGATATGGGAATTATTTGACGAAGGTAGTTTGCATGTTCAAAAACAGCCTTTTCACTTGTTTTTTATAAACAGGTTTCAATAGTCATTGAAAATTAAAATAAAATCATCAATCCGCTTTCACAAAAGCTACTGGTTTAGTATTCTCAATACGAAGCCAGTACATCCCATTGCTCAGATCGTTAATTGTAATTGATGAAGAAGTTAAAATACCAGTTTTAACCGTTTTACCATTTGCATCAAGTATTGCCCAGTTGCTTCCTGTAAGCTTTGCCTCAGATTTTAAATGGATAACTGTGGAAGCAGGGTTAGGGTAAATGCTAAAGTGGGCGGCATCTGTAAACTTTTCTGACAAATTGGTAGGACCTGTGAGCAAACTGTCAAGCGAAACGGATTGGATAGAACGGGCAAAAGTGCCGGCTATAAGTCGGTTGTTATCGTAATCAATGGCCAGGTCAAAAATTAATAAATTGGGCATGTCTCCGGCTTTTAGCCAGTTTTCGCCGAAATCTTCCGTAAAATAGATTCCTGCATCTGTGCCGATAAAGACTACTTCATCATTACGCTGTGGCATCACTTCAATGTGGTTTACACCGATCGCTGGCATGTTTTCGGAGATGCTATACCAATCAGAACCAAAACTATCAGAAACATGGACCAATGGCGTATTGTCGCCATCCTTATAGCCTGAATGCGTTACGAATACGCGTCCTTCCTCCGAATCAGAGGCTACAATGTCAGTCACATAGCGATCAGGGAGCCCGGTAGTTATATTCGTCCAGGAGCTGCCGCCGTTTTGGCTCACCCAAACAAATCCATCGGAAGTTCCGGCATATAGTACTGCCTGATTTAATGGTGATTCGGCAATTACAGTGATCACATGTCTGTTGGCAGGGTAGTAGGTGGGAGGTCCGGTAAGTTCATCCGAAATGGCCTGCCAGCTGGAGGAGAAGCTTTGATTGATCTTGTAAACCATTGTCGTCCCGGTATATAATACGTTGGAATTGAAACTGCTCATCATCAATGGCGCATCCCAAGCCACACGTTCGCTGCCAATGCCATTAGTAAAATCATCAAATCCAAAACCTGTATTTTGTACAATATTTCCATTTTGCGTCATGGCATAGAAGATGGAAGGATTATTCCAGTCATACAGGCACTGAAAACCATCTCCGCCAAATATTCTGGGCCAGTTGTAAGCATTTTCAAAATTGCCGGCTGAGGTGCCGTTGTCCTGCATGCCTCCTGCATAAACACCGGATTGATGTGGATTTACTGTAATTCTGTAAAACTGTGATATGGGAAGGTATGATTTGTATTGCCAATTGTTGAAAGTGCTGCTTCCTTTGTACAGCCCTCCATCAGTTGCCAGCCAAATGCTGCCATCGGGGGCATAAGCCAAGTCGTGCATATCGGCATGTACTTCATAAGTCCACCAATCAGGAGTGCTTTGAAACCAGCTGTTTCCGCCATTGGTGGAAGAGTGAAGTTCAACACCGCATACAGAAATCTCATCTGCATCCTGAGGATTCACTATGATGCGCCCAAAATACCAGCCAAAACCACCTTGTGTGCCGGCTAATCCTGAAACATTTAATGAAGTCCAGGAGTCGCCAAAATCATCAGAACGGTAAACGCCATGTATTTCGTAATCGGAGGGTCGGTTGAAAGAAGCATATACAACCCCCGGCTCAGAGATGGAAACATCTAATGCAGCCCTTACCAAATCGCCGTCAGGCAATCCATTGGAGAGTTCTTCCCAATTATCGCCCCTATCTTGTGTTCTGTAAACGCGGCCTTGCTCTCCGGCAGTGATGGAAGCCTGATTGTTACGGATTCTGTTCCAGCCACCTGCAAAAATTATTTCGGGATAATCCGGATGGAAAACCAGCGAGCTAACACCTGCCTGAGGAGACAGAAAAAGTATTTTTTCCCAACTTTGGCCGCCATCCACAGAACGATAAACACCGCGGTTTTCATCTTCATAATAGGGCGTTCCCATGCTGGCAACGTAAAGTATATCAGAATCTGTTGGGTGTACGAGCACTTTACTGATGATTCCTGTTTCTTCAAGTCCTATCATTTCCCAGCTTTCACCTCCATCGTTTGAACGATAAACACCGCTTCCGGTTTTGGGGGTGCTGCTGATATTGGGATCACCTGTTCCAACGTAAATAATTTCAGGATTTTGAGGGTCATAGGCAATACTTCCAATAGCCATACTTGCAAATTCATCGCCCACACTTTCCCAGGTTTCAGCCCCATCTGTTGTTTTAAAAACACCACCTGAACTTGCTCCAATCATGAGCTCATTTTGATCTTCCGGGTTTATCGCAATACTATTAATACGGCCACCAATATTTAAAGGCCCTTCCACACGCCAGTTTGCTTCAGCTATTCTGCTACTGCTGAATTGAACATTCATTTCATGCAGCACTTCATCAAACCTGGCGGTATTAAAGCTTTGATTGGGATAAGTCCAGCGTTCCCACAAATATTCTGCGGGACCATAGGCATCAAAGCTTTTACCTTTTTCTGATTGGGTTGACTTGTGATTAGTGCATGACAGCAAAATCATCGGGAGAAGAAAAAACAAATGATAGGATTTCATATGGAAATGATGTTTATGGTGCACCAAAAATAATATTTTTCGATTAAGCATCTGTCACTTTATATCTTTAAGACATTTTTGGTTTAAAATGCCCTAATCAAAAGCCTTGTTAAAAAGTGAAATATCAATCCGACAAAACTATTTTTGTATGGTAAGCTTCTTTGTTTTCTTTTGCTGAAGGATGATACCTGCGATGATAAGCGCCAACCCAAATACTGTGCTAATTGCAATGGTTTCTCCTACCAGAAAATGAATAAAAAACAAGGCGATAAAAGGGGAGAGAAAAATCAAATTACTCACTTTTGCTGTATTTTCTGCATATTGCAGTGCCTTCATCCAGATGACAAAAGTGATACCCATTTCAAATAACCCGATATAGGCTGAGCCGATTACTCCTTGAATATTAACGACTTGCCACCGATTAAAAAGTGCTATGTAGATGAGCATATAAAGTAGTCCAAAGCCCATATTTAAGGTGATTTTTGGAACGGCTTCGCGTTTGTCGTGTAAATTGATGATCCAATACAATGCCCATAAAAAAGCACTTCCGATTGCAAGGAATACACCAAGTGGTGAGCTAAACTCAAGTGAAAAAACAGCTCCTTTTGTGCTGATGACCCACAAGCCTGAAAAACTTATCAGTATTGCTGCAAATGCTTTGAGACTAATTTTTTGACCGAGTAAGGGAACCGAAAGTAAAGTCAGAATTACGGGCCAGCTGTAATTTAAAACACCAGCTTCTTGTGCCTGTAAAAGCTCATAGGCTTTGAACAATACCAGGTAATAGCCAAATGGGTTGAGCAGCCCGAGGATGGCAGATTTGAGCCAGTATTGCTTATCATTTGGGAAAACTTGTTTTAGATTACCATTGAAAAGAGACAGCAGCATCAAACATGCCCATCCAAAACCAACGGCCCAAAAAAGCAGCCAATCGTACGAAAACCAGTTGAGGCTTAGCTTGAAAGCAGAACTCATCGTGGACCAAAAAAGCACTGTGATCAATGCAAAAATAGTTGCTTTACGCTGGTTTTTCATGCAACAAATGTAATTATTGCTGTGCAATGAACAGAACGATGGTCAAACAAATTCAGAATATTTGTTTTGGGCAGAAAGCGATGATGCTTTGGAAGTTATTAGTTGGCAAAATAAAAAATCCTGCCGGGAAGCGACAGGATTTTATTAGCTTTCTTAGCGTGCACTATTGAAACGCTTTTCTACTTCGAGCCAGTTTACTACTTGCCAAAAGTTACCAATATACGATCCGCGCATATTTTGATAACGCAGGTAGTAGGCATGTTCCCAAACATCTAAGCCAAAAATTGGAGTGCCTTGTTGTTCTGCTACATCCATCAGCGGATTGTCCTGATTAGGTGTACTTGAAATGAACAGTTTACCTTGTTTATCAACTGCCAACCATGCCCAGCCACTTCCAAAACGTGTAGTAGCTGCTTTTTCGAAACTGGCTTTGAATGCTTCAAAGGAGCCAAAAGTTTCTGTTATGGCTTTCCCTAATGAGCCTGTAGGTTCGCCGCCACCATCTGGCGACATAATCTGCCAGAACAAATCGTGATTGTAATAGCCTCCCGCATTATTTCTTAAAGCGGTGCTGTATTGGCTCATATTGGCAAATATTTCTTCAAGCGTTTTAGTTTGAAGTTCTGTATTTTCGATAGCCTTGAGGAAATTATTGTAATATCCTCTAAAGTGCTTGTTGTAATGGATGTTCATCGTTTCGCTGTCGATTGCTTTTTCGAGCGCATCATAACTGTATGGGAGCGGATTGAAAGGGTGCTCAACCATTTTTGAATCAGATAGTTTTTTAGTATCTGATAGCTTTTTAAGGGTTTGTGCATTGATGCTTCCGGCTGAAACCAACGCTAAAGCCATAAAGGCGATAATTACTTTTTTCATAATGGATTTAAGTTTATTGTATAGCTGCTTAACAAGGAAAACTAGTTGATTGTTCAATCTTGCGAAGGAACGACTTCCCAGTCGATGACATGGTAGTTGGCATCAATATGGCCATCCGGATGGAAAGAGATTCGTGTGAAGCCTTCTTCCAGGCCATTGTTTTTGCCTGTCCACCAGCGCGAAGAAACAGCTCCACCTGTAATTATCCACCTATCGTTGATGAATAACTTTTCGAAAATATGCAGATGACCCTGAAGAATAAGCTTGAGGTTATAACTATCAAAAAGCTGAACCACTTCATTTGAGTTTGCTACCAAACCGTGAGCTGGCGCTGCTTCCTGACTGCCTTTCCACACCTGATAACCTATGGAATAAAAAGGAATATGCGAAATGATAGCCAATTGCTTTTCTCGGCTTGTGGTATCTAGTACACTTTTGATCCAGTTTAGCTGAATACTGTCAACGGCGCCGATATAGCTGTTTTCGGGGGTAATCGTGATTCCATCGAGAAAGAAAAATCTCCAATTTTCATAGTCGAATGTATAGCATTTTTCTCCGAAATACCTTTCATAGAATTGCTTTCCATATGCAGGGTGATCACGCAGTGAGTCGCCAAAATAAATGCCATAGATATCGTGATTTCCAATAGTTTTATAAACCGGCATCTTGATCTTATCGCTGATGGAATCAAAAATATGGACCAGCCTCAAAGCTGTATCTAAAGGAACTTTTAAGGCATCCATAATCATATCGCCTCCATTGATAACAAAATCAGGATTGAGTTGGTTAATTTCTTTTACTGCCTGCTCATATCCTCTGATTGCATGGCTTTTGTCTGGGATATGGACATCGGTTAGAAAAACGACTTCAAAAGATTTGTAATCAGCTGTTTGAGAGCTGAGATCCTTGGCGCAAAAAGAAACTATAACAATTACAAATACAAGTAAGAAATGACGCATGTTCGAAATAATTTGGTTTGCAGCAAAGTTACCTTTTCCAACTCAAGCAGCCAAATATTGAAATTTAACTTTTTATCATGTACTAAGAGGTGTTCATTTTTGAACGTATGAGGCATTTTCTAAAAGTCATTTATCATCTTTAGCGGTATTATTTTTTAATCAAATTAATGCTAAATAGCATAATAACAAATATATAAGTCACTTAATTTAGATAACTTCAATCGAGAGCAGATATTGTTAAAAATATCACATTGGTGCTTGTTCACTTGATTTATTTAGTATTTTTGTCCTTTTTCACTAACAGAATCAAAATACTATGAAGAAATTAGCTGTTGTAGCTTTCGGAGGTAATGCATTGCTTCGCGGAAACCAAAAAGGTACTATTGACGAGCAGGAAGCAAACGCTTATGCAGCATGTGAAAACCTTACCAAATTGATGGAAAAAAATTATAACCTTGTTGTTACGCATGGAAATGGTCCACAAGTTGGAAATATTTTACTTGCCAATACAGCAGGACATAAGCTCTATGGCTTGCCAGATATGCCTTTGGATATCAGCGTTGCCTATTCACAGGGTTTTATTGGGTATGTGATCGAGCAGCAATTGCGTAATGTGCTGATGGCAAAAGATATGGATCGCGATATTATTTCCATCATTACACAGGTTTTGGTTAACAAGGATGATCCGGCATTTGAAAGACCGACCAAGCCAATTGGGCCATTTTATACCAAAGAAGAAGCAGAACAAATTACTGTAGAAACAAAATCTGTTTTTAAGGAAGATGCGCGTGGCAGGGGATGGCGCAAAGTTGTAGCTTCACCAACTCCTTTGGTTATTTTTAACCGTCAAACTATTGAAAAGATCGCCCGCGAGGGACATATTGTGATAGCAGTTGGTGGTGGCGGAATACCTTGTTTTTATGTTGAATCAAATAAATTGCAGGGTATTGATGCCGTTATCGATAAGGATTTGGCAAGTTCGTTGCTGGCGTCACAGATCAGAGCTGATAAATTATTTATCCTGACAGATGTGCCAAAGGTTTGCATTAATTTTAATACACCTCAGGAAAAGGCATTGGATAAAATGACAATAGCCGAAGCCAAACGTTTTTTGGCAGAAGGGCAGTTTGGGGAAGGAAGTATGGCACCAAAAATTCGTGCAGCTATCAACTTTGTCGAACGAAGTGGCAAAGACACAATCATTACTGAATCAACGCTTTTGGGGGTTGATGATGGTGGGACAAGGGTTACAATTGTTTAAAGATTTGCGAGCATCCATAAAAAAAGCAGGCCGTATGCCTGCTTTTTTTATGAGAGTTTATTGTGTGTTAAGCATTCATATCCTGTAGTTTTACATAAAATGCTACCTTCTCAAGGGTAGTAATCATATCGTATTCTTCCAGGTACACTTCATCAGGAACATTTACTGGTTTTGGTGTATAGTTTAGAATGCCTTTAATACCTGCTTTCACAAGCAAATCGGCAGTGTCAACAGCATAATCAGCAGGTACGGTCATGATGCCAACCTTAATATTTTCAGCTGCAACAATTTCTTTCAGCTGATCAATGCCATAGCAAGGCACGCCCGACATGGTGTTGCCAATTTTATCCGGATTGGTGTCGAAACCTGCTACAATCTTTAGTTTGGATCGTTTACCAGCAAAATAATTGATAAGTGCCCGGCCCAAATTTCCCATTCCGATGATAGCTACATTGATGCCTTCATCAGAATCAATAATATTTCCAATCAGATCAATCAATTCTTTAACGTTATATCCTTTACGGAGGGTGCCGGTATAGCCAATCAACATCAGGTCGCGCCTTACCTGTACGGCGGTAATATGCTGAATTTTAGCAATTTCATGCGAATAAATATGTGTCTTTCCTTTGTCGAGGCAGAGTAACAATGCCCTGCGGTACTGACTGAGGCGCTCGATGGTTTTGTGCGGCAGGTGTTTCATTTTAATGGATAACAATTTGCTTTGTCGTGATTTAACAAACGGCAAAATTAAACCCTCAGGAAACGTTATGCAAGAAAAATTGTTAAAAAATTAACATTGTTAATCTTTATCAAAAGAAATAATGATCTGCGTGGGCAGATTATTTTATTTAAGCCGACACGAAGCCATTATTACTTCTTTAAGTCAGCAAGCCAGTTGATCCAGTTTTCCAGACCAATTTCTGTTTTAGCACTCAGGCTGATAAATTCAAGATTTGGATTTACCTGCAAGGCTGTTGATTTTAATTTTTCTTCATCAAAATCAACGTATGGAGCCAGGTCTGTTTTATTAATTACACACAGATCAGCTGTTTCGAACATGGTAGGATATTTGGCTGGTTTGTCGTCGCCTTCTGTTACGCTGATGATTACTACACGTTTGGTTTCGCCAAGGTCGAACAAGCTTGGACAAACAAGATTACCAACATTTTCGATAAACAATATACTTCCTTGTTTCAGTTCCAGCTGTTTCATTGCTTTGTTGACCATTAAAGCATCGAGGTGACAGCCATTTCCTGTATTAATCTGTATCACAGGTGCTCCGGTTTTTTCGATGCGGTTTGCATCATTGAGTGTTTGTTGGTCGCCTTCGATAACAGCGGTTTCGAACTTGTCTTTAATTTTTGTGATGGTTTTTTCCAACAGACTGGTTTTGCCCGATCCTGGTGAGCTAACAAGATTTAGGGCAACGATATTCATGCCTTCAAAAAAGCCTCTGTTGCGCTCGGCCAGCAGCTCATTTTTCGAGAGGATATTGCGTTCCAGATTTACGGTATGGGTATGCTCATGATCATGTGCATGTGTATGGTCGTGATCATGCGAATGTTCATGAACATGCGGGTGTGCATGAGTTAGGTCGCCATGGTTGTGACTGTGAGTATGTAAAATGCTGTGATCGCCTGGTTTTCTGTAAGTAATGTGGTCGTCTTCGCCACATCCGCATGTTCCGCACATATTTTTATTTTTTTAGTTTATAATCAGATCAATAGCTGCAATTTTCAATTCTTTCCCTTTTATCAAGCTGGTGTGTAAACTATTACAAAACGGACAAGTTTTGAAATAATCATGAGATTCAAATTCGTGGCAGCATGTTTCATAAATTGCAACAGCCTGAATATAATTGTAATGCACTTTGGCTTTTTCGGCCAGACTGCCTTTGATGGCTTCTTCCATGGCAAACTCCAACGCATCTGGTTCAATGCCCGACAAGGTGCCAATATCAAGTTTTATTGCAGACACACCTGTTGCAGCATGATTTTTTGATTCTTCTTCCACAATCTCAATAATTTGCATTGCAATGGATAGCTCGTGCATAATTCTTTCTGTTTCCCTGCAAAAATAGGCAATTTTTCAGGATGTTATAGCGTCCACGCTTTTTCTAATCGCTTATCTGGAATTGATCTAAATAAGAATAAACTCTTGATTTCTAAGCCGAATTTTCGTATATTTATGCTTATTTTATTAAGTTGATAACCCAAATTGCCCTGCCATGAAAAAAGAAGTTTCACTCTCGCTCAAATGTCCTAACTGCTGTGAATCGCTCATGGATGAGAAACATCTCATTGGCGGTAACCCTGCTATTAAAATAAACATAGAAACAGAGCACGATAGAGGGGTATTGCGGTTGTGCTGTTTGTATGGCGATGGTTCAAAATGGACTGATGTCGAAATGAATGATGGAGATATCGTGGATATGTTTTGTCCGCATTGCAATCACGAATTATCTATCAAGGAAAACTGCAAAGAATGCGGTGCGCCACTCGTTGCATTTTTTATTAAAGCCGGAGGAACAGTAAGAATTTGTTCCAGAAATGGTTGCACCAATCATCATATTGTGTTTAAAGAAGTTTCGGAAGAGACTTCAAAACTCTATTATGAGTATGGTTTTTAGAAACAGTATGACAGCATTTCAGCTTTTTTACTTTGGTACTCTGTTTGATATTTAACCAGCACAATAAAACTGGTTATGAAAGGAAATTTCAATAGTGTGATTAACGGCGCACTTCCCGTACTTGTCGATTTTCATGCGGAATGGTGTCAGCCTTGTAAAGTACAGGCACCGATAATTAAAGAAGTTGCAATCGCCCTTAAAGACAGAATCCGTGTAATAAAAATTGATGTGGATGCAAACCGATTGGTATCAACACGTTATCACATCAGTGCAGTGCCCACACTGGTTCTTTTCAAGAGGGGAGAAATGGTCTGGCGCGAATCGGGGCTGCTTTCAAAAGCTCAACTAATCAGCACGATAGAACGGTATTTATAATTAACAAATCCTTGGCAGCTGCTCACCTGCCAGCATATCAACAATGCGGTTTCCACCAATTTGTGTTTCCAAATAGCATCTTCCGTGGTTTACAGAAGTGATTTCTCCAATTATAGCAGCATCTTTGCCAAGAGGATGATTGCTTAAGGTTTCAAGAATTTGCAGGCTGGCCTCTTTTGCGACCACCATCACCACTTTTCCTTCGTTAGCAACGTAAAGCGGGTCGAATCCCAGCAACTCACAAATACCTCTCACGCCTTGGTTTACAGGGATTTGATCTTCAAAAAGCTTAATACCAAAGCTTTGGCCTTTGCATAATTCAGCACTAACGGTTGCCAGTCCGCCTCGTGTGGCATCACGCATAAATTTGATCTGATCACCAAAAGCGCTGATCGTATTGATCAGACCATTCAGGCTTGCACAATCCGAAATAACATTTGTGCTGATATTCAGCTTATTTCTGGCCGACATCACCGCCATGCCATGATCGCCAATGCTGCCATTTATAATAACTTTGTCGCCGGCTTTAATATTTTCAGCGCCCAAAGCTGAGAAAGTAGATTCAAAAAATCCAATACCAGCTGTGTTGATAAAAATTTTGTCGCATTTTCCTCGCTCAACAACTTTGGTGTCACCTGTAACGATTTGAATTCCTGCAGCAGAGGCTTCCTTTGCCATAGATTGCACTACTTTTTCGAGTATTTCAACAGACAATCCTTCTTCCAGGATAAAGCCTGCGCTCAGAAAAGCTGGTCTTGCACCTTCAACAGCAAGGTCGTTGACAGTTCCTGCGATGGCCAGCTTGCCAATATCACCACCCGGAAAAAACAATGGATCAACGACGAAGGAATCGGTTGTAAAAGCTATTTTTCCATTTTCAGTCGGGATTAAAGCCGCATCGCCGAGGAGATTCAACGAAGGATTCCCGAAATGTTTGAGAAAAACAGATTCGATTAAGTCGTGAGTAAGATGCCCGCCACTACCATGGCCAAGCAGGATATTTTTTTGCTTCATGCAAAGTTTTGTTTTCAATACAGAAGGGCAAAATTACGGAAAAAGTGGGTGTATTTGACCTGAAACGAACTGAGTTTACTTTAATCTGTATAAAAGATAATCGTAGGGTTCTAGAAGTTCGCTGCCAAGTAGAATTGAATATTTTTCTGGTAATTCAATTGTTTTTTCAAGCCCAAAATTTATCACCACATGAATGGTATCATTCTTGTAAGTGCGGCCGTATTTTAATATAGAATCCTCAATTTTTAAATAGCTGTAATCTCCAATTTGCAGTGTGATATTGTTGTTTCTGAGGGTGATAAGCTCATTTATTTTGTTTAAATAGCTGTATGGATCTTCCAGTTGTTTTTCGACATTTACGTTTTCATAATTTTCCTGAACGTTAATCCATGGCGTGTTAGTTGAAAATCCAGCATGCTTTTTGGCATTCCATTGCATGGGTGATCGCGATCTGTCACGATTGTTTTGATTGGCAATCTGCAGTGCTTGTTTTGCTGTTTTTCCATTTTTCAGCGCTAGTTTGTAATGTGTTTGAGCTTGAATATCAACTATTTCTTCTGGTTTGTTGGCGATGATATTTTGCATGCCAATTTCGTCGCCATAGTAAATAAACGGTACACCTTTGGCTGTAAGTATCAGGCAATGAAGCGCCAGTGCTTTTTGTGTATCAAGATTAGCCAGCCGATTCATAAGGCGTGGGTTGTCGTGGCTGCCAAAGAATAGGGTAGGGATGCCGGGCATTTGGTTTTCCATTTCGGTGAGTTCGTGATGGATTCTGTCGATGTCAAATTCGGGTATGCTTCCAAAATTGAAATTAAAAACCACATCCATCATGTCGGGTGACTGATATTTTTTCAGCACCTGAATAACATCACTTCCAACCTCGCCTACCAGAAATTTATTTTCGTATTCATCAACGGTCTTCCGAATTTCTTTTAAGGCCTTTTTCAAGCCAGGCTGGTCAATATCATACTTATGGATTTGCTTGCCCTCTTTCATGGGATTATCTTTCAGGATGCCATCTGTATTCAGGAAATTGATCACATCCAGCCTAAAGCCATCAACTCCCAGATCAAGCCAAAAACGGAGCACTTGTAACATCTCATCCACAAGTTTTGGGTTGCTCCAGTTAATATCGGCCATTTTCTTATCAAACTTGTGGTAATAATATTGGTTTGTTAAGCTATCGAATTCCCATGCCGATCCTCCGAAAAACGATTCCCAATTGTTGGGTTCATCCCGCCAAATGTAATAATAGCGATAGGGATTGTATTTGGATTTTCTTGCTTCCCGAAACCAGTAACATTCAGTAGAACTGTGATTTAACACCATATCCATAATCACTTTCATATCGCGTGCATGTGCTTCGGTTAGGAAACTTTTGAAGTCGTCCATGCTTCCGTATGTGCGATCTATCTGATAATAATCTGCGATGTCGTAGCCATTATCTACTTTAGGTGATTTTAGAAATGGTGTTAGCCAAATTCCTTCGATCCCAAGCGATTGAAGATAATTGAGTCGATTTTTTATTCCGGTGAAATCACTATATCCATCACCATCGCTGTCTTGAAATGATGGCATATAGATTTGATAGAAAACACTTGTTTTCCACCAGGGATTTTCTGTTGGTGATGCATTAACAATTTGAAGCATTGCTAAAAAAACAATAATAAAGATACCAGTTTTTTTACCCATCATATTCTCCTGCCAACTAGTTCAATCAAAATTCAAAAGTTTATAGGTGTTATAAAAAAAGAGTCGACTCAGCGCCTCACTAACCTTAGGAAAACGAGCACTGAGCCGGAACTCTTCAGCAGTTAATTAAGCCTTAGCTTAGTACTTTTTATTAAGGTTTCTCAAGGTTGAAGATCGACTCAACCTGTGCTGAGGTTAAAGCAGTATTGAAAATACGAACTTCATCAAGGATTCCTTTGAAATATCCACCCCATTCAACGTTGAAATCTCCATCAGGGCCAGTATAAACATTTGTTGGAAGATCCTGTCCAAAGATCAGGTTCATGGGTTCGGTAAGAGAAATTGCTGTGCCAGGCGTATTATCCCAAAGTTTTACGAGTGTACCATCGAGGTAGAAAGCCATTTCGCCATTTTTAAAGGTAACGGTAACATGATACCATTCACCTAAATTGATTGTTGGTGACTCATTATCACGGTCGTACCATACTTCTTCGCCTTCATTTACAGCTTTCACGGTAAAGAAAACTTTTGGAGCGTCCTGCAACTGTAGTTTGAATCCATCCCAGCGTTTCAGGGAAACCATATAGTTATTAGCCCATGGAGTTTCCAGTACATCAGGTTTCATCCACAACGAAATTGTCATTTCCTGAGGATTCAACTGAGCATTATAAGGGATTTCAACGTTAGCACCTTCATTAAAATAGAGGGCTTTTCCGGCGTTTCCGTAACGGTCGGTAGTCCATTCAGGGAATCCGGCACCAAAGAATTCATGACCAGCTTTTAGCGTTCCGTTGAAATTTTTTCCTGAGAAATCATTTGCAGTGGTTCCTTCACCTTCATCGAAAGTCCAATGTCCCATAAGGGCTTCAGGAGCGATAGGAGTTACTTTTTTAGCTTCAAACTCTGTCATAGCAACATCAAGGGCAGTAACAGCAGCATCAACCTGAACCTGAGTGGAAGCAGCATTGTCATTAACTGCTTTGGCAAGATTGATTTTTTCTTCAAATACAGCTTTTGAGCCATATTGGTACTGGCCTTCAGCAGTGCCTTCAACGGCAGCATTGAGCATGTTTTCCGCAGCTGTAATTTTAGCCTGGAGTTCAGTTTTGTTGACGGTGATTTCTTCTTCATCGTCATCTTTTTTACATCCCGAAATGGCAACTGCGAGCAGCGTAACCATCAGAATCATCATCATCGAAAAGGGTTTAAACTTTTTCATAACATTTAAATTTGATTAGTGAATAAAGGATTAATTAATATTAAGATTGATATCAAGTTCGTTTTGTGGTATTTTGAAGTAGCGATGTTCATCGTAATTGAATGAAGTGCCCGAAAGTTTTGATTCTGCATATGTTTTTCCGTAACGCATCAGGTCGAAAAAGCGATGAAACTCAAATCCCAGTTCTACCCTGCGTTCGTTTCGGATAAGCTCCCGTAATTCATTTTGATTTGTAGTGATTATATCGGGCAAGAGCCCTTCGGGAATCGCGCCAAAACCATCAAGATTTTCATCATAAAGATAGCTTTCACGTGCTCTTTTTCTCACTGTATTCAGTGGGTCTAATGCTTCAGATGTACGATTGAGCTCATTCAGTGCTTCTGCTTGCATAAGCAGCACTTCGGCATAACGCATATAGGCATAATTCAAATCACCATCACCCTTGGTTCCAACAGGGATTTCTTCCAGGGGTTGCTGATGTTTGCGAAGGGTGTATCCAGTGGGCGACCACGAAGGATCGTAATCTTCTCCGTTGATCCATTTTGAGCCTTCCCTGGCAAGGGTATAATCCAGGCGCGGGTCATACACATCTTCCGGCGTTTTTTCAAAAGCATCAACAAACGCTTGAACCGGCGCATTGAAGAAGTAACCATTTTCGTGTTGGGGAGCAAACCATTGATTTAAAACATTACCTGCAAAAGGATCCTGGCCACTGAGATGTTGTACGGCAAACACAATTTCCTGATTTTGCTGTGTAAGCCATTTAAAATTATTGCTGTAAATATTTTCAAGCGCAAAACTTCCATTGGTTTCGAGCGAGGCAATAGCAGCCAGACATGCATCATAATTTTCTCTGAATAATTCAGCCTTGGCTAATAACCCGTAAGCGGCGACTTTGGTGGCCCTGCCTGATTGAAAGGCATTTGATTCAGGAATTTGATTGGCAGCTTCTGTAAGATCGTCAACTATTTGCTGGTAAATTACATCCACTGGTGAAACCCCAATATGCAATTCTTCAGTAGTATAGGCAGGCTGAAGCTTGAGTGGAATTTCTCCAAAAATATTCACCAAATTAAAGTAATAATAAGCCCGCAAAAATTTTGCTTCGGCCAGCACGCGATTTCTTACATCATCACTAATACCGTCGCCCAGGCGATGAATTACATCATTTGATCTGGAAATTCCTTCATAATAGCGCTTCCATATATTGAGCAAAAAGCCATTGTCGCGGGTATAAGTAAACTGCTCGATAAATTCTATTTCACTCTGATCACCAGGATTTCCGCCTTTTATGGCATCATCAGAAGCTACATCACCAAATACCCACAGCGAGTTATTGATGCTGCTAAATGCCATAGGTTGATAAGCTGCCGTGAGAGCAAGTTCGGCATGGTCGTCGGTTTTGTAAAAGGTTTGACTGGTATAGATGCCTTGCATTTCTTCGTCAAGAAATTTGGAGCAGCTTCCGAGGCTGAGGATTATAATTGCTGAAATCAATATTTTTTTCATGCTTCCTGATTTTAAAAGTTAACTTGAACACCAATATTGTAAGAACGGGCAACCGGATAAGTTCCCCAGTCAATTCCCGTAGCGGCATCGCCTTCTGAGGCTGAATTATTACTGGTAGTCATTTCAGGGTCGAGGCCGGGATATTTGGTTAAGGTAAGTAGGTTATATGCTGATGCATAAACTCTTATGCGTTCGATACCAATACTTTTCGTTGTGGCTTTGGGAATGGTGTAGCCTATCTGAAGGTTTTTTAGTCGAATGAATGAGCCGTCTTCCAGAAAACGTGTCGAAGGTCTGGTATTATTTGCCTTTGATGACCAGGAGGCTCTGGGTTGGGTGTTGCTTGTTCCCGGGTCAGTCCAGTGTTCGTCATAATATCTTTGGGTCACGTTGAAAGATCTGTAAAAACCTTCGATATCTGTGGCAACCTGATAATAGATTTTGTGGCCGGTGGCACCATAAAAGAACAAGCTTGCATCGAACTGTTTGTAAACGGCATTGATATTCAAACCTGCAGTTAATTTGGGGATCGCGCTTCCAACATGTACACGATCATTTTCGTCGATAAGTCCGTCACTATTTTGATCTTTAAACTTTACATCTCCCGGGCGAACATTTACGCCCTGATACGGACTTGTAAAGATTTCGAGTTCGTCCTGAAAAATGCCTTCCATTTCGTACAGATAGAATGAGCCAACTGGATGTCCTACTTCTGTTTTTGTAGCATAGATACCATTGTCAATTCTTCCTCCCAAAATTGGAGCTGGAAGTTCGAGCACTTCGTTATGCAGGTAACTGGCATTGGCTGCAATTGACAGATCCACTTTGCCAACACTGGCGCGGTAAATCATTTCAAGATCAACACCCTGATTTAAGATTTTACCTTTATTCACCCAGGCCGGCTCGGCATAGCCGGCAGAAGGTGGTATCGGCTCTTTTACCAGCATATTTTCATTGATTTTATGATAAAAATCAAGAGTTACAGTGATTTTGTCCTGCAGCCATCCCATGTCAATTCCGGCGTTGATTTGGGTGCTGGTTTCCCATTGCAAGTTTTGATTGCCCAAAACAGTGATGGCATATCCATTGAAAAGTGTCCCGTTGAAAGGATAGTTAAAATTGTATCCAATTTGATCGGAGTAGTCATAGTTGCCAACTTCTTGATTACCAATAGCACCATAACCTACCCGAAGCTTAAAAAGGTTCATATTTTCAAAACGACTCATAAAGGCTTCTTTATCCAGTCGCCATCCTGCAGAAACAGAATAAAAAGTACCCCATTTATTTTCTTCACTGAATCGCGAAGATCCATCACGTCTTAAAGTAGCTGAGAATAAATACTTTTCTCTCAGGCTATAATTGGCTTTTCCAAAAACAGAGAGTAAGGAATATCCCCAACGATTTTCATTTACCTGGGTATTGCCCAAGCCATTTCCGAGGAAAACCAGAATGGGTGATTGATCAGGGAAATCCTGCTGAGTGCCTGAATGAAAGTATCCATTTCCTTTTATAGCTTCGGAGCCCAGAATTGCTGAGAAATTATGAATTTCATTAAAAGTGGTAGTATAAGACAGTACATTACTCCATGTCCAGGTTTGGTCTAAGCCATCTTCAATTGTCAATCGGTTGGGATTGTTGATGCGGTTATTTGTTCCCCAGTTTCTGTCGAATCGCCTGTGTTGCATCGAAATAAAATCTCCTCCAAAAGTGGAAGTGAATACAACTTCTGGTAAAATTTGAGCCTTGAGGTAAACATCTCCAAAAAGTCTGTTCTGCTTAATGTTATTTTCGGCATAGGTTGCCAATCCAACCGGATTGTAGCCATCGCCCAACAAGTCTTGTCGCTCGGGCAGATCTACAAAATTGCCTTCAACATCATAAATTGGGATGCCGGGAGTGCGAAAAAAAGCATAGCGAACGATGCCGCCGCCATTACCGCCATAACCATCTCCACTGCTGCCGATAATGTCGTTATCACTTTGCATCAGGTTGATGTTAGTTCCAATTGTAATAGCATCAGAAACCTTGCTTGTGAGGCTTACTTTTCCAGACTTTCTATTGTAATCGCTTCCAATGATAATTCCTTCCTGGCTGAAGTAATTCGCGGAAATCATATAGGTTAGCTTGTCGTCGCCTCCGCTAACGGAAAGATTCTGATTTTGAATTATGCCATCGCGAAAAATGGATTCTAAGTGATTAATGTCAGGAAGTGTGGCTGCAAAATCCGGTTCGATATACTTCCGCTGTAAGCGAGGGTTCTCGATAAATGCATTATCATTGGCAGCAGCTTCATTGTAGATTTCAACAAACTGATCTTTGTTAGCCATTTCGGTTAGCTTGCCATGCTGTTGAATTCCAAACATGGAATTGAACTCAACTCTTGGTTTTCCTTTTTCACCTTTTTTGGTGGTGATTAACACAACACCATTATTGGCACGCGAACCATAAATAGCGGTTGAAGCCGCATCTTTAAGAATATTTATCGAGGCGATATCGTTTGGGTTTAAAACATTCAATGCATTTGCAGTTGGAATTCCATCCACGATGTATAAAGGGTCGTTACTGCTATTTATTGAGCCAACACCACGAATTCTGATGCGAACGCCTTCGCCTGGCATTCCTGTGTTGGAGGTTATATTTATACCGGCAGCTCTTCCCTGAAGGGCTTGATCAGCACCACTTACAGGCAGCGAGTTAATTTCATCCAGCTTAATACTGGTGACTGCTCCGGTGAGATCTGCTTTCTTTCTGGTTTCATAACCTACCACAACAAGTTCATCAAGTAATTGAACATCAGATGGCATCACTACGTCAATGATTGTTTGGTCGCCGATTACAACTTCCTGAGTTAAGAAGCCGATATACCTGAAAACCAAAACAGGATTTACCTGATCTGAGGGGATCTCAATCGCGTAAATACCATCAAAATCTGAAGTGGTGCCAATGGTAGTACCTTTGATGATGATGTTTACACCGGGAAGGCTTTCATTATTCGTATCGGTTATTGTACCACTAATAGTTCGGGTTTGCGCCATGCTGGATGAAATAGATCCACCAAGCATAAGACTAACCGCGACAACTAATAAGAGTTTGTAAATTAAACGCATATCATAATTTTTTTTAAACCATTAATAAGCTATTACAGTATTTCCGGCAACTACCTGCCCTTTTACTGTTTTAAGTTCAAGACCGGTTGGTATTTCAACAATAAGTTTTGAGGTTTTTGCCGGGATTGATATTTCAGTTTCGCTGTTGATGTTTTTTTGGATTGCCTTTTTTGTTACTACATCGAACAGGTCGACAGGAGAAGTCGATTTAGCAGTATATTTAACTATTTTGCTTTGGTTGTGAGGGTTGTAGATTAAATAAGTAGGATAGGAGTCTTTGTTATAAAAATCTGTTGCAAGGCAGTCAATTTTTAATATGCCCTCCACATTGGTTCTTTCTATTATTGCTCCAAAAATTCCAGCATGTGCAGAACCGTAAACACCAAACATAGATTCGTCGGGTTGTCCTTCAACCCATAATGGGCCATCTCCCAAAGCTACTGGTGAGGTTTTTTCCAATCCCGCTTTAGGAATGTGTGTAGTTTTCTTAAGACCTTCATAAGCAATAACATTTCGTGTGATCGCTTTCTTTTCGGGCAGCCATTGATTGCCATCTGGTATTTCGTGTGGATAGAACCAGCGAGCCGCATTAGCAGCATTTAGCATCCATTTGCCAACCATATTGGCATATTCCGGTGCATAGCGTACCATCGGAACAAGCGGCCATGCCATATCGAAGGTATTCATTGCAAAAGCAAAGCCTCCATCGTGATGCCAGCTACCCACAAGGCCAGAAACATCATATTCGCCCCATTTATCCATGATAACGCCCCATCCCAGCCTGCCGCTTTCGGAAGTTGTGCCCTCAAAGCTCCATTCCAGAATTTTAGTTACATCATATGAAGTACTCTGTTCGGCATTTAGTCGCGCGGCCGTATAAGCACCAAAAGGAAGCAACACTTCATAAAACCTGCTTTCAGTTTGCGATTGAAGGGCATCCATGGCACTCATTGCGCCCGATAGATATGCTTCATCTCCGAATTTTTCGTATGCAGCCAATAATATCCAGGCATGCGCTGCAGCAGCATCTTCCTGAAAAGGAATATGATTCTGCTTGCCTTCCATGCTGGAATAGTCAAAGTAAGAAAAGTGATAATTCCCATTAAGGACCTGATCAGCTTGTAAAACCTGATCAGCAATAATTTTTTGCAGACTGTCAGCGCGTTCAACTTCAGGAAATAAATCCGAAACGGCATAATACAACACATTTGGATAGATATCGTACCACCAATCTCTTCCGTAACCACCGCCCAGTGAGGCAACTTCGGGATTGGTATTGTTCATGATGATATTCCAGCCATTTTCGCTGTTGAAATAGTTTTGAGCCATTTTCACGAAATTGTATCCTGATTGATTGGTCTTGTCGATACCAAGTAATCCGGCGCTCATTAAAGCGCCAAGACCGCCGATAGCTTCATGAAACTCACCATTATTCTGTTGTGAACCTTGCCTTACATCGCCTATTGCAGTGTAAATACCAAAAGTAGGCTGATCGAAATTTCTCCTGTTGGTATCGATCCAGATAAAGGGTCGGTAGTCACCGGTTTGATTAAAATCGAAGATGTACTGATCAAAGGAAGTGCTGATTTCCTTCCAATCAATAATTTTATAGGGTTGTGGTATATCAGGCATGGCTTCCACGCGTGCGATGCTCTGCTGAGGGACCTGTTCGGTTCTGTTGCATGCGCTTAAAATAATGAGCACTGAGAAAATCTTAAAGCCTAAAAACCTAAAAATGTTTTGTTTCATAGTTATGTTATATCTTTTCTTGAACTGGAATTTCATTCACATCCGGAATTTGTTGCAACGATTTAAGCTCGTCAATGTCGCCTTCAAATGCATCAATTGATTTTTGTGTGGATTTGATAATGTTTTTAGCCACCGGAATCGACAACATCTGTATGGCTGCTACAATTAGCAAAGAATATTTTAATGCGAAACTTTCTGATACATAATACATGAGCGAGATGAATAATACCAGCCCGATAAAACGCCCAACATACAAACCAAATTCATGGTTGAAAATATAAGCGAATTCGCTTCTTTTTTCTTTAATCGAAAGCAGGTCGATCACCCGCAATTGTATCGGAAAATAAGCAATGTCGTGTAATGGTCTGAACATGATCAAGCAAATTACGAATACTACTACTCCTGTTGCTGAAAACATTATCAGGTTGAAAAGCGATCCAACGAAAAACAAAACCAAACCTGCCGAGAATACATAGATACGGTGTTGTGGTTTTGTTAGCCGTCCCAGCAAATAAAGCAATATTGCTGTGATAATTCCACCGATGCTTTGAATCGTGCCTAATGAACCTTCATCTCCAACAAGTCTTAAGATCAGAATGGCAGGTGCGATTACAATATATCCTTGCACAAGACCTTTCAATCCCGCCAGAACCAACATTTTATTCCAGAGCTTATCAAAACGGAAGTGGACAAACTTTTTTTCGCGTGGATTTCTAAATTTCTCCAGGTGAATCACATAGCTCGAGATGATCGTTAGCAGGATTACCGCAAATGTGATCACTTTGTAAGCACCCACAATATTACCGGCAAACCAGCCCATTGCTGTTGACCTGACCAAAAACCATCCAACCGTTACAGGAACAATAATAGCTGTGATGGTATAAAAGAAAGTTTCAACACCATAATAATAATTACGGTTTTGATCGTTTGTAGTGTCAAGTGCTAAAAAATCGCGGTTTGCCCAGAAAAAACCAAAGGAACCGCCCATGATCAAACCTGCAATCGCCACGCCAATCATGTCGATTTGATCGAGTGTCATCATGAAAATCATCGATAATCCGCTCAGGAGCATACCAAAACTATATAAATGTGCAATTTTAATGCGGTTTAAGAGGTATCCGTTAATCAAAAAAGTTAAAGGAATGCCAGTATAAACAGACAGCTGATAAATTGCTACCAGCGATGGATTGTCGGAACTGCGCATGATATAAGCGCCAACAAAGATGTCGATTATTGGCAGAACAAAAGCGTAAATCATATTAGTAACCAACAACAGCCGCATCGGACGAGGCATTGAAAGGAAAAAGTTGTATTCGTTCAGAAGCTTGTTTTTCATAACCGGCTTGAGTTTACAGTTTTAGTGATTGAAGTATTTCAGCGATTGAAAGCTCGGCCCCACAGATAACTTCGTCGCTGGCACCATAATAAATTGTGATTGTATCGCCATTCACCACATGACCGTTGGTAAATATAACATTGCCAAAAAAGCCTGTTTTTTCGTAATCGGCAAGCGGCTCCATTATAGGTTCTTCGCTGCGTGCAATTACTTTTGACGGGTCGTTTAAATCGAGCAATAAGGCGCCTAGACAATAGCGGTTTTCTTCGTTGGCACCATGGTATATTTCGAGCCAGCCTTTTTCAGTTTTAATTGGTGCTGCACCAGCGCCGATGCGCACACTGTCCCATTTTCCGGGTCGCGTAACTGCAACACAGCGATGATTTCCCCAGTGTTTTAAATCTTTCGATTCAGCGATCCAGATATAATTGCCGCCAAGTTCGGGACTGCTTGGTCGATGCAGTGCATAATATTTATTGTCAATCTGCTCTTCAAAAAAGGCACAATCCTTATTGTGTGGTGGAAAAATCATACCCTTACGTTCAAAATCCTTCCAATCTGAAGTTGTCATATAGCCGACCCCAACAGCAATATTAGAGACCTGGGTATAAGTAAGGTGAAAGGCATCATCAATTTTTGCAACCCTGCAATCTTCAATGCCAAATGACTCCAGCATCCCTTTTCCATTTATGGGTTGATAGCCATCTGGTTCGTAAAATTGTTTTCCGTCCTCGCTGCAAAGCAAGCGAAGGTGAGAAAGCGAAGTAAGGTAATTTACACCTTTATATAAGATCACTCTGGGATCAGTAGCATCAAGCTCGGGATCGTTATTCAGAAATTCAAGAATTTCAATTTTTCCGCCTTCATTAAAAACAGGAACCTGAATGCTGTTTTCTTTTTGTGAAGGCCGTTCGGCTACCCTGCACAAAAGCCATGTCTTGCCCTCATAGGTAAAAACGCCAGGATTTAGCAAACACAGAATCTCCATACCAGGTAAGCTTGGTTTGATGTCTTTTGGTTTGAGCAGTGGGTTTCCTAAAAATCTTTTTGCTATATCCATCGTGATCTTTTTGTTTCGGTAGTATTTTTTGCAAACGATTGTGTAAAAGTACACCCAGATCCGGCCATCTGTGTTTACAGGGTTTTCATATTCGTGTTGTATATTCTCAATTATCAATAAAACTGTTTCAAAGCAAGCATTTGAGCGGCTAGGTATACAAAAATGAGATTATGGTGTACAAATTATGCTTGCCCTGTAAGTTTTTTCCGTTGTGTGCATGATGAGCTGATAAATTCCGGGAGAAAAATCCTGAGGAAAATGAATTTTGAGCAGATTTGGGCTGATTTTTTCAATCGTATGCGGGATAAATTGCTGCCCCAGGATATTGCTGAAAAGTATAGAAACAGGCTGATCAATTTCTCTTTCGGATGAGAGCATTATAAAATCGCCTCGATTGGGATTCGGGAAAACCCGAATTTCAGAAGTTTCCGAATTTTCATTTAGTGAAACGAATCTGCTCGCTTCAACCTGTTGTGGATTAAGCGGGTAGTTGTATATGCTTACATTGTCCAACGAGCCTTCAAAATTAAAGCCTGGTGTTTCGCTAAACTGCTGGCCTAATACAACTTGATAGTTAGTTTGGTTGAGCAATCCTGAATGGGCTTTAAAGGCATCCAAAGCACCATCCAGCCAAATTTCCATGTCTTCACCGTTGTAAATGGCAGCCAGATGGTACCATTGATTTGTTTCTGGCACAGTCTCGCTGTCGAGGTCGGCAATTCCATCAGCAGTATTTATGGTAAAGCGAATTCTATCGGCCGATCTGGAAATTTTATAGCGGTTTTGCCAGCTGCCATGAGAGATTAAAAATTGTTCGTTTTCTGCGCTGCCTTCTAATTTGAACTTAAAAGTAATGCTCAGGTATTCATTAAAATTTAAAAGACTACTGGCTGGCAGGGTGATACGAGCACTATTGCCATCAAAGTGAGCTGCTTGTTGAGCCTGTCCGGACTCATTTTCAGTCCAGCTGATGCTGTTGGATGCTGTTCCATCCAGCTGATTTGCAGTTTGATCATTTGCGATTCCATCGAGCCAGTAGCTTGCAATGAGGGCTGCTTCAGGATATGATTCATTTTGCCTCACCATAATTTGTATGCTGTCGTGTGTGCTAAGCTGATCTGAATCAGTAACTTCACAAAATATCCAGTAGTTGTTTGCATGTGAAGGTACTTGATAATTTATCCATTCAGTATTACCAATGCTATTTCCTTCAAAATCAGTCCATAAATAGGTAAGGGGATCGTCATTTTGGTCGATGGCGGTGACCCTGAGTTCGATAAAAGTGAGTGGTTCAGCTTTACGGGGCGAAGCAGTTATTCCTGTAATTTCGGGGGCATAGGGGATTTTTGACACAGCTGTAATGTTTACAGTGCTGCTATCGGCCAATCCAAATGCATCTGTTACTTTACTCTGAATTTGGAAATTGCCGGTAGTATCAGTACTGAACATTAAAAATTCGTTGCCATCCACCATAGCATCATTAATTTTCCATTCGTAGGTCATGTTTTCATTTTCGGGGTTTTCGGCTGTGCAGTAGATGGTTATGTTCTGCTGAATCGCAATTGTGTCAGTAGCTGACAGCGCCCTGATTCGGGGTGGATAATTTGGGATGGGGTTTCCATTGTTAAAGTCAATTACAATATTATTAACTATAGTCTGGTTACCTGCTATTGTTAGTTCATACTCTGAAGGGAAAACCACTGGCATTATTGCCGATTTTGCCGGAATCAGCAGCGATGTTGTGCCTTGTTGAGCTGTGCTGACAAGCTGATTGGTAATCATATCATAAACTGAATAATTTCCGGATTCAAGCTGAATTTCAACCTGATGTTGCTGCTCATGAGGGTTGTAAAGCAGAAAAGTGGGATAGGCATTATCTTGATAAAAATCGGTTTTTAACAAATCGAGTTTCAAAATTCCTTCCACATTAGTTTCTTCAATCAAGCCTGCCAGATATCCAACATGGGAGGAGCCATAAAGCATTAAGTTGGTTTGTGCCCAGCCACCATCAATGGCATCTCCGGTGGCATAAGGGCTCAAATTGTGTTTAACTTCTTTAAGTGCTTCATAACCAATTACTGCATATTGGTCATAAGATACTGACCAATCAAAGTTATCCTGATAAGTTTCGGGTAAATAGGGTCTGTAAAACAATCTCGAAGCATTTGCCAAATTAAGCACCCATTTTGCAATGTCAACAGCAAACCTATCATCATACCGAACCATTGGAACCAAAGCAGCTGCATGTTGGAATCCATTCATTAGGAATGCATAATCGTTACCTGTATCATTTGCTTCACCAACAAGCCCCGATACATCAAAACCTCCCCAATTACCAATGATAGTTCCCCATCCTCTGAGCGAGCCGCGATCGAAGACCCAATTGAGCATTTTTTCAACATCATATTGCGGGTAGTTTTGTTCAGCATTGATGCGGGCAGCAACGTAAACACCATAAGGGAGTTGTAATTCATAGGATGGGTTTTCATTAAGCTGGTTTAAAAAATCCAAAGCCTGTTCTGCACCAACACGGTATTTTTCTTTACCAATGCTTTTGTAGGTTTGATAAAGTATCCATCCTATTGCACCAGCGGCTTCCGGTTCGGGCACTCCTTGATTGAGGCCTTGCATTGTTGACATGTTCCATGCCCTGTAATTCATATCCGGAACATGCCAGGGCTGCGCTGAGCCACCCATATGTTCAACTGCTTTGAGCCATTGATTGGCCATTAACTCGAGCTGTTCGTCAAAACGAGATATATCCGGATAAAGCGCCCTCAATTGCAGATAAAAAATATTTGGCATCGTTTCGTACCACCAATCATTGCCCGATGAAGCATTGGGATGGTTAAGGTAAATATTTTCCTGAGGGCGTTTGTTGAAATAGTCGGCGGCCAACAATGCCCAGTTTTTGCCAAACTGATTGCTTTTATCAATGCCAGCCAGCGAAGCACCCACCAAAGCCGGAAGTACATTAATTGCTTCTCCCGAAAGCGGGCTATTGGTCCCAATGGCTGTATGCAAACCAAAACTTTCGGTTGCAGGGTAGTTTACGCCCTGTTCTCTGAAAAAAATTAAGGGTAAAAATTCTCCTTGCAGATTTTGATCAAAAACGAGCGAGTCATATTTATGAGCAACGGTTTTCCAGTCACGCATTTCGTATGGCTGTGGGAAATCCGGCATTTGATCAATTCGCGGTATCGCAATTTGTTGTGCGTGGGTTGGGGAAATCAGCGCCATTAAGAGGACGAATATCATCGGTTTCACGAAGGAGTTTTTCATTTTAGAGTAATTTTCAGCTAAATTACACGCTTATAACTACAGAGCTGTGTGGTATTTTATCGTTTTTATGTACACAGTTCTCAATCCATAGGAGAATAAAATCTGCAGGACTTCTGTCTGTCTTAAGCAATTTTGTTAGTTTTACTCAAAATATCAGTGAGGTATTATTTATGAGATGGAGTAGGTGCTTTAAAATTAAACTTATTTTCATTGTTGGGCTCTTCTACTTTTTACAAGTTGATAGCGTTTTTGCTCAGGCAGAAATACCCAATGGTAAATGGCAGCTCAGGCAGATAAAAAATTCAGATGGTCTGTCGAACAGTGCGGTGAGTGCTATTTATAAAGATCGTAGAGGTTATCTATGGTTTGGAAGCTGGGATGGATTAAACCAGTTTGACGGACATACCATTATCAGGCATTATCCGGATTTGATGCTCCAAAACAGGATCAGCAATAACATTATCTGGGATATTTTTGAACAGGATCTTGGACTGTGGATTGTTACTGAGCGTGGAATAAATTTGTATGATTATGACTTTAAAAAATTTACGAGTTGGTTTAATGAGGATACCCTGAGGCTGAATCGTGAAAATGGGCTGCGTGCTTTTGCAGATGAACAGGGTAAGGTTTGGCTTGTACAATATGGTGTTGGTCTTTACAGCTTTAACAAGGAATCGCGGGAATTTGACCCTGTTAATATAGAAGGATTAAATCCTGAGGTGCTTTTACAGTTGACAGGCGTGTTTAAGTTTGGATCACGCATTTATTTGATGCACCAAAGCAACGAAATATATGAGATTGACGAACAGGGAATCTTTATTCGAAAGGTAAGTCCTCAATTGCAAACTTCTTCAAGTTTCAAAGTGGATTTAAACTGGTTTTTTAGCATCAACGAAAAACCTTATGCTGCTTTTCCGGATTCACAGGGTGGTATTTGGATTGTAGATCTTATTGAGGGCAATTATAAGTTTATTGGAAATGAGGTGATTGAATCGCCGGTTACAGCACTTTTTGCTGACGATAATCTTGACGGAATCATTCTGGGCACTGATAAAGGCAATATTTTAGTACTGAGCTTTGATGATTTTGAGGCGACATGTCTGCTCCATCAGCTTCCTGATCTGGAAGAGAAAAAAGTGAAAATCTGGTCGGTTTTCAAATCCGGCAAACATATCTGGATTGGCACCGATGGCGAAGGTGTCTTTCAAATCAATACTTCCCCCTTAGCATTTCAGGGTATAGAAAAAGGAGCTTTGCAAGAACAAAAATTGAGTCATAAGATTGTAAGAACTATTTACGAAGATAAAACAGGAAATTTGTGGATTGGCACCAGAGGGAACGGCCTGAATAAAATCCCTTCCGATGGAGGACCAACGATCATTTTTAACACTTCAAACGGCTTATCAAATGATGCTGTTCTGTCGCTTGCCGAGGATGATTTTGGGTATTTATGGATAGGAACTGATGGTTCTGGCATCGACGTTTTAAATCTTGCAACAGGTGAATTCAGGCATTTTCCGGATGATTTTGAAGCATCCGGACTACCTCAATTCGGTTCGGTTTACGATATCTGTATTGATATTTTTAATACTATTTGGTTGGGTACCAGTGGATATGGGGTAATAAGTATTGCCCCCGATTACAAAGAAGATTTTTTCACTCTAAAAACTTTTTCTCACCTTCAAGGCAGGGGAGGAGCAAACGACTTGAGGGGAAATGTGGTGTTTTCGATTGTTGAAGATCAGCCTAATGTGCTGTGGATTGGAACCCGTATGTCGGGCTTGCACCGCTATAACAGTCTTACGGGCGAGATACAGTTTTTTGGTCAGGCAGTTGATCAAAGTAATGGATTGAATAATTCAGATGTACTTAGTTTGCTCAAAGGAACAAATAATGAACTTTGGATTGGAACAAGTGGTGGCTTAAACCTGCTAAGTTTCAATGGTCAAAAACCAAATTTTGAGTATTATACAACAGCTGATGGGCTTCCCAATCATACCATTCATTCCATGTTAGAGGATAAACAGGGAAATGTTTGGGTGAGTACAAATAATGGCTTGAGTCGCTTGCTAAGGGATCAAAATCGATTTGTTAATTATAATCGAGGTGATGGTTTGTTGAATAGCGAATTTACTGATGGGGCTGCATTCAAAAGCCAGAATGCTGATAAACTCTATTTTGGAGGCACCAATGGTGTAGATTGGTTTTATCCCGATCAAATCCCGCTTTCGACCAATAACCCTGAAGTTTTACTTACTGAATTTAGTGTTTTTAACCGGGTCGCAGAGCCAGGAGATGAGTTGCAGGTACTGGAAAAGGATATTGATGCCACAGATAAAATTGTGCTCAAACACAATCAGAATTTTTTCAGCATTGCATTCACAACGATTAACTATGATAATCCTGCCAAGATTTTATTTAGTTATCGCTTGTCACAGTTCAACCAGGAATGGGTGGATATTGGAGAACAGCGATTTGCGAATTTTACTAATGTTCCTCCCGGGATTTATCAGCTGCAGCTAAGAGCAACCAACGAGGATGCTATTTGGTCAGATAAAATTCGTACCCTTGAGATTGTGATCAAGCCACCTTTCTGGAGGACGACAGCGGCCTATATTTTTTACTTTTTGTCGTTTCTATTGTTTATCTTTTTAGTTTACCGGTATCAATCAAACCGAATCAAACGAAGGCATCGCGAAGCTTTAGACGATTTGAACCGAAAGAAGGAACAAGAACTTAACAGACATAAATTTGAGTTTTTTACCAATTTGGCTCACGAATTCCGTACACCTTTAACGCTGATTTTTGCGTCTGCAGCTAATTTGATGGAGAAAGCTAAACAGTATCCCGTTGAGCAAAGCTTGTTTAAAAGTATTTATCAGAACGCGCTTCGGTTGCAAAAGATGATTGACGAACTACTTGCTTTTCAGAAACTTGATTCCGGACGAGATGAACTAAAGCTGCAGCAATTGGAATTGATTGGGTTTGTGGGTGATATTGTGGAAATCTTTCGGGTTTATGCCATAGAAAAAGAGATCGATCTGATTTTTGAGCCTGACGAGCAGGAAAAGCATGTGCAATTTGATCCCGAAAAACTTGAACGTATTTTGCTCAATTTGTTGAGTAATGCAGTAAAATTTACGCCACCTGGCGGGATGATTAATGTTGGATTAGAAAGTTTACAAAATGAAATACACATCACCATCAGAGATAATGGAATTGGTATCAAAAGCAAAGACTTGCCCTTGATTTTTGACCGGTATTTTTATCAAAATCCGCTTCCGGAACGAAATCAGACAGGTCATAAAAGCTCTGGTATTGGCTTGGCTTACACTAAAAGTTTAGTCGAAATTCATAAAGGAAGAATTGAGGTGGAAAGTGAACCTAACAGGGGATCAATTTTTAAGGTTTATTTGCCGATTTTATCTCAGGCCAAGCCCGAAAATAGTATTAATAATCCCCGAAGTAGCGAATTACTTGAGCATTTAAGGGAAAGTATCAGCGAGGAATTTCTGATTCAGCAAAGCCTTGGTTTTGAAAATGATATCCTGCCAGATTCCGCGAGTGAATCAAAATCAAAATACAGGATATTGATTGTTGAAGATGATGTTCAACTGTTGATGCTTATCAGAAAACTTATGTCGGAGCATTATGATGTGGAAATTGCAGGTGATGGAAAACAGGCATTGGAAATTCTTAACAAGAAGCGTATTGATTTGGTAGTGAGCGATGTGATGATGCCAAATATGAGCGGCCTTGAATTGGCTCGCATCATAAAAGAAGATTTAATTACCAGTCATATTCCGGTAATTCTGCTTACGGCAAAATCTGCTAATGAGCATGTGATTCAAGGCCTTGAGACAGGTGCTGATGGCTATGTTGTAAAGCCCTTTCATCCCCGACACTTGCACTTGCGGATTGCAAAACTGCTCGAAACCCGCGAAATACTAATGGAGGGTATTAGAAAGAATTTTGATAAGCAAGCGGAAATTGAGGAGCAACATCTGTCAGATCGTGATCGTAAATTACTTGAAAAGGCACATGATTTTATTGCAAAACATTATCAGGATGATCAGCTCAATGCCGATGATCTGGCCGATGAACTTGCTTTAAGCAAAGCACAACTTTATCGAAAAATCAAAGCATTATCAGGGCTTACCCCCCATGGCTTAATTAAGAATTTCAGGTTGATAAAGGCCAGAGAATTTATCAAAGCGGGTAATCACAGCATCAGTGATATTGTGTTTATGACGGGCTTTAATAATCGCGCTTATTTTTATCGTTCCTATCGTGAGCTATTCAATGAAACGCCAGGTGAAATGTATAAGCAGAAATAAGAAATCCGGAGCTTTTGCGAGTTTAGTTCACAAAAAAGAAGTTATACACGCTGCAATCAAATATCCCTTTATTTCTTTTAAAGTGATCTAGAAAGAGCTTTTAAAAACTCAGTTTCAATCCCAGTCGTAATGTCCAACTATAAAACTCTTGTTTTTTAATGTATTCCTCATTACTGCCCAGATAAAACCTTTGCGGGGTGTTGAGCAAGTTTATGGCATCTGTAAAAATATTCAGATTTTTTGTTAAGGCATAATTAGCCGTAAAATCCAGGTGCCAGGCTGACCCGTAGTATTCATCCAAATCCTGATCTGCACCTAAAGCATATAAGAATGTGTCATTGAAGTTGGCCGAAAGTTTTGTGTAAAAACGTTTGCTATCGTAAAACAATGCAATATTTGCAGCATGTTTGGCCTGACCGGGCAATTGAATCTTTTCTTCGCCTTCCTGTGTAATCTGCGGAAGCAAATCGCCATCAAACTTGATCACCGCATCTGTATAATTTGCAGCTTTTCGGCGGTTTATCAGCGCATCACTTTGCGTGAAACTATAATTGAAAAACAAACCAAAATTTTTGGCGAATCCTGGCAGGAATTTTAGCTTCGACTGAAACTGAAATTCTGCACCATAAACCTTTGCTTCAAGGCCGTTGAGTGGAATATTGATTTCTACCAACGAATTGGTAATGGTATCTTCGTGGGCATAGGTTTTGTAATAAAAAATAAAATGATCAATCTTTTTATAAAACAAACCACCCGATATTAAACCGGCATCGCTCATATAATATTCAGCCAGGATGTCAATATTTGTGGCTTCAGGGAATTTTATATTCGGATTGCCATATTTCACCTGGTCGCGATCTTCTTCCCGATAAGGGATTACATCTTGAAAATTTGGCCGGCTAAAGGTTTTTGTTATTGCGGCTCTTAAATTGAAACGGTCATTAAAACTATATTTAAGTTGGATTTGAGGGAGGAGAAAATCCAGGCTTCGGCTATCGCTAATAGTATCCACATCAACGTAATTGCCAATGCGATCCAATACCGGAGCCCTGCCTTCGTAGCGGATATCAGTTTTTTCGAAGCGTAATCCGCCCAGAATCATCAATTTGTTGTAATCGTGCCGTAACATGGCATAGCCGGCATAGATGTCTTCCCAAGCTGCATAGTCTTCGTTAAAGCTGTTTTCGCGTGTTTCGTTTCGGCTGATGATAAAGAACTGTGGATAGAATTCATGAATGGCTCTTATTTTGTGAGCCGATGGCATAAAGGCTAATTCGTAGAAATCTTTTCCGAGCAAGTCATTCACATAGAAGTTGTCGCTTACGGTTTCCAGGTTAACTTCGGGTCCCTCGCCGGGATAAAGGATAGAAGTTTGTCGGTAGGCTCCGTATTCCATGCTTTGAACATCACGGCTTTTGTGTTTGTTTCTCATTTTGAAACCAGTTTTAAAGTATCCATTACCCCATTTGGTGCGGTAAGGGAAGCGCATATTGATGCGTGCAGTAAGGTTTTTATCGCTGGTTTGCTGGGTTTCAAGTAGTAACTCATCCATGTCATAATTGGCCCAATCGGTGGCATTGGTGGCATTTTCGGGATCAGGAAAAAAGGGGCGTGGAAAATTCGGATCCTCCAGGTCGAATTTAATAGAGATGGCTTGCCCCGGGTTTTCAAAGCGTGTTTCGATACGATCTGGTGTGTTTTCTGATGCGAGAGCCCATGATAGTTCATAATCCAGATACATCCATTTCAGATCAGTGGTTCCTCCCCAGTTGATGGTGCTCAATTGTTGGGTTTTGGTTCTTGATTTGAGGTCGTGATCGATGCCGCCGTAAAAATAATATTTCAAAGAAATGGGATCGTCAAGCGTATAGATTTTTCTTCTGCGTGTTTCTTCATCAGAAAAGCTGTTGACCATACCTCTGAGATAAATGTTTGTAGCAGGGCTTAAGTCGTAATCTAAGGTTGCGCTAAAGCCCACACGGCTGCGTTTGATGTCATAATGCCTTAATTGGAACTCCCGATAATGCAGGTAGTAATTATTAACACTATCGCCTGTACTACCCCAAAAAGGCCCTTTTGCAAATACAAACTCCATATTATCAGATCCATAATCGTTTTGATAGTAACTTCCATTTACCTGAAAGCCAAAACGTTTATACCGGCTACCGTAGGAAAATTGTGCCTGATAATTGGGTCTTCCCCTCAGCTGACTGTAGCCGCTGGCTAGTGTGGCACTGATTTCGGGCACTTCAGATGAAGCTTTTTTAGTAACGATATTCACCGTGCCGCCAATGCCATCTCCATCCATATCCGGTGTAAGCACTTTGGAGATTTCTATTTGCTCAATCTGGTCTGCGGCAATAATATCCATCCCTACGTATCGCACTTTCGACTCAGGCGAAGGGATTTGCTCCCCATTGATATTAAAGTTGGTAAGCTCAGGCGGTGTGCCTCTGAGCTGGATATAGCGGCCTTCGCCCTGATCGCGTTGCAGTGTGATGCCCGGAATACGTTTGATGGCTTCAGCTGCATTCATATCAGGAAACTGGTTGATTTGTTCTGCTGAAACAACATTGATAATATTTTCGGCCAGCTGCTGCTTTATCAAGGCTTTTACCTGACCCTTTGCCTCACCGGTTACTTGCACCTGTTGCAGTTCGGTAGCAAGGGGTTTCAACTTAAAATGGAATGTTTCTTCTTCTTTTTGTTTAAAAACATACGCTTTCTCGATGACTTCATAGCCTACATAGCTTACCTTGATCGTAATGCTTTGCTGTTTGATACCTGCAATTACAAACAGGCCGTCAACATCAGTGGTAATACCTTGCTGTGTTTCGACCAGAAGGACGGTGGCACCCGGTAATACGTCTCCGCTCAATTGATCCGAAACTTTTCCGCTGATTACATAGTTTTGCTGAGCTTGCAACAGCTGAAATGAAAAAAGGAGAAAAGCAATGAAAAAGATTTTTTGTGCCATGGCTGTGAAAGATTATAAAAAGGTAAAAAAACCTGTAAGCTTTCAAATCAAAGCTTACAGGCTCTTGTTAAAAACTTTTTGTCGAATAGCTTAGCTTGTTGTTCATCAATAAGATAAACTTGATCATTATTTGATCATTTTTTGCACAAATACTTGATTGTCCTGAACCACTTTGATCACATAAATTCCTTTTGGCATTTCATGAACATCAAGTGCTGCTTGTTTTTGCCCATTTACAGCTTGCTCGATCAGTAATCTTCCGGATTGATCACTTACCTGAATTACGGCTTCATGATGATTGTTCAAGGTGATATTTAGGATATTGTTTAGCACAGGATTAGGATAAATGTGCAGGCTTTGTGTTTGAGTAAAAGTTTCTGTGACAAAAGAAGGGGAGGAGTAATAAATTACAAGTTTAGGTCTTCTGTTGGGGTGATTTTGTCCATCGCCACCATCTTCAGGGTCTGAAATATTTTCGAATGATTCAAACTCACGGGCATTTTCTACTTCGCTGGGTCCCTGATTCTGACCTTTTAGCATGATAGCAATTGAATTACCTCTTTGCCAGCCTTCGCGACCTATTATTTCCTGTACAATGTTTTTGATATCGGGTGTGCGGTGATAAGTCCAAAGGCCCCATTCTTCAGCAACAGTCCAGTTTATTGTTGTTGCAGTTTCAGGTCTGTCAGTGATCAAACTTTCGAAGTTATAGGTTGGTGCATTATCACTGGCTTCGCCAACAATAGTGATGTCAGCAACATCTTCAGCACTTTTGGCTTCATGCGAACAAACAACAATGAATGCAGAGTCGATGGTTACATTTTTAGGCATATCAATATCGCGAAAACGTAAACCAGCGGTGAGTATGTTAAAATCTTCCGGATCACCTTCCCAGCCTGCATCGATATCATCATCATACAAAGCATCCATTTCGTCGTTTTCCTGCTCAGCATCATCGCTTGAAGTATCGAAAGTTATCACCTGGCCATTGTCGAGGGTGTCAGTAATGGGATCGCCATTGGTGAGGATATACCTTTCAATTGCAGAGCTTGTAACGGTGTAATAAATACGGAGTTTAGGCCTTCTTTCCGGGTGGTTCTGTCCGTCGCCTCCATCTTCAGGATCAGCAATGTTTTCAAAGGCTTCGAATTCACGTGCGTTTTCTACTTCGCTGGGTCCCTGGTTCTTTCCTTTTAACATAATAGCCAATGCGTTACCATAGGCCCACCCTTCACGGTTTACGATTTCCTGAACGATATTTTTAATATCAGGTGTACGATGATCGGTCCACAATCCCCATTCTTCGTTTACAACCCATTCTAACTTGGCTTGTGTTTCAGGGCGGTTAGTGATCAGACTGATAAAATCATAGGTGGCGGCAAAATCACTTGCTTCTCCCACTATGGTGATTTCGGCAACATCATCAGGACTTTTTGCTTCGTGAGATGTTACTATCAGATAAGCAGAATCAATGGTAGCTCCCTGTGGGATGTTAACATTCTGGAAACGCAATCCAGCTGTAAGAATATTAAAATCTTCCGGATCACCTTCCCATCCTGCATCAATGTCATCATCATAAAGTGCGTCCATTTCATCGTTTTCCTGTTCGGCATCATCACTGGAAGTGTCGAAAGTAATCACCTGACCGTTGTCAAGTGTGTCGGTAATTGGTTCCCCATTGCGGATAATGGTCAATTCCAGCATTGTACTTTGCGCAGTAACTGTTTTGAAACCAGTCAAAAGCAATACGATTAAAAACAAAGGTAAAAGTTTCTTCATTTGAGTAGTTTTTTTGGTTAAAATTATGATACAGAATTACTCACAATGTCTCTTATTTGCTTTTGCCTGAGTTGAAGTTTTTATTACTATAACATTAAAAGGTGTAGGGTATCTCAAAAAAAAAGGCTACCCCAAATAGAGGCAGCCTTTTTACTGTTGTGTTTAGCTGGTATTAGCGGATAATCACTTTTACAGCCTTTGCGAATCCTTTGTTGTCGCTCAGGCGAATGATATACACACCAGCACTTAGTTGATGTAAAATCTGCTGACTTCCCATACCGTTGAGTTCGGATTTAATCATGGGTTGCCCGATCAGATTGTACACTTCGAGAGTTAGTCTTTCGTCGTTCAATTTTTCGATCACAAATTGATTGCCAGTTGCATAAACTGATACATCAGCCGCGGCTGATTCGCCTAATCCAATCTCGATCAGATCGATAACCAGGATTTCATCCAAACCGCCTGTTGGATCAACTGTGCTTGTTGTTCCCCAAACGCCATTAGCGGCTTCATAAGTTTTAAGCACGCTGCCGTCAACCAAATCACGGATTTCAATCAATTGAATACCATTGGCATTGGCATTTGGAATGATGGTTGCCCAACTGCCGTCAATTCCGGATACCTCGTCTTTGTAGAAAGTTGGGTACTGCGAAATAGTGGTGAAGTCAACACCAGTAGTTTCGATGCTGGTAGCAGCAATTGGCTGACCTTCGCGGCTGTTGTCGTATAGCAAGGCAAAGCTTTTGGGCAGATCGCCGGAAATTGCTCTGATGGCTGTTCCCTGCAATGGATCATTTGCTGTTCCAAAATTGATAACTGTGGCGCTGTTGGCTGTTGTAAGGTAAGTTTCTGCTACTGTTCCATCGTTGCCGTCATTAATGCGAATGCGCATGAAAACTTCATTACCGGGCGTAAACCTATCGTTTCCTGTTGCTTCGGTAATAAACCATCCTGAATAGCTTCCCTGATCATCCGTAGTGAATACGCCATAACTTCCATCATTTGAGAAGCTTGGACTGGTACTTCTGTAGAAGCTGCCGGAAGTATTTACAAAGATTACATTACCTGCACCGTTTGTAGTTGGGTCATCACCAGCTACAACAGCTTGATTGATATAGCGATATGTGGCATCAGGCATAAGATTCGAGAGGGTTACCCAGTAGGCGTAAGGCAAACGATTATTATTAGAACCATTAACACCTTGGATGAATTGAGGTACGATCTCGGCAGTGATGCCAGGAAGTTGATCTCCAATTACTTCGCCATTCAGTGTTACGAATACTTCGGTAGCGCTGCCACCTGTATGCGAGATATTTTCGCCATCATAGCTGCCTTCAACCAGGTCTGCTTTCAATCGAACGTAAACTGTTACAGGTTGTCCGGTGATAACGCCTTCTGCAAACGGGAAGTCGATCGAATTAACAAAGCTGTTGTCATCAACCGAAATCTCATAATTGGCTGGAGCGGCAACAGCGATGTTTCCACTTCCTTCCAGATTCTGTCCTGATAATTGGTAGGACTGCGATGCAGAAGGGCCTTCGCCAACGAAATAACTAAATCCATTAAGCGTAGCCGGATTTGCTGTGAGATAAGGATCGGTGATATTGGCATCCTCAAAGTCATCGAGGCTGCGGGCAACCAACTGCATATCATCATTAAACTGAAGAATTACACCAGTGATATTCTGAAGCTCTACTGGAATGTCTGTTCCAATATAATCCACATCGTCATAGTGAACGCGGAAGATACCGACGCCACTTGGATCAGTGATGTCGTAGTTTGTACCATCTTCAAACACACCGTCTGTCAGGAAGTCTACCATATTCACTGTTACAAGTTGTGCTTGATAAGTATTATCCAGATCATTGAGTGAAATTAACAGGGGATCAATGGTGTTTCCCGTACTTGTAGCAGCGCCAGGGTCTGATTGTGGCACAAACTGCAGCATTTCTGCATAGGTAGAAAGTGTACCCGTTATTCCGGTAATTCCATCGTACAAATCGTAGGAGGTACTGATGGTGCCGCTGTTGTCATCAATCAGGATAGCAGCAGAAGCATCCTGTATAAACTTTTGGTTGCGCTGACTGCTTTGGAAGGTAAGGATGGCTTCACCTGTAAGTTGGTAAACTGTACCATCTGTTGCACCCAGTCGCAATTCTTCGATTGTGGCCACTTGAATCACATCACTAAAGGTATAGGTTGCACTGCTAACAGCACTGTTGGTATAGCCATCGAGTTCGCCATAGGCCCAGATCGTTGTTTCTTCTGAAACATTCACTGGTGTGGTATATTCCGTCCAGGGGCCGGTGGCTGATTCTGTGCTGTAGAAAATTGTTGCACCTGCAGTAGCAGAGCTGATTGTTACATCAATCGGGTCAAAATACTGACCGGCAGGTGGATTGAAAGTAGGAACCAGTACAACAGGTGTGCCACCATCATATGCAGTCCAGGAAATATTGTCAATCACTACCTGTCCGTCGCTATTGTTTGCGTTGATGAATTTTATAACTACTTGTCCGGGTAAATTCACAACGATATCACCAGAGTTTTTAATGATGTTTTGTTCACCTGTTGAGGTAACATTTCCAACAACAACATCATTGATCAGCACATTTAGATTCACATTTGTGGTGAAAGCCTGCATATAATCAAAGTTGATTACTCCGATACCGCCATTGATCAAACCAGAAAAAACATTGGACTGAGGAGTGCGGTTACGACCTAGCGTAATAGATTCATTAGTTATCTGCAAATCACCTCTTGCCTGAACATAAGTCCAGGTTGAGCCGTCCTGTCCGAGGAAAGTACCATCCTGGTAGGAGCCGCCATCATAATCGAGGTTGGCAAAGGTTTCGAAACCGCCACCAGCTGATGGATCACTAACATTACCGTTGAGCGTCACAGTTTTGTCTGTAGCTCCGGCTGAAGTGGCTACAACCTGCTCGCCATTATAAGTTCCGGCATCCAAACCTGCTTTTAAACGCACATATACAGTTGTTTCGTCAACTGTTCCAGCTGCGGGACTAAGCAAAACAGGGTCTGATGCCACAAAGCTTCCGCCTGTTCCTAACGAAATTTCGTAGTTTGCAGGTGCATCCAGACTCAGGTCAGCTGTGAGGTTCAGCGCGCTTACAACAAAACTTTGCTCTGCCGAAGGCCCATTACCTAACTCATAGCTAAATCCGTTCAAAGTTGCCGGACTAACAGCGATGAAAGGATCGGTGATGTTGGCTTCTTCGAAATCGGCCAGGCTTCTTGGAACAAGCTGCATGGTGCTCGAGAACTGAAGAATTACACCAGTAATGTTTTGCGTAGTGGTTGGAATAGGCTCGCCAATATAATCCACATCACTGTATTGGGTGCGCATTACGCCGCTGCCACTTGGATCGGTGATGGTATAATTCTGACCTGAAGCAAAATTGCCAGAAGCTTCAAAGTCAGCAAAGTTTACTGTTAAGAGTTGTGCCTGGTAGGTGTTGTCTAGTGCATCCAGACTTACTTCGACTGGCGTAACTGAATTTCCGTTGCTTGTTGCCGCTCCCGGATCAGCTTCCGGCACAAACTGCAACATATTGCTATAAGTAGTTAGCGTACCAGTAATACCAGTGATACCGTCATAAAGGTTATAGCTTGTTGTAATGGCACCACCATTATCATCAATTAAGATGGCGCCGGTTGCATCCTGAATAAATTTCTGGTTGCGGGTGCTGGTCTGGAAGGTAAGCACAGCTTCGCCTGTAAGTTGATAAACAGTGCCATCAGTAGCGCCTGCTCTTAGTTCGGCAATAGTGGCAACTGAAACCACATCTGTAAAGGTGTAAGCTGCACTCACTACCGGGCTGTCTTCATAGCCATCAGCAGTGGCATAAGCCCAGATCGTGGTAGCTTCATCCACAGCAATTGGGGCGGAGTAAGCAGTCCAGGGGCCGTTTTCCGAACTCTGACTAAAGAAGATACCTGCGTTGGCTGTTGCTGAACTTAAAGTAACATTAATAGGATCGGCATAGCTTCCGGCAGGTGGGTCAAAGCTTGGAGCGGCTGCAACAGGCAAACCACCTTCGTAAGCTGTCCAGGCAACATTATCAATTACAACCTGACCATCGTTGTTGTTGGCGTTGATAAATTTGATTGTAACAGGTCCGTCTACATTTACCGTGATGGTTCCTGAATTTTTAATCACATTTTGTTCGCCATCAGATGTTACATTGCCCACAACCACATCATTCACCAACACATTTAGGTTGACGCTGGTGCTAAAGGCCTGCAAATAATCAAAGTTAAGCGTACCAATTCCACCGAAGATTGTACCTGAATAAACATTGGCCTGTGGTGTACGATTACGACCCAGCATGATTGCTTTTTCAGTGATTTCAACATCACCACGCGATTGGACATAGGTCCAGGTGCTGCCATCTTGTCCGAGGAAACTGCCGTCAGCATAGCTGCTGCCTTCCAGATCGAGGTTGGCAAAAGTCTCCAGACCGCCGCCGCCACCTGATCCGTCATAAACAGTTCCGTTTACGGTAATCACAGCATTTTCGGCTCCGGAAGCATTGGCAACGATTTGTTCGCCGTTATAATTTCCGAGTTCCAGCCCGGCTTTGAGGCGCACATAAATTGGTGTTTCTTCAACAACGCCATTGGTTTGATTTAGGATTATCGGACTGGTAGGAACAAAATTACTTCCGCCTGTGGGCGAGATATCAAAATAAGGAGAGGTAGTTGTAACACTAATACCCGAAGTGAGGTTAACACCACTGATCATAAAGGATTGCGGGTTTGATGGTCCTCCGCCAACTGGATAGCTCAATCCATTGATTACCATTGGATCAGCGAAAATAGTAGGATCAGTAATGGGTGCTTCTTCAAAGTCATCAAGGCTTCGTGGAATCAGCTGCATGGTGTTGCTGAACTGAAGGACAACGCCAGTTAGATTTTGTGTCGTCTCAGGAATCGGGGTTCCGATGTAATCCAAATTACTGTATTGGGTGCGCATCACGCCATTTCCACTTGGATCGGTAAGGGTATAATTTGTCCCTTGCGTGAAATTGCCGGTAGTGTTGAAATCAACAAAATCAACTTTTACCAGCTGTGCCTGATAAGTAGCATCCAATGCATCCAGTGTTACTTCAACCGGAGTGATCGTATTACCTGTACTTGTTGGAGCTCCGGGATCGGCTTGAGGCACAAACTGCACCATATTTTGGTAAACAGATAAAGTACCTGTGATGCCAGTGATTCCATCGCCGATTTCGTAGGCTGTGGTGATATTTCCGGCGGCATCATCAATAAGGATACCGGCAGTGGCATCCTGGATATACTTTTGGTTACGGCTGGAACCGGCAAAAGTAAGAACTGCCTCTCCGGTAAGCTGGTAAACTGTTCCATCAGTTGCTCCCTGACGCAGTGTAGCGATATCAGCTACTTGTGTAACGCTTGTTACCTCACCGAAAACTGGAAGCTCAACCAGACCAATATTCACATCCTGATGCGAAACAGCTTCGTCATACTCGCCTGCAGCAAGGCCGGCTTTCATACGAACATAAATCGTCCTTGGCTGAGCAATTAATTCGCCATCAGTGTATTGTAAAACGAGGTTATTGCTCCATGCATTGTTATCGATAGAGATTTCGAAACTTGCAGGGGCAGCAACATCTACCAGACCTGAACCTACAAAATTAAAGCCGCTAACGGTATAACTCTGTGAAGTTGAAGGGCCTTCGCCCAATTCGTAAGTGAATCCGCTAAGTGCAGTGGGTGTAAGTTCGAGAACCGGATCCAAAAGCACAACCGTATAAGATTGTTCAGCTGAGGTTGTTTCGGCTGCCAGATCATCTGTGGCGGTGATGACATAATAAACTGTAGTACCGCCAAGCTGTGCAGGAATATCAGAATCAGTTGTATAAGTATCGCCGGAGCTCACACTCATTGGGATGCTGTTGGTAAGGTTTCCGCTTTCAATTCCCCAGTTGAGGACAACATCGGCCACCGTGCCATCGCTGTCAGTAACATCAGCTGAAACGCTAACAGTTTGGTCATCCATGATGTCGGTATCAGGAGTTTGGGTGATGTTGGTGATGACAGGTGAATTGTTAGCCGGGCCGTCAAAAGATGTCCAGGTAATGTCATCAATAATGACCTGTTTGGCAGTTGTATTGGTAATTTGAATAGTGAAATCTCCTCCAATATTGATGTCATTAACTTCAAAAATATGTTCATCAAAATCATCAAATGGTGTTGAGGTGCCATACGAAGTGCCATTGATGAACAATTCAACCTCGCGATCGCCTCCACCAGTAAAACCTTTGTAAAGTTTAACGCTAAAATTACCAATACCACCACTAATCGTTGCGGAAGTGATGGCACTGTTGTCGGCAACTCTTCTTAACATTAAAGCGGGCAAATTTATTCCTGAGCCGTTGGCGTCACCATTACCATCTCTGGAGGCAATATAAGTCCAGTTAATGCCATAGTTACCGGTAAATGTGTTATCGGAATATGAATTAGTTGCATTGCTGTTAGTAAAGTCTTCTATAAATCCATCAAAGAAAACGCTTACGTTTCCGTCCAGAGTCACGGTTTGATCTGCTGCATCTGCAGCAGCTGCTGTGATTTGCTGTCCGTTATAATCACCAGCCGAGAGACCTGCTTCCAATCGGGTGTATAGTGTTGTAGTAGCAACACTTCCTGCTGTTTGGGTTAATGTGATTGTAGTAGCCTGGAAATTAACATCATCAGGTGAAATTTCGTAATTAGCAGGAGGTGTTACTGTAATATCAGAAGTGAGGTTAACACCTTCAACTGTAAAGCTTTGTGAAGCTGAAGGGCCGCTACCTTCTTCGTAGGTGAAGCCAGAGAGTGCTGTTGGATTGACAACTAAAGTAGGTGTGGCAACAATTTGTTCTTCAATTAAAATATTATCGATTTGCCACTGACGATAACTTCCTGCCTCATAAAGATATTTGAATCCAATCCAAACAGAAGTGCCTGTAATTGCTGAAAGATCAATTTCGCCAGATGAAACCCATTCCTGTTCATTAGTTGGCTGCGCAAAGGGTAGCTCTGTCCAGTTTGAGGTGGCTGGATTTCCAACGCC
>Ga0100391_1000422_pt1 | contig 50351 bp, 46 predicted proteins | sample CryGeymeta201515_FD_81541 | JGI IMG/M metagenome (GOLD analysis project Ga0100391, IMG submission 81541) | Groundwater microbial communities from Crystal Geyser aquifers in Utah, USA - Crystal Geyser metaG 2015-15 | ecosystem: Environmental > Aquatic > Deep subsurface > Groundwater | place: USA...
ATGTCTTGCGCTGAATATCTTTGAGCTTGTACTACAACTGCTTGAGCATTATGTATATCTGTAATGGTATTTTCTTCATTTAGAACCGTAAGTTCTCTCAGCATATCTCAAATATTCTCGCAATTTGCTCTACACTCTCTCTCAGTAGATTCAATTTCATCAAGTGTAAATTCTCATCCATTGAGAATATATGCTTGTACATTTGATTGGAAGAGGAGACGAGCATCTTCGGTCATTCTTCCTGTCTCATCAAATACAGCTTGCGCTCTGAGCTCAGCATCTATAACGTCTGGATGGTAGTGAGGATATCTTTCTGCATTAGCATCTCACTCTACTGGTTCTGGAGTGGGTGTGGCTCTTGTGTCAGGAAGTCAAGCATTTCTTTTTTGTTCAAGAATAGCATTAATTTGACGAACTACTCTTTCTCATAAACTGTTACTTGGCGTTCCATCATATCCTACAAGTCTATCCATTACCTGTCTTTCAAAGTTTCTCAGTTCCTCCAAACTTCATATATTTTCTGCTCTTGATACAATTTCGACTTCAAGAGCTCGAATATAATTATTATTTAGAGTTCATAAGTAATTTCTTTCACCAACCAATGAGTTTACATTATCCCATGGAATTTCAAAAACTCGAGATGTTGCAGCTTCCTGATTTTCTCACTCAAGGATTCACTCTATGATAAGAGATGCTGTTTTAAAATTGTATCTGTTTTTTCATGGTTCATCACCAATAGATTCAAAAAATTCTTGTAATTCAAGTCTGACTTGCCTCTCATCATAATCGATTCATTGTAAACTGGCAGAAATATTCCTAGCAGCTATGATTTCATCATAATTATTTAAAGTGATGAGCCCTGGTCGTACCTCAAGTTGTCTCAGTCTCATTCATTCCCCTGGATTTTGATTGTTTCCATCTCAAAAGATTCTAGCAATATCAGCAGTACTTCATCTATTTCATGTTGCGATTTCAACCATTCTATGTTGAACTTCTCTTAATGCACTTTCTGTGTTAGAAGCATCGTTTATAAAATCAAGATTTCAGTTTTCCATGCTTCTCATAAATGTGTTCATATCATCACGAATGCGAGCCTCTTCTTGATTTGAAACTTCGTGAGATAACTCTATGAAATCTCTAAAGTTTTGCACCATTGGTGATTCAGAGCCTGGAGTTATATCAAGTCTCGTATATCTAATATGCTCTCACATTTCTGTAGGAGTTGTTTCAAAAAGCTGTCTGAGGACACTGTTTTTTATTTCTGCTCTAGCCATTAAGTATTGTGTTGTTCTTCACTCAGAGTTAAAAAGCCAAGGTTTGAGGAAAAAATCTGTCATTCGAGCAGCTGAGAAAGTATTTCTTCAATGTGATAAATGTTTTAGTTCTCTCCACCAAGTTCATTCCCAGAATGGACCACCAATATTATTTCCATCAACAAATACCCTATGATCTAGAACATTCATATCTGGAAGCTGAGAGGAGTCTATATTACCATTTCATAAAAATACATAATCTAAGAGCTGAGCTGCTTCTCGTCGTTTTTGAATTTCTCAAGTTCAAATTGCTTCATTTCACTCAGATCATGAAGATGCTACACTGATATAGTTTCAAGTAATAACTCTCCCGTTTGAAATTCGAAGGGTAAAACTATTAAATCTACGAGCCATACTTCCCAAAGTAGATGATCAAACAACTCAAATTAGCGCCCATTTTATAATAGAAAAATACAATCCAAAATTACTCTCATTATTTTCTCAAATTGAGTTTAAAAATTCTTGAACTCTAAAAATACTTATTTTTAGAGCATATAAATATAGTAATGCTTCTTGTTTATTGTTAAATTCTATAATTCATTCATCAGATTCTATGGATATTTCTTCTCCATCAGCAAGTCCATGTATTCTTGCTACTTCTGACACGATTTCAGATCATAATTCAGCAAATTCTCAGGTGAGAGTGATACTTCCCATCTCGGTAATAAGTTCTGCTTCAGACATTTCTGCAGCAGCTGAAATATCACTTTCAATATCGAAAATAATAGAGTTTATATCTGGTGCAAATTGTTCAAAAAATCTTTCTATAGCAGAGAGTTCTTCCGGACTAAAATCCTGCATTGCTTGCTCTCCATCAATACTCCTTCGAAGTTCATCCTGGTCTTCATGTGCTTCCACATTTACACCAAGTCTTTCTAAATTAATTCATATTGAATCATCAGGTACTTCAGGGGAACCTTCTTGTGTTTCAGGTCAAACTACGGGAGTAGTATCATTTTCTGTAGTTGCACCAAGTGCATCTAAGTCTAATCCAGCCATATGTTAGAGAGTTATGTATCGTTCAAATATTTCTAAAGTTTCCCTTGAAAGAGTTCTTTCAAGGTCTTCACTGATTTCAGTTAGAGTTGGAATCTGCTGAGTGTAAAATATACGTAAATCTGAGAAATTAGGATTTAATTCTAGCACTCTTAAAAGAATATTTTTTTCTTCATTAGTCGCTGTGAGGTTGTTAATAGTTTCTGTATATAGACTTGAGAATCATTCGATATCTTCTATATGTAATTCATCAATTTCAAGTCTTTTTCTTGCAATTATATCTTGAAACTCAGTGTTTTCATAATTTACCTCAAAACTACTGGTATATCTTTCAATCATTTCAGTCCTTTTTTGAAGTGTCTGTTGGAGATTTTGTACATTATTTGCAGGAGTAGCAACAAAGTTAGCTTCTACTTCTTGGATTTGTCTCAAGTATTCTCTTTCAAATATTTCTCTTATTTCTTCAGCTGATTGAACTGTGACTCACAGAAATGTTTGAAGTTCCTCTGAAATATTTTGATTACTGAGTTCACCAAGAAGGACCATGTAATTTTCATGTTCTTCTGGCGAAGATAGGTCTATGTTTCTATTTTCTAGCTCTTCAGAAGTAATATTCATATTTGCAAAATTGTCCCTATATTCACTTTTTGTTCTTTCAATGATTTGTACTACATTTTCAATAAGAGTTGTAAGCTCTCTTTTAGTTTCTGAATCTTCCGCAGGTGAAATTTGTTCTCTGATTGTTTGTATTTGTTCTGCTACAGAAATAATAGTATCAGCATTGATATTCACAGCAGTTATTATTCCTTGGGTATTAATAGCATTTTGAAGTGTACTATCGAAATATTCTCTATGAGCTTGTATTACAGGAATAGAATTTACAACTTCTAGATTTGCAAGAGTGATATTTGCATTATCCAGATCTGCTTGCTTTGTTCTGAGTTGAGATTCAAGTGCACTAATTTCTCTTGGAATATCAGCTAAGCGTATATCGATTTCAGAAAGACGCTCTGCATCTGCAGAACTTCTTTCTGAAATAAGAGTATCTCTTTCAGAGATAAGTACATCGATGTTTCACTGTATAGCAAGGATATCTCACTCAAGACTTTCAACTTGTGTTCTTGCCTCTCGAAGAGGTCTCTCATCTTCTTCTTGCTCTAATGAATTTACTCGTTCACTGATAATGCTCAAAAGTTCAGATTTTATTTCAGGATTTGTAACATTATCTTCTATAAATCAATTTAGTGATGAAAGAGATTCTCTTGCTTCAGAAAGATTTTCAAGTCATTGAATATTTTGGATAATCAAATTGAGAGACTTTATATGTAGCCGAACTCTTGCATCAATTAATTCCTTAATTTTTTCTGTATAATTCGGATTTCTTTCGGCTGCTGATTGTAATTCAGATATTGTATTTTCTATTGATGAATCTGGATTCCCAATAATATTTCTGAGTTCTAATTGAAGGGCTTCATTATCTATTTGCCCTAAAATATATTGTGAATCAGTTCAAAAAATAGAAAGTAAGTCATCAATTCATAATTCTCTAAAAATTTCTTCATGGTTTGCAATTGCAAGCGTGCCAAGTCAACCAGCAAGTGTTAGAGTAGCGAGAGCAGGGAATCATCAAATAAGTCCTCATACAAGTCCAGCTCATGTTAGGATTCATCAAACAAGATTAGGAGTGCTTATATTTTCAAATAAATCTCTAATTAAGCTATCATTTCATCTTCTAGACGCAAGAAGCGATTCTAATACTACTGCAATTTGTTCCGGTGAAAGAATGGCCCCATTGATACTTATGTTTTGCAAGAAATCAGGGAGAGATTCAGTTTCTCCAGAACGTAATGATGTAATATATCATGTTAGACTATCTAAGCTTAGGGTATTAAGTGCTTCTGTATTTTCAAAGTGTTCGAGCGTTCAATCAAGAAGTGTTTCATCAGGAAATAAACGATTAAGTTCGCTTCACTCTGTTCATCTTACTTCAATTATTCGTTCACTAGGACTTCCAGTCATTCTATCAAATGTTGTATTAAGTCTTTCAGTTGCACCAGTATAATCATTTAAATCTTCGAGTGCTTCCCCGATTCAGAGATGATTAATAAGAGTAGGTCCAAAGAGAGCTCATCATAAAACTATTCCTATTCTTTTCCAAAAACTATCTGTGAATCTAGTGTTAGAGCCAAAAACACCAAAAATAAACATAATAGCACCTGCAGTAAGCAATAGAGGGTCTGTGGCAACTTCTGTAATTCTTTCAGATATTGGAAGATTTTCATCTGTCATAATAGCATATAGGCTTCTTCCGCTTCTTCCACGAGTTTCTTCTGCTTCTCTCAGAACTCTTTGACCTTCTTCCGTTGCTTCATATCTTTGTATGCTTGCTTCTATTTGTGCATAAAACTCTCCGTATCTCGATGTAAAATCAGCATCACTATGATGCTCTTCTTTAAACCTTTGTAATACAATAATAACCCTCTGAGTATCGCTCCCACTCAGATTAGCATTTCTGACAATACGTAGTGAATTTGCTTGGATTTCTCAGTTTAAACCATTTTCAGATATATTTGCTGTTGTTATATCATCAAGAGTTTTGTCTGCAAGCATTTCATAATATGTCTCTGAGCCTAAAATCCCATCAGCATCTATGTTATGATTTTGTTGATATTCTTGAACTCTAGTTTCATTGAGAGGTTCTCCAATAATTTCAGTTGCAAGTTCTCTTATTACGCTGGTTTCTACTATTGAATCAATGGCTCTATTTACATGTTCTCCAGATCTTACTGGTCTAATTCTCGAATCAATAAATACAAAGAATGATCCATATTCTGATTCATAATTTGGATGTGATTCTTCAAGTCGCTCTTTTTGAATGGCGATTTCTCTCAATAAATTTACAACATTAAGTCAGTTTAAGTTCCCATGAGTAAGAACTTTTCTGATTTTTGCCTGAGTAGCTGCTGAAATTCTATTGTCTCTCATATCAAAAATAAGTTCGCTTTTTACTCATTCAGCATACATTTCTAAATATGTTTCTTTTCCAATTTTTCCATCGATTCAAATATTGTGAGATTCTTGATATGCTCTAATTCTTACAGAAGTGAGTGGTTCTCAAATCATTTCATGAGCCAGTCTGAGAGCCTCAGAATTGCTAATATCTATGGATCTAAGATTTCCTCATAATATAAGATTTCCTCATAATAATTGATTTGTTTGTGTCTCTAGTTCAGGAGCAACAATGCCACCTTGTATCCCAGTTCTTCTACTGAGTGTGTCTTGTGGTCATTGATGTTGTTCTGGGGTCCATGCGCTTACATTTCTTCACTCATTAGGACTAACAGCATTTCTATTTCATGAAAGTACTTCTTTCAGTGCATTTCTATCTTGAAGAGAAATTGCTTGAGCTTCGTCAATAGCTTGCAGAGCTCTTTCTCTATCCTCAGGATTTTCAAGCTGATTAATAAGAGCTGCAATAGAATCAAAATCAGTTGGTTGTTCACTGATAGCATCATAAAATCTATTTAATTCAGGAGAATTGTTTGGAGACATAAGGATATACTAAAAATTAAATTCCTTATTACTCTATCATATATATCTTGAGATTGGCAAAATATAAGTCTTGACGATTTAAAATTATTCATCTGTAAAATTTTCGTTTCGAATTTGCAAAAATAAGCAAAGCGCATACACTTTTTGTAGTAAAAATAAACAGCACCCATGTTTCAAAAACTTTTTAAATATGCAGTTAAAAATATTTCTCGAAATACATTTTTGAGTATTTCTTCTGTGATTATTTTAACGCTTCTTATGTTCTTTATTAATATTCTGATAGTTCTTCAGGATGTAAGTATTCGAATAATTTCTTCCGTGAACGAAAGGCTTACTATTTCACTATACTTGAGTGACGAGTATAATAAAAACTCAGTTGAAGTGATTGATTTGCAAAATGATATTAATACAGCGATTCCATGAATTGTAACCACTTATAAATCAAAAGAAGAAGTTCTTGAAGATATTGGAAGAACTGACCCAGATCTTGTGAGTATACTTGAGAGGCAAAATCCACTTCCTGAAACTATCACCATAGAAAACATACCACTGAGTCAATATGAGAACCTCAATACGATTATTGAGAATAAGATGTTTCTTCTCTCTGATACCGATGAAGAAAGTCTCTCAAATTATTTTTCAACCTATAGTAAGCAGTTCGAGAGAATCCGAGATTTAATAGGAGTTCTCAATACTCTGCAAATTGGATTGTATGTTATTATAGTAACTTTTTTGGTTTCTATTGCTGTAATTGTCTATTCTATTATCTGAAATTTTATCTATTATTATAGAGATGAAATTTATATTACGAGACTGGTTTGAGGAAGTAAACTCTTTATATATGGACCATTTTCACTTCAGTGAATGATTTATGTTTTTATCGCATTTGTGATAAGTAGCGCATTATTTTTCATTCTTCTTTCAAATCTGAGATATATTTTTGGCTTCCTTGAGTTCTCTGATGTATACACGTGAAATATATTTTCAGTACTCCTTTTAGAGGCAGTTGTGTTCTTAATTATAGGATGACTCAGCTGATTTTTCTCTTCAAGACGATATTTACAAAAAAAATAAATGATATTTAACGGACATTGAATACTGTGACAAAATGCGAGGAATCTTCTCTATATAAAATGAGAAGAATTTTTAGCTTCAAAAAAACTTGCTGACTCAAAATTAGGGACTAAAAAATTTCTCGCTGCTCACAAGGTTGCAGTACCAGAAACACTGGGGATAATTAAAAAACTTTCTGAAAATACAAAGGAAAGAATTTTAGCTCTTGAGCCTCCTTTTGTCGTAAAACCAAATAATGGTTATGGTGGAAAGTGAATTTTAATAGTAGATGAGAAATCAGCAGAATGAAATTTTATAACAAACTCAGGTGAGATTTATACTCCGAGTGAACTCAGAGAACATCTGAATTATATTCTTGAATGATTCTTCTCACTTTCTGGTGGAAGAGATAGAGTGATCATTGAAAAGAAAATTATTCTTACAAAAGAAATAGAATTATTCGCAACTTATGGGCTTCCTGATATTAGAGTAATTGCCTATAATAAAGTTCCAGTGATGGCCATGATTCGTATTCCAACAAAAGAGTCTGATGGAAAGGCAAATATCCATGGATGAGCCTGCGCTGCGTGAATTGATATTTGAACAGGAAAGATAACCTCTATTTCTCATAGAGGAAAAACTGTAAAATCTGTTCCTGGTATAGGAGATATTAGGGGAATCACCATTCCAAGATGGGATGATATACTCAGTCTTGTGGTAAAAGTTCAAAAAGTCACAGGAATAAAATTTCTCGGCTGTGATGTGGTACTTGATGAGTTTCTTGGGCCATTACTTTTGGAGATGAATATTCGTCCTGGGCTTGAAATACAAAATGTAAATCTCACTCCACTAAGAGAACGACTTGATAAACTTGAAGGAGTTGATGTGGGAACAATAGAAAAATGAGTTCGTCTGGGGAGAGATTTGTTCTCAGGTGATGTCGAAGAACGAATCAAGAGTGTCTCTGGGAAAGAGGTAGTTGGATCAAAAGAGTATGTAAAAATATGGTATGGAGAGAAGCATTATAATTATCTCTCTCATATTAGAATATCTAAATCTGAAAGTACCTTAGGCAAAGATTTTGCAAAAAATATATTAAAGATTGATACGCAAAAGAGAGACAAGGTTCGTCTTGAATGTGAAATTTTATGAATCAAAAGAACTATACGATTTGAGATTAGTGAACAGAGTAATGAAAATATTGTCTTGGGGAAGAATGCTCTGAGAGGATTTTTGATAGACCCATTTAAGTATAAAAAATGAGAAAATCCAATTCTCCCAGAATCATATTCAAACAATATTTCAAATACTGCTATCAAAAAGACGCAGGAGTCACTCCTGAAGGAAATTGATAAAAAGCTTTTCGATATTGATAAAAAGCTTCTCATTCTTAAATATATTACGCCTCTAAATATTGAAGAACAAAAACATATTTTTATAGAGAAAAAGGGCGACTATATTCCTCGGTTTTTGTATCCTGAAATTCCATTTAATCTTCAGGAGTTAGAAAAACAGCTTTCCAAAATTGAAATTCCTGATATTCCATTTGGGGAGATTTTTGAATCTAAGAAAAATGAAATATATCATAAGATAAAATATTTGATTGCTTTTGAATCTCAAAACGCAGCAGATATGACGCTATACAGCTGAAAGATATTTTGAGAAATAGAAGATGAGAATTTTGAAAAATCAAAAAAACGCCTTGAATCACGATCAGAAGTAATTCCAGAAGAAGAGTTCTTAAATGCAAGCGATATACGTGATTATTTGAAAAAATTTAATCATATTTATGGAATTAAGTTAAAAGTTGTAGAGGCTGACAAAGCAGCTAGGTTTACTATGAAGGGGGATAGTCTGATGCTCAGAAAATGAGCCTTGGTTGGAAAAAGAGAAATCAGATCTATTGTTGCCCATGAAGTTGAGTGACATTATTTGCGAAAATTAAATGGAAAAAAATCTTCTTTTTCTCTTCTTTCTCGTGGATGAGCTTGATATCTTATAGCAGATGAATGAATTGCTATATACAATCAAAATCGATTTCTCTCTCCGAGAGATGCAAAATACTATAGTATTTTCGAAAGATACTACTTTGTATGATATGCCCTAAAGCATTCTTATAGAAAACTCATATCAAATTTGAGTGAAATGTATGATGATGATTATGCAAGGGTCTTTGCATATATGCTCAGATTAAAAAGATGATTTGAGGATCCTTCTAAATCTTGAGTATTCATGAAAGACGTCGTGTATGTAAATGGTTTGTTTGAAGTGACCAGATATTTAAATACGGGATGAAAATTAGAGGATTTATATATTTGAAAATTGAGTATTCAAGATGTCGAAACAGTGAAGGGAGCTGATATTTTTGTTCCTTATAAAAAGAATATTGTCATTCCTTTTTCGGCATAAACAGTTATTTTATAAAAAAACAAAAAAAATATTTGCAAAGCCATTAATTTTTTATATAATTCCCTCGCTTTGTTTTTTACGGAGCTTTGTTTTTGGCTAGAAATGGGGGCGTAGCTCAGTTTTGGTTAGAGCGCCGCACTGTCACTGCGGAGGTCGCGGGTTCGAGTCCCGTCGCTCCCGCCATTATTGTCAAAAACAATCCGGGGAATTAGCTCAGTTGGCTAGAGCGCTCGCCTTGCACGCGAGAGGTCAGGAGTTCGACTCTCCTATTCTCCACCATTTTACGTTTCTCTTGCGACAAGCTATAAGCGAGTCGGAAGGAAAGTTACACCTTATAGGGTGTTTTACCTTTTATATAATTTTGGATTATGCCTGCTAATAAGAGACCGAGACGATTAAATTATTCAGTAAATAAGAAAGGACCTGTTACTTGAGGAAAGGTTGGGAAAGCAATTTCACATTACCAAAAACTCAAGGCAAGACTGGCATTTGAAGGTGAAACAAAATGGCTTAATAACGCTATGACTATAGTATTATTAAAGTTGAAAAAATACGGAATAAATCCTAACAAAATATAAAATGGCTAGACTGACAGCACATGCTCATAGAAAACTCAGAAGAGCACTGAAACTTATTGAAAAAAAAGTTAAAAAAGCAAGAAGTTAATATTGATTTTTTAGCCTTTTTTCTTAAATTAGAGAACACTTTTTAAAATTTATTTTTTTATTATCCAATTATGGCTTTTGATAGATCTAAACCACATATGAATATTGGTACTATTGGTCACGTTGACCATGGTAAAACTACTACTACAGCAGCTATCTCAGTTGTATTAAACGCACTTTACGGTGGTGGTGAAGGAGTAAGAGATTTTGCTTCTATTGATAACGCTCCTGAAGAAAGAGCGAGAGGTATTACAATCAATACTTCACACGTTGAATATGAAACTGCTAACAGACACTACGCTCACGTTGACTGTCCAGGGCATGCTGATTACGTAAAAAACATGATTACTGGTGCTGCGCAAATGGATGCTGCTATCCTTATCTGTGCTGCTACTGATGGTCCTATGGCTCAAACAAGAGAACATATTCTTCTTTCAAGACAGGTTGGTGTTCCTTACATCGTTGTTTTCCTTAATAAATGTGATATGATGGGAGGTGATGATGAAATGATTGATCTTGTTGAAATGGAAATCAGAGATCTTCTCTCTAAATATGACTTCCCTGGTGATGATACTCCAATTATTAGAGGTTCAGGACTTGTTGCTCTTGAAAACCCAACTGATATGGATAAAGAATACGGTGCAAAAGCTATCGTTGAACTCTTCGAAGAAATTGAAAAATTTGTTCCAGTTCCAGAAAGAGATCTTGATAAAGATTTCCTTATGCCTGTTGAAGATGTATTCTCAATTAAAGGTCGAGGTACAGTTGTTACTGGTAAAATTGAACAAGGTGTTATCAATGTTGGTGATTCAATTGAAATTGTTGGTATTAGAGATACAAAAACAACTACCGTTACTGGAGTTGAAATGTTCCATAAACAATTAGAAAGAGGTGAAGCTGGTGATAACGCTGGTCTTCTAATTAGAGGTATTGAAAGAGATGACGTTGAAAGAGGTCAAGTTCTTGCAAAACCAAAATCTATTACTCCACATACTAAATTTGAATGTGAAGTATATGTTCTTTCAAAAGATGAAGGTGGTAGACATACTCCTTTCTTCAAAGGATATAAACCACAATTCTACTTCAGAACTACTGATGTAACTGGTGATATCGAACTTCCTGCTGGAGTTGAAATGGTTATGCCTGGTGATAACATCCAAATGACTGTAGATCTTCAAGTGCCTATTGCCATGACAGAAGGACTAAGATTCGCAATCAGAGAAGGTGGTAGAACTGTTGGATCTGGAGTTGTTGCAAAAGTTATTGCATAATTCACTGGTTTTAAAAGATATATGTTGCTTAACATATCTTCCTCAACACTTATTTTAGTTTTGAGGAAGCTAGTTAGGAAATATCATACATTTTCTGTCTCGCGCGTTGCTCTTGCGGTGTGACGCAAGAGCTTTTTTATTTATACTTATAAGAGATAATGGCTACAAAAAAAGATGTACAAAAAATCAGAATTAGCGTAAAGGCATTTGATCACAGACTTCTCGATGAAGCAGTATCAAAAATTGTAAACGTTGCAAAAGATTCTGGTGCTGTAGTAGTTGGACCAATTCCACTTCCTACAAAAATAGAAAAAGTTACTGTAAATAGATCAACTTTCGTTAATAAAGATGCGCGAGAACAGTTTGAAATTAGAAGACACAAAAGACTTGTAGAAATACAAGAACCAACAGCTAAAACACTTGAAATGCTTCAAACACTTTCTATCCCAAGCGGAGTAGGAGTTGAAATAAAAGCCTAATACTTAATTATATATATTATGTCTAGAATCTGTGACGTAACTGGAAAAAGAACTTCTACTGGAAACAAGAGAAGTCACTCACTCAGAGCTACGAAGAGAAAGTTTTATCCAAACCTTTTCTACAAAAATATTAAAGATCCTGTTACAGGACTTGTTTACAAAATCCGTGTTAGTGCTAAAGGGTTAAAGACTCTTAAGAAAAAAGGGATTATATAATATTCCTTTTTGTTCTGCCCAGATGGTGGAATTGGTAGACACGCAGGACTTAAAATCCTGTTCCTTCGGGAGTCCGGGTTCAATCCCCGGTCTGGGCACCATTTACAACTACATATTGGATGGATGCCAATAATAAAAAAATTTTAATTTTTACACAAAGCAGTTATGTTAAAAATAAGACTCTCACGAGCTGGGAAAAAGAATATGCCTTTCTTTAGAATCGTTGTTACTGAACATACAAGAGCAGCAAAACACGGTTATAAAGAAGTACTAGGATTCTACAACCCTTTTTCAAAAGAATTTAAAATCAAAGATCTTGATAAAGTGAAAGAGTATGCTTCTCATGGTGTACAATTCTCACCGAGAGTACAAAAACTTATGGAGGCAAATAAAATTTCTCTCTAAATATTTTCTTACTACTTATAAAAATTGATTTTGTAAGTAGTAATTTTTTATTATTATATAAATACGGTACTATGCAAGAAATAGAATTTTTGAGATACCTTGTTGAAAATATTGTAGAAAATCCAAACGAAGTTCGTGTTGAGAAAAAAGATGATGAGCTTTGAACCCTTCTCTCACTTCAAGTTCATCCTGATGATATGTGAATTATTATTTGAAAAAAAGGAAGTACTGTAAATGCTCTTCGTTCAATTCTCAGACTTCAATGAATGAAACAATGAAAAAAATTGACGCTTAAAGTAGTTGAACAAAATTAATTCTTAATAGCAAGAACATGATTTATTCTACGGTGTATGCAGTGAATCAGACAGGATCTGTTTTTGATGCACAAATGGATTTTTGAGAGTTTGTCCTCCTTGCTATTTCTCTTTTTGTCTTAGCTGCAGGTCTACTTTCAATTCTTTTTATACTATGGTGAGGTCTACTCCTTATTCTCTCAGGGGGAAAAGATGATAAAATTAAACCAGCAATTAATACTATCAGGTATGCTGTTATAGGTGTAGTTGTGACTGTTTTAACTATATTCATATTTCCAGTATTCTGAAGACTGCTATGATTAGATGTAGAAAGATATGCAAAACCTCAAAGAATCTTTGAAAAAATAGAAGAAATTTGAAATACTATCTTTTGAAATAATACTTCTTCATTACCTACAAGTCCATCAAATCAATCAAATAATCTCGATGATTTCCCAGCTGATTTCTCTGATTTATAAAAAAAAAGCTCCCATGAGGGAGTTTTTTTATCGGATGTCTTTTCAAAAAATGAGGTAAATCCACTTCTGATAATTTGTCATAGTTGCAAGCAAGCTCTCATCTGCCATTGGATCAAGATTTGAAACAGGAGCTATTTCTTGAGCTGTTGCTCCACTTTGTGTATAAGTGTTATATCTTTCTTCTGTAATGAGCGTTATGACATTTTCATTTGGAAATTTGAGTCATTGCTGAGACTTCAATGCTTTATTAATATAAGCTTTTGTAGTGATTTTTTCTATTCTATGCTGCGCTGCTTCTATTTGTGATTCATATTGTTGATTTACCAGAGATATTTCTTCCATGTATTTCAGTACCCTATATTCATTATACTTATATAACCCTATTTGCGAGAGCAGATAGAGCATGACCATAAGCAAGAATACAAAGAGATACTGTTTTTTCATTATTTTGATTTTTTCAAGAATTTAGGGTAGTATATAAAGAAAAATATTTATTTACAGTAGTATAATGAAAAAACTTAAAAATAAATTCATTCTTTTAATTATTCTGATTATTTCTGTGATTATTATTTCACAGGTATATATTGCCTATTCTCATGGGAAAAATGATACAAACTCCTATGTGAAACTGATTAAGTGAAAGGCATTACTGAATGAAACATTTTTAACTCTCGAGGAGAAATACATACTGAGTTCTGGGGATAAAATAATTACGCAAGATGATTCTCTGGCTGTTATTGAGTGGTGAGATGGAAGTTTGACTCGTTTATGAGAAAATACAAAGATTACTATAGAACAAAATCAAATATCAAAAGACTATACAGAGATTGATATATCTTTTGACTTGCTTGCTTGAAAAACATGGTCACAGGTTATTTCGTTTATTGGAAAAGATTCATCATTTACCCAAAATTTTAATGGAATTGAGGCCGGCGTTCGAGGAACGACCTTTGATGTTGATCTTACAGAGGATTTTCTGAGAGTAACTGACCATGCCGTAACACTTACAAAGGATAACGGTGATATGATTGAGGTGACAGAGTGAGATGTTTTGAATTTGAAAAACTTTAGTCTTGTGCAAATTTCAGAGTTTATACGTGATATGGAAGATAAGGCTTGGAGTAAACTCAATTTTGAGTTAGATGAAGATTACCTTGCAGAGCTCCAAGAAAAATTACAAGCCCAAATTGGAGATGGATGAGCGTTTTTGTTTATCCTTGATTTTTTCTCACCAAAATACAGAATTTTGTATGAAATAAAAAATAGCGAAAGGTTTGAAGAGGTTGAGGAAAGTATTGCAAAACTTGATGAGGAGCAAAAAACAGAGGTGTATGATGCTGTTCTGTCTGAGTATCAAGAGTACAACTTTGTAAAGGTTTCAAATTATGATGCATATAAGAGAAAAATTTTCTTTAAAAGAGCCCTTGTACTGCTTACTTCAGATCAAAATGAAATAGAAAGACTCATGCAGACAAGTTCATATGATCTTGCGGATGCGGCAAAACAAAATATTACGCTCTGAATGCAAGAAACTCTAAATTTTATAGAGAATACAAGTCAAAAAATTCCAAATTTAGAATTTACTCTTCCAGAAGTAAGTTTAGATTATCTCCCTGAATGACTGAGAGAACAATTTGAGTGAAGTATCAGGGATATTGGATCATATCTCAATTTTGATACGATAAACATACCAACAAATCTCAATGATCTTGATAGCGGTATGCAAGATTTTCTCGATAATACTGTAGGTGGTTTTTTAGATAGTATTAATAATTAATCACGGTGAAGTTTCATTATAATAATACATCAGTACTTACGCTTATATTAGCCTGTATTATTATAGTACTTCTTTTTCTTCTTTCGCCTTTTTTACATATTTTGAATAAACAGGTTCAAAATAGTTATTATGGAGTAAAAAATGATATTGCCTGACTTCAGGCACATCCAAATATACTTCTGGTTGAGCTTGATCAGGAAACGATTGATAGTGTCTGAGCTTTTCCTTTTGAGCGCTCAGTATATGCGACTGTCATAGAAAATATATTGAAGTATGATACTGGGGTTATTGCCTTTGATTTTTTATTCCTTGATCCTTCACAAGAGGAGCAAGATGAGATTCTAAAATCTGCATTTGATGCATCAGATTATGTTGTAGTAGGAGCAGGTATAAATTCAAAACGTGAGTTACAAACTCCTTATGAATGATTTGAGCTGAGTGAAAATAGCTATTGATTTCTTTCTCCAAATATTGATAAGAGTAATAATACAGTCTACACCTTTTCACCTCAATTTACAGATAAAAGTGGGAATATCCATGAGCATTTTACTGTAAAAATATTACGTCAGCTCTATAGATATCTCTATGAGGATGAAGAACTTCTTTTACAATGACACCAAGAAAAGAATTATTATAGCTTTTCTGATACTGTTTCTTTTCCACTTGCATCAAAAAATAATCCCGAAATTCTTATTAATTTTATTCCAGAGGAAAATTTCCAGAAAGTTTCATTTTTAGATATTCTTTCTCAAGAAACTCTCTGAGAAATAGAGAGAGAAATCTGACTGAGAGATAAGATTATACTCATTGGTCCAGCTGCTGATGGACTCAATGATGAGTTTTATACACCAAATGGAAGAGAATATGGAATGTATATTCATGCGAATATTCTCAACACACTTTTGTCTCAGCAATATATGATGTATTTTGATAGATATTTAGAGTGGCTGCTTATATTTTTTATTCTGATACTTTCAGCTCATATTAATCTTTCACGAAACAAAAAAGTTCTCATTATTGGGAATATAGCAATAATTCTCATATTTTGGTTCTTGTTTCCACTTTCTGTGTTACTGTGAACAAATTTGATACTCAATTTTCCTTCTGAAATAATTTTTTCTCTCCTGCTCGCTTTTACATGAGCGAATATAGTGAAATTTCTTATGGAAGATGCAAATAAGAAGAAACTTAATTCTGCGCTCAGCGAATATGTGAGCTCAAATATTGCAGAAGAAATTCTTGCAGAAAAATGAAAAATTAATTTTAATGGACAAAAGAAACATCTGGTTTGTTTCTTCTCTGATATTGAGAGCTTTACTTCACTCAGCGAAGATCTCTCTCCGGAAGAACTTGTTGCCTTCCTCAGGGAATATTTGGGCGAAATGACAGAGATTATCATGGATAATGCGTGATATGTAGATAAGTATGAATGAGATGCGATTATGGCTTTGTGGGGAGCTTTTACAGATCATTCTCCTCAGGACTATATCAGCGCGTGTGAAACAGCATTGATGCAGCAAAAAAAGCTAGGCGAAATAAATAAAAAATGGAAGGAAAGACTCTGAAAAAATATCTCTGCAAGAATATGAATTCATGCTGGTGAAGCTATTATTTGAAATATATGAGCAGTAGGAAGAAAAATGGATTTCACGGCGCTATGAGATAATGTAAATCTCGCGTCGAGACTTGAATGAGTGAATAAATACTACGGCACATATATTTGTGTGAGTGAAGTTATGTATGAGGCAACGAAAGAGAAATTTTATTTTAGATATCTCGATGAAATTCAGGTAAAGTGAAAGGATATTCCAGTGAAAATATATGAACTGAGAGGATTGCTCTGTGATAAGAATCATGAAGAAGTAGTACTTATGGATATATTTGCTCAGTGAATAGAAAAATATAAAAATATGGATTTTATATGAGCTAAGAAAATATTTGAGAGTTTATCTTCGGATGATGAACCGAGCAACGTATATGTAGGACGCTGTGAGTATTTTATAAAAAATCCTCCAGAAGAAGACTGGGATACCGTTTGGCGAATGCAAGAAAAATAAAAGAGCAGTATCTGCTCTTTTATTTTTCTTAATTTGCTTCTTTTCAATCCCTGATATCAAGAAGTAAATTTTTTGAAATTTTTAAGTAACTTAAACTTCAACCTGTTTCTTTATAATTATTTTCTCTTTTAACAAAGGGATATATAAATGACATAAATCAACCATTATTTTTCTCCTCAATATTTTCATAGTTTAAATTATTTTGTATTTTGTCAATTTCATTCTTTTTGTATTCTAAAAATTGTTTTTCACTATAGAATAGACCTTCATTAGGAGCATTATTTATAGAGTAATAAATTGATTGTTCATATAAGTTTTGTGATAAAAAATAAAGTTTATTTTTTATATATGTGTTCTTCTCTTCAAAAGAAGTAATACTATTCATTTCAGATTTTATTTGCTGTACATTCATTGAATCAAAATCTTCTTGGAATAACTGGGTACCGTCTTCTCTTTGTATATAAACAAGCTTAGAATTACCAGTTCATTTTACCATTGGTATATAAGTATAAGTTAGTACATATATTGAAATACATATAATATATATCAATGATGAAATTATGAATATTTGTCTTGAAACCATCTTTATTGTAAAATAACTAATTATCGCAGATAAAAATAAAGTTCATAGTAATACATCTGTAATAATTCAGGGAGTTCATTCAATACTGTAAAAAGTTTGATAAACGTTAATTGTAAGAAATAATAGAGTTAGTATTAAATAATAAATCAGAAGTAAGAAAAAAGAATATACTGCTTTCATTTTTAGAAGATTATAATAATTAGGTATTGTAAACTATATTGAAATAACTTTATTTATTAACTATACCACCCCCCATATATTGGAGGGCTTTTTGTTACCATTTTATTTTCTCTTTTTTCTGAGAGGCAAGTATTTCATTTACTTTTTTAAAATGCCCATTTCCAAAAAATCAGCTGTGAGCAGAAAATGGAGAAGGATGAGGCGACTCTAATATATAATGCTTTGACGAATCTATGAGTACTTTTTTAGATTTGGCAAAGTTTCCCCACAGTATGAAGATAGTTCACTCTGTAGACTGTGATATTTTTTGTATAATGCTGTCTGTAAATACAGACCATCATATTTTTGCATGACTCGCAGGTTTTCAGGCTTCAACCGTCAGTACACTATTGAGTAAAAGTACTCATTGCTCAGACCAGTGCTCGAGATTTCATGAGTTAGGAATTTCAAAATCAGGATATTCGTTTTTTATCTCTTTATAGATGTTTTTAAGACTTGGTGGTATCTTTATACCATCTTGCACTGAAAAGCTCAGTCAGTGTGCCTGTCATGCACCATGATAGGGATCTTGACCAAGTATGACGACCTTGAGATTTTGTCTCTTTGTTTTTTCAAAAGCTGCAAAGATATTTTGAGGATGAGGATATATTATTTTTCATCATGCAATTTCTCTTGTAAGAACATTCTTTATTTCTCAAAAATATGTTTTTTCAAGTTCTGGCCCTATAATTTCTTTCCACGATTCTGGAATATTCTGATTCATAGTTTTTAATATTTTATTAACAAAAATAGTATAGTGAGCATAGCCTTTTTCTCAAAAATAAATACACTGAGTTAAAGAATCTTAACTAAGCACACTATGGCATTTGTACATCTCCACACTCACTCACATTACTCTATACTCGAATGACTCCCGAAGCCAGCACAGTATGTCGCAAAGGCGAAAGAGCTTGGAATGAAAGCAGTAGCTCTGACGGATACAGGAAATCTCCATGGCTGTCATGAGTTATACAAAGCAGCCAAAGCTGAGTGAATTACACCAATCCTCTGAATAGAGATTTTTGTACGCTCAGGCTTTCAGAAAGATTTGAAGCATAAGCTTGTTTTGCTGGCTCTTACACTTCAGGGGTATCAAAATCTTATTGCTCTTGCATCAAAATGATCTCTTGAAAATGCTGGGCAAACTGCCTGTGTCGATTTTGAAGATTTACGTACCTACTCAAAAGATGTAGTGTGTCTGAGTTGACCATTTTCAGGGGAGATTCCGTATCTCATACTTTCAGGAGCGAGTGATGAAAAGATTTACGAAAGGCTTGAGGAATATAGAAACATATATTCCGATGATAGATATTATTTAGAGGTTTTGTATCATCCTGATATACCAAAACAGGAATTAATCAATAATAAGCTTATTCAGTTATGACAAAAATATGACATTCCACTCGTAGTTGGACAAAATTCGTATTACATTAATAAGGATGATAAAACAACCCAAGATGTCATCATGGCACTAGGAACTGGACATGAAATCGAAAACCCGGATAGACCTTCTCTCACGCGTGGTGATTATAGTTTTCTCTCAGAGCAAGAAATAATAGAAATATTTGGATATATTCCTGATGCTATTGAGAATACAGCAAAAATTGCTGATATGGTTGATATTGAAATAGAAACTGGAGGAGTTCTGATTCCTACCTTTGAGCTTCCAGACGACATGCAACAGCTTTTTGAAAAAGCCCAAAAGCACCAAAAAGATAATCCAGGAAATACTCCAAAAAAACAGCTTTCTTCAGATGAATGGTATCTGAGATATTTGTCCTATGTATGACTTAATTGGAGATATAAAGATACTATTTTAGAGGAAATTATTTTTGAGCTCGTGCAAAAAACAGATATGCCATGACTTCAAAAAGCACTGACAGAATCTTCTCCTGAAGAGCTCAAGGCATTATCTCTCACATATTATTCGAGTAGAAAGAAAGAGATTCTCTCAGGACTGAGTGCTGAAATGCAAGAAAGAATCGAAAGGCTTGAGTATGAACTGGTCGTAGTACATGAAATGTGATTTGATGCATACTTTCTAATAGTTGCAGATTATATCGGATGGGCTAGAAAAAATAATATTCCCGTTGGGCCAGGACGATGATCTGCTGCCGGAAGTTTGATGGCATATTTGACGGGTATTACAGATATAGATCCACTACTCTATGATCTTCTGTTTGAGAGATTTTTGAATCCTGCTCGTATTTCCATGCCTGATATCGATACAGACTTCGCTGATAGTGAGAGAGATAGAGTGGTATGATATTGTCGTGAAAAATATGGTTCAGACCATGTGGCGCAAATCTGTACCTTTGGTACTTTTGCTGCAAGAGCTGCAGTAAAGGATGTATGAAGAGTTATGTGAGTGCCATTTGCAGAGATGAATGAGCTGTGAAAGCTGATTCCTGAAAAGCCTGGAACCAAGCTTGCAAAAGCTCTTGAAGAAGCTCCAGAATTTAAACAAGCCTATGAAACAAATGAAAAATACAAAAAGATTATAGACAATGCGCTTAAGATTGAGTGAAATGTTCGCCAACTCTGAGTGCATGCCTGCGCAGTGATTATTGCTCCAGAACCTATGACTAATTTTACGGCTCTCGCTCATCCACCAAAGGATGCAGAGGCAATTGTTACGCAATATAGTGCGTATCCACTTGAGGATTTAGGTCTTCTAAAAATGGACTTCCTATGACTCAGGAACCTGACAATTATCAAACGAGCGCAAGAGATTATTGAGTATTCAAAATGACTAAAAGTAGATATTTTAGATATTCCCATGGATGACAGTGATGTCTATAAAATATTTGCTAATGGTGATACCACCTGAGTATTTCAGTTTGAGTCTGAGTGAATGAGAAAATACTTAATAGATCTTGAACCAGATAGATTTGAGGATCTTATTGCCATGGTATCACTCTATAGACCAGGTCCTCTTGCATATATTCCAAGTTATGTAGAGCGTAAACATGGAAGAGAAGCAGTGGAATATATGCTTCCTGCGCTCAGAGAAACGCTTGAAAAAAAGAAATACTCAGAGGAGGAAATACTGGAAGAAAAACGGAAACTTGAAGAAGATCTTGGACCAATTCTCGATGTAACCTATGGGATTGCGGTATATCAGGAGCAGCTGATGTTTATGGTACAGTATATGGCAGGATTCTCACTGGGTGAAGCAGATCTTCTCAGACGATGAATCTGAAAGAAAAAAATAGAAGTGATAGAAGCGCTCAAAAAAGAATTTATTACCAAATCTGCTGATTATAAATGATATAAACCTGAAACGAGTAAGTTTATATATGAGGAAATGATTCAGCCAGCAGCAAACTACTCATTTAATAAATCGCATGCTGCTTGTTATGCCTATATTGCATATCAGACGGCATATCTAAAGGCGCATTATAGAACTGAGTTTCTTACATCAATGATGACCTCAGATGAGGAAAATATGGAAAGAATTGTGCTAGAAGTATGAGAAGCTCAAGCAAATGGGATTGAAATCATGAGACCAGACATTAATGAATCTCGAAAACATTTTACCTACATAGATGACTTGCATATTCGTTTTGGACTCAAGGCAATAAAGTGACTCTGAGATGGGCCAATAGATGCAATTCTCGCAGCAAGAAAAGATAAACCTTTTGAAAACCTTGATGATTTTGTGAAGAGAGGAGGAAAAGATGTCCTCAACAAGAAATCTCTTGAAGCATTGATATATGCAGGAGCTATGGATATTTTTTGAGAGCGAGCGACACTTTTAGCAAATATTGAAGGAATCATAAGGGCTGCAAAAAATGAAGAGAAGAAACAAAATTCTTCTCAAATCGGACTTTTTGATATGTGAAATGCAGCAGATTTTGATGATAGTTTTGTACTGGTAGAATCAAGACCACTGAGTTATGAACAGAAGCTCTTTTGAGAAAAAGATGTTCTCTGATATATGGTAAGTGGACACCCGCTTGACGGACTGAGATCCTATTGTGGGAGACGATCTCGTCTCGTGAAGAATCTGAAAGCGCCTATGCATCAGTTGAAAGCGGAGTTTCAAAAAGATGAAAAGAAGTTCAAAGATATGCTGCAAAAACAGCAAATTGCGGTAGTTGGAGTGATTATCGACATGAGAAAAGTGGTCACAAAGACAGGAAAAAATATGCTCTTTTTATACTGTGAAGGCTTTGATTATGACTTTGAACTGACGATTTTTGACAAAGATTATCAGGAATATAAAGATAAGCTTGATATCGGGAAGATTGTCATTGCTGAGGGAACACTTGATGTCAATTTTGACTACAATCGTAAAAATATTCGAAGCAGAAAAATAGTGACGGCCTCTCTCACGCAGGTTCGTGATCAAGCCCGAGATATGTGACTCATGGATGATGTAAAACGTCTCTTACTGAGCGTAAAAGAAGCTGAGCAGGAAGTTTCGCAGCAGAGCAGTGAATCAGATGAGCCGAATAATACTCCTGAAAATACAGCAAGTGAAGACTCGCAGTTTGAAAATAATCTCGAAGAAAAACTCCAAGAAAATAAAATAGAAAAACCAGAAAAAAACGAAGCTCCCGAGGACGTTGATAAATACATAATAGAAATCCCCTCAGGAACGAAACTTGAGCAAATCCATGCCCTCAAAGATTATTTGTCATCACAGCTTACAGGACACATACACATTTTCATTTTACTAGGGGGGAGAGAGATTGATACAAAACTCACACTCTCCACACTCTCATGAATTAAGTCATGGCAGGAAGAAAATTTAATAATTCACTCATAATCATATGAAATCTGTAGCGCTAATTACTTGAGCCAGCTCGGGACTCTGAAAAGAGTTTGCTGAAATACACGCAAAATGATGAATGGACATGGTACTCATAGCAAGAAGAAAAGAAAAACTCAAAGAGATTAAATCAGACCTAGAAAGTAAACACGGAGTTTCTGTCTATATAATAGCGAAAGATCTCACTGATGATACAGCGGTAGAAGAAATATTTGAAGAACTCAAAGAGAATAATATCACGGTAGAATATCTGATTAACAATGCATGATTTGGAGGAGTAGGAAAATTTCATGAAAGAGAAATATGAGCTGATGTATCGATGATTGAGCTCAACATACTTGCCGTCGTAAAACTGACTCGCAAGTTTATTCCTGAGATGCTCAAAAATGGAAAAGGAAAGATACTCAATGTCTCTTCTACAGCTGGATTACTCCCATGACCGAATCAAGCAACATATTTTGCAAGTAAGGCCTTTGTGAGTTCTTGGAGTTACGCGATAGCAGAAGAGCTCTCTGATACCCCAGTGACCGTTACAGCCCTACTCCCAGGAGCAACAGATACAGAATTTTGAAGTGTTTCTGGAATGGACAAAACTTCTCTGTTTCAAAATACAGCAAGTGCTCAGGAGGTTGCCCAGCAGTGATATGATGCAATGATGCAGGGAAAGCTCAGTATTATAGCAGGAGTATGATTACTATGAAAAATACTTATATATCTCATACCATTTATTCCCAAGAAGCTACTCTTACAGCAAATTGAAAAAGCTCAAAAAGTTTAAATAAAAAAGAACTCATTTGAGTTCTTTTTTATTATCCACATCTATGTCCGCACTTCATATTGGCAGGCAGACTCACATCGAGCTTTTTTGGATATGGGAGTTTCAGATTTTTCATAATATGTTCAAAGTCTTCAAAGGAGTTTTCAAGCTTCAATCTTGGATTATTGAGTTTCTCTTCTCCAACGCTTGAGCTTGTAAATCCGTTATAATCATGCCCTGTATAAATGACAGTTTCATCTGGAAGAGAGAATATTTTTTCCCTTACATTTTCAAACATATTTTTATTTGATCCAGACTGAAAGTCTGTTCTACCAGAACCACGTACGAGTACAAGATCTCCAGTAAATACCATATCTTCGATGAGATAACTCACGCATCCGCTTGTGTGTCCTGGAGTTTCTAGGACTTGTATTTCTATGTCTCAAATTTTTAAAATTTGTCCATCTTCAAGAAACAAATCATTGTGAGTGACTCCAATATTTTTTGCTCCTACTCAAATTTCACCTGTTTCGAGTATTTCTTTGAGCCTTGAACTTCCTGTTATGTGATCAGCATGTACATGTGTATCAAGAAAATATTTTACATTGAGACCAAGCTCCGTAATGAGTTTTTCATCTCTCGTTGCCATCTCAAAAACAGGGTCAATTACCACGGCCTCTTTCGTATTTTTATCTGCGATGATATAAGTATACGTATTTGTTTCGTAGTCTAAGAGCTGTTTAAATAGTATATTTTTGTTCATTGTTGTTGTATTAAAGATTAGTATTTATTTTTCCCATTTCCACTATTTCAGTTTCCGTTTGTACTTCAGCTTCCTGGGTTTCCTCATAAGCTATTTCCACCTCTTTCATTTTTACTAGAGACGATGGCATCAAAATTAGATTGAGAGATATATTGAGGAATATATGTTTCTCCAAGTCCTGTAATATTTTTTATAAAACTTCTCATATGATTACGAGAACCTCTTTCTAAGTTTGCATATACTGCAATAATATCTGCTTTATCTGTTTGCTCAGCAGCTTCTTGTAAATCCTTGATATCTAAGTCTTCAATAGTTGCACCAACTATGAGAGCATCTAGTAAGGATGTTTTTCACTGAGTCGTTAAATTATCATATAATTCTTGCATAAGAGAAGATGCAAATACTCCTCTAGTATCATCTATAACTGGGTCTTCGATATTATATTTTTCCAGAAGTACTTTTACTGCGTCAGTATGTGTTTGTTCACTTGCTGCAATATTTGTAAATATTTTTTGCCCCCAAGTATCATACAACTCAAGATAGACGTCTCTTGCTAACTTCTCTTCTTCTCTCATAAGCAGTAAGGACTCTATTTCTATTTCTGAAAGCTGTGAATTTGAAAGTTCAAGGTTTGAAATAAGTTCTTGTCCATTAATTAAATCTTCTGCGAGCACCTCCTCTGCTATGAGAGTTGAAATCTCAGTTTCTTGGTTTTGTGAAATATCTTGGCTTTCAATTTCTCAATCTTGAGTCGTAACTTGATTCTCAGCTTCAATTTGAGCAGTTGTATTTTCGAGATTATTTTGTGTCTCACAAGAAGCTAGAAATATAAGTGTTATAAGTCATAAAGTAGTAATTTTCATAGTTATTCTATTAAGGATTAAGTAACTTCTTATTCAGAATAAATACAGTAATTATTGTTTTAATCTGTAAATAAATTACAGGAATAAGAAGTAAGAAATAGATAAGACTAAACTTGTCTACCACTCCATTTTTTACAAGTCCTAAGTGAAGAAAAAAGAATGCAAAAACTACGAGTGCTACTCATGGACATATCAGAGCATAGCTCCCAGGACTTTTTTTATCCCCAGATAGATATGTTATAAAGTATTTATTTGCTCTCATAACTTTGTATCCAAGGTATCCAAATATCAACTGGAGAGATAAGATAATAGTTGTTACTATAAATAAACTTCCTGTTTCTGTATGCATTTCAAGTCCTGCATGAATTCCATGCTGCAATCTCACATAAGTTATTCCAAGAAGAGTGAGTATTGGAATCATAACCCAAAATGTTGGAGAAGCTTCAACAGCAAGACCATGTCGGAGCATAGATTTAAAACCAAGTATAAGTTTCAGTGCACCAAAAAATATCGTAAGAGTCACAAAGAACAGAGATCCTATCATTGCAACTGCTATGGTAGTTTGGTTTGTACTCATAGCAGCACTTGCTGCAAAACCAACTCCAATCATGGAAAAAGCAAATACAGCAATCATTTGAGAAAGATTATTGTTTTGAGTAAAATCAAAACCTTCAACTATGATACGTGTAAAGTATTCACTAAAGATTTTAAGCGCTAATACTCAAACCAGAGCAAATGCAAGTATTGCAAAAGGAAAAAGATACTCAACCACAGACCAAAGTCCTGGGATAAATACAGCTCCAAAAATGAATAATACATTTATACTCATAGCAAGTGTCAAAGGGAGAGTCATAAGACTTATTTCAGCATTTGTTTTTTTCAGTTTTTTAAACTCAGAGGACTTTTTATATGCTTTAAGCTGTCCTAAATTCCAAAATAATAATCTAAAATGCTGAATTCAGAAATAGATTATTCATACAATACTTATGACAATAAGAGCTTGAACAAAGATATTCTCTGATATAAAAATTCATTGAAGTGAATTAAATGTTGGTATTGGAGTTGCAGCATGATTTGTAAGAAACATGATATACATAAAAAATGTCACACTGAGTCATCACATCCCAAGAGAGGAAAGAAAATAGAGAGGAGAAAAGCTTATATCTTTTTTCATAATTCTATAGATAAATTATAATATATGATTGTAATTTATTTTTTCTTATGGAAATTGCATAATAATACACATATTTTTATTCTTACTTGTTAAAAGGTAATTTTCAAAGTATCGTTGCCATCATACAATTTCAGGATAGTCCTGCATAGAATAGTCCTGTTCATACAAAGAGTGCTCAAAAGAAGAAATTTATATTTATGAGAAAGCCAAGAAGTGCAAATATAAGAATGAGTCCTCAAGCAACGACTTGAACCTGTCTCATTATTGGAATATTGAAATTTGATGTACCATTTTCGATTTGGTCTGGGAACTCTTTTTTATATTCCAGAATTCCTCATTTATAAACTTTGAGTTTTTCTATTTCGCTATGTGGCGCGAGTATTTGTTTCGCGAGTTCAGCTCTTCGACCAGTTCGGCACATAATGAGTACTTCTTTTCCTTTCAAAAGCTTTGCTACTCTATCTTCTCTTGTTTCTATAAATGAGAGAGGAATATCAATCGATCCATGTATTCTCTCAAGTGCATATTCTTCAGCAGTTCTTACGTCCAGTATTATTTTTTCAGTCATCTTAGGTATTTAACAATATATTTTTTTGAGCGCTTTTAGGAGCTCTCAGAGCTTTGTATCCACGACATGGTAGAATACTTCTTTTCCTTGCTTTCGGCTCTCTAAGATGCCTTGGTCTTTCATCTTGAGGGCAAACTGACTCACAAGCGACTGTGAAATATCTAAGTCACGTGTGAGTTCAGCTATATTTTTTTCTCCTTCACTGAGCATACACAGTAGAGCAAGTCTTTTTTCGTGGGAGAGAATATCCATTATCTTGCTGACCTGAGCAGATTTTTCTAATATTTCCTTATACATATTAATATATTATAATTAGTTAATATGTATCTAGTATATGAATAAAGAATATTGTGTCAAAAAAAAGAACTCTATTGAGAGTTCTTTTTTACAGTTACATCATCATATGATAGTTGTTTACACCAACCTCCAGAAGGACATTCTCATTTTTCTCATATTCAATCGCAATATAAAAGACGACCAATATCATCTTTTATTATCTCAATTACTGGATAAGACTGTCACTTTCTTCTATCTCATTTTTTTTCAATTCAAAGTCTACATTGTAAATTACTTGCCCCTTCAGGCATTCTAAATCTGAGTTCTTCTTCAGTAAGTTGACCTCAAAAATCTTCTTTAAATTGGGATGAAAAACTCCTACTCATATATTATAAATATAATAAATAAAATGTCTCAAATTATTATATAAACTTTTAAGAAATAAAAAAATAATAAATAAAGACTTAGTAAGAAATTAAGTAATCAAAAAAGCTCTTCCAATTGGAAGAGCTTTTTGTTTCTCAGATTAATTCGCTTTGTTTCTTTTTCTTTCAGTTTCTGTAAGATATTTCTTTCGAAGTCTGATAGATTCAGGAGTTACTTCAACATATTCATCGTTTGAGATGTAGTCGATAGCTTCTTCAAGAGACATTATTTTTGGTGGTACAAGTTTCAGTGCTTCATCTGTTCCTGATGCACGTACGTTGGTAAGTTTTTTATTCTTCGTAGCGTTTACAGAAAGATCTTGATCTTTTGATGATTCTCAGATAATCATACCTTCGTAGAGTTCTGTTTGAGGTTTAATAAAGATTTTCCCTCTATCTTGTAGATTGAAGAGAGAGTAGGCCATAGCACTTCCATTTTCCATAGAAATCATAGAACCTCGAGCTCTTTTTTCAATTGGTCCTTTGTATTCTTCAAAGCTATCAAATGAACTTGAGAGAAGACCTTCACCCTTTGTCATAGTTGTAAACTCTGATTTGAATCCGAGAAGTCCTCTGGTAGGTACTTTGAATTCAAGAGAAACAATTCCATTGTTTTCAATCATGTTTGTCATCATCCCTTTTCTCTTTCCAAGTTCTGCGATAACTGCTCCTTCTGTTCCAGATGGAACAGAAATTGATACATTTTCAATTGGTTCTACTTTTTTCCCATTTTCTTCATGCATGATAACTACTGGAGCTCCAACTTGAAGCTCAAATCCTTCTCTTCTCATTGTTTCAATAAGAACAGAGAGGTGAAGCTCACCACGACCAGCAACTTCATAATTATCTCCTTCTTCAAAGTTGATTTTAAGCCCAACATTAGTTTCAAGTTCTTTTTCAAGTCTATCTCTGATTTGTCTTGAAGTTACGAATTTTCCTTCTCTTCCAGCAAATGGAGAGTTGTTTACAAGGAATTCCATTTTTAGAGTAGGTTCATCAATCGTGATTGGTGGCATTGCCTGTACATCAGCGTTTGCAGCAACAGTTTCTCCTACGAAGATATCAGCAATACCAGCGATAGTGATAATATCACCTGCCTCAGCCACCTGAGATTTTACTTTTTCAAGTCCTTCATTCGTAAGAATTTCTGTAATTTTTCCTTTTCTTTGAACTCCTTTATTTGAAGTTACGATAACTTCTTGCCCAACTTTTACGGTTCCTGAATATACACGACCAATCCCAAGTCTTCCAAGGAAGTTATCATATCCTAGGTTTGCAATTTGCATTTTAAAAGGAGCAGTTTCGTCATTTTTTGCTTCTGGAACATGTTCCATAACATAATCAAGAAGAGGAGTAATATCTTTTCTCTCAGCATCTTCTCCAACCCATGCAAGACCTTCTCTGGCAATAGCGTATACTGGATTATTAAGATTTTCGAGCTGTTCGTCAGAACCTCCAAGTTGTACGAATAAATCAAAAAGTTGATCGATAACCCAATCAGCTCTTGCAGATGGTTTATCCATTTTGTTGATAACAACAATAGGGTGAAGACCAAGCTCGAGAGATTTTTTGAGTACGAATTTTGTTTGAGGCATTGGCCCTTCATATGCGTCTACAACAAGACATACAGAGTCAACAGTTCTCAAAACACGTTCTACTTCTGAACCAAAATCGGCATGACCTGGAGTGTCAACGATATTAATCTTGTTTCCTTTGTATCTGATTGAAGTATTTTTTGAGTAAATCGTAATACCTCTTTCTTGTTCTTGCGCGTTTGAGTCCATCGCTCTCTCAGCAATACCAACACGAGTATCAAACCCGTCAGCAGCTTTTAATAGCTCATCTACGAGCGTTGTTTTCCCGTGGTCAACATGGGCAATTATGGCAATATTTCTAAATGACATACAGTAAAATATAAAAAATAAAATACTCTCTTTTCGTGAGAGTTTCTAAACCGCGGGGATTATAGAGAGAAACGAGTAAAAAGCAAGAAAAAGAATTGTATTTATTGACTATTTAATTATTTTAATATTAATTTATTATAGATATTGGTATTATGAATTATTTAGACAATATTACATCGCTTTGATTAGCCAGTATTCCAAAGGCAAAACAAAGCAATTGATTTGATAAAACGATGCTATTTGAGTTACCAAATTATGTGCAAGAGATTCTAGCAAGAAAACATGATATAACGGAAGATTTTGAATATGCTCTGATACGTGGCTGAATTATACGAAAGTCATGAAAAGCTATCTCTCGAATCAATCCAAAGAAACGAATTCGTTATACATTACTTTCCTTTGATGAAGTAGATAGAATATTGAGAGTAGTTACAAATAGCTCGGGGCAAAAGATAAAATGAATTTTATGAAATACTCCAGAATATGTTACTTCTGAGTGAAAGCTCTACACAGCAAAAAAATATTTGCCAACATCTGTTGATTCTGAAAAACAAAATAGCACAATTATATCTATAGAGCTCTTAAGAGTTCTCAACTCAATGTACAAATATTTAATCTGAGTACGAAATATTCGATGAAATACTACGATGATACAAAGAATCATTTTAGCTAATACAGATATTTGAGCAATTCAGTGAATTCTTCTAGATTCAAATCAATCAGACTGGGAAAGACATCCACTTCATTATTTGGCGTATTTAGAAATCATTGAAGAATGGTATGAACAAAAATCCTGATCTCCACTTGGCTTTAAATGACTTGAAGAGCCACTGTGATATGAAGAATATCTTTGATTTTAATCATTATAAATATGAAAGCTGAAATTCCTTGTGTCTGACATCTATCATCAGAAGATATCGTTAGAGCTTCTGGATTAAACTATAGTGAATTTGATGGAAAAAATGTTTTAGATATTTGATGCTGATTTTCTTGATTTTTAAGGCATCTTGGTCAACAAACTCAGGTGAAAAGACTTGTTGGAGTTGACCCAGTCTTTAATGATGATAATACCATTGCTCATGGAATTTCTCAAACCAAAGAATATATTCATAGATTATTAGAAACTCCAGATATTTCTGAATTCGCAAGAGAGCAATTACATAGCCGCTTAGAAGATATATACTTATTTTCTCAGAGCAGAGAAGCAGAAGAGTATTATCCAACTATGATCTCAGTAGGATGAGAAAGATTTGATTATATATTTATTTCCTTTGTCTATCGTCATTTGTCAGACATAATGAAGATGCAAATGGACCAGCAAATATGTAATTTTCTTGCTGCCTGATGAGCTACTATGATTATAGATTGAATGCCTGAATTAAAAGCATTAAGAAGAAGACTATGAAATTCAAAAGTATATGTCTGAGACCCAGAACACTTCGAAAAATCAGTTTCAATTCTAAGAATATCTTAATTTGCTAGTATAGCATAGAGTTCTATGTCATCTTACGAAAATTTTTAAAAAACTTTTTCATTCAAATTAATACTGTGATAAAAATGAGTATCCATAATGATATATTTATACTTATTATCGCTTGGTCATGATAGTTTAAGTCATTAAAGGAAAAGATTTCAGATTTATTTCTATATATACAGAGTCACTCTGAAATACTTACATCAAGATATTTACTAATGTCTAGTGGATAATGCATAATAAAATACAGAAAACTATCTCACCATATAAATGGATAATGATTGTCGTTGAAATACGTATCTAATCCATAATGATCTCTAAGTTCTACATTGGATACATCATCGTTATAGCTTACTATGTATTTTTCTGGCGTGCATACTCACATATTATTTTTTATATTTTTGTATAATAAATATATCAATGAGTGCGAGTAATATTAATGGACTAAGTATAAGAAGGACATTAATGCTCATAACTCATACATCTTGGAGTGAAAAATCTCATAAAGCAATAAGGCTCTCTTTTGGTATTTCATTGATACAGTATTGGCTTGAATAATTAAGTTCTGTATATTTTTCCAGCTTAAGTGGAAAGTTTGATAAAAAATTATATACAGACTCATTAAGTAAAATATACTCTCAGGGAGAAACTTCTACTTCATAAAATATATCATCTGATTCAAAAATTGGCTGATGTGTATAGCTAACTATTCTTCAAGCTGTTCAGAGGCAAGCAGACATAATCCACGAATAAATATATAGTATATTCCCACTGTACTGACAAATAAATATAGTTCAATAACTAACCCTAAATTTTTAGCTTACAATAAGACTATTTCACTCATAATAACTTAATTTTTCATTAAAAAAACCTCAGAATTATTTCTGAGGTTTTTTATATTTTTGACTAGCTCGCAGTTGGAGTAGATTCAAAATTTGGATCGTAAGATTTTACGAATGGTATAAGAGCCATAATTCTTGCTCTCTTAATTGCTTTTGCAAGCTTTTTTTGGTTTTTAAGAGAAACACCAGAATAATATCTAGGTACAATTTTTCCAAACTTTGTAATATATTTTTTTAAAAGTTCAGTGTTCTTGTAATCGATGTTAAGCCCATCGAGAGGACATTTTTTATCGTTTGACATAATAGTTTATATTAAATTATAGTTGGTATGATATTAGAACATATCATCATCAAGATCTTGATCATCACTGAGACCAGCTTCATCAAAGTCTTCTTTTTTATTGAGGAATATAATATTTCCTGCAACAACTTCTGTTTTGTAGAGTTTTTCTCCACCGTCTTTTTCTATGATTCGAGTTTTGAGTCTTCCTTCAATATATATAAGTTTTCCTTTTGTGAGAAATTGTTCCGCTTTTTCAGCGAGTGCTCCCCATGCAACACAGTTATGAAATTCAGCTTCAGATTTATTTTCTCCTTCTGAGGTTTTATAATATCTGTTGGTAGCTGTTGTAAACATAGCTATTTTTTTTCCATTTTCGGTTTCTTTTACGAGAGGATCTCTGGTAATATTTCCTATCAGGATAACTTTATTCACGGTTCTCATTATTCTTCGTTTATATATTAAGCATCGAGATTTACAAACATGTATCTCCAAATGTTCCCGTCAAGGTTGAAAGTATTATTCATTGGCTTAATAGCTTTTCCATCAAGTTCGAGAGTCCAAAGTACATAGTACCCAGTATCTGAACTTTTGATTTTGTATGCAAGTTTTTTCTCACCCCATACATCTTCTTTTACTATTTTTGCCTCAGCGTTTGAGAGTTCTTTTTTTACTGCATCAATACTTGCAGTGATGTTTTCTTCCCCTACAGAAGGGTTCAGAATCATCATGAGTTCATAATTTGCCATAATCCTATGGTTACTATCTTTTGCTATAAAACAAAAGAAGGATATAAAATAAGCTTTACGAAAAGCTTGCGAAATTCTATAAAAAATCCTTATTTTGTCAAAAGAAAATTGACAAGCTAAAAAATCTTATGAGACTATAGAAAATATCTCATTATCCATACAAATCATGCAAGAACTCAATCTCCAAGATATTCTCAATAATACCAAAGACCTCTGAGAAAAAAAAGTAGGGTACGTCGCAATTATTGGGAGGCCTAATGCGGGAAAATCTACCTTTATCAATACGCTCATTTGAGAAAAGATAGCCATAACCAGTAATGTTCCTCAAACCACACGAAATAAAATACTTGCAATGTATAATGATGAGGATGCTCAAATCATATTTTTTGATACTCCAGGAATACATGAATCTACCAAATCATTCAATGCTGAAATAAATAATCAAGCCATTTCTTCTCTGAGAGATGCTGAAATCGTGCTTCACTTCATCGATAGCTCAAGGCAGGCGTGAGAAGAAGAAAAATATATTGAAAATATACTAGATAATATAGCGACTCCCGTACTAAAGGTATATACAAAAACAGACCTTAAAAGAGTGCAAGATATACCTCAGGGAAACAATATTTTTGAAATATCATCATTTACGAAAGAATGATTTGATGATTTAGTGGCTCATATCAAAGAAGAGCTTCCTGTTTGACCAATGCTTTTTTCAGAGGATTACTATACCAAACAAGATATATACTTTAGAATTTCTGAGATTATACGAGAAAAATTATTTGAAGAATTAAAAGAAGAATTACCTCATAGTATTTTCGTAGCCGTAGAGGAAATAGAAGATACGGACAAATGACTCAAAAAAATATCTGCCTATGTCTATACCGAAACAGAATCACAAAAATATATAGTCATAGGAAAAAATGGATCACTCATAACAAAAGCAGCAACAGCAGCAAGAAAAGAATTAGAAGATGTATTTGACCAAAAAGTATTTTTAACGCTCAGAGCAAAGGTAAAAAAGAACTGGAGAAAAGATGAGTGATTTATCAGAAAGATGCTCAAATAAAAAAGAACCAATTTGGTTCTTTTTTATTTTATGCATCATCTCTAATTCAACAATCTTCATCCTTACCATTATTAAATGCAGCAGAAGAATACAATCCCAATGGGATACTTCATACTTCGCCTTGGAAGTTTAGGTCTATTGCTGCTTGTTCTAGTTGACACGTAAACACGTCATTCGTACTGTTCATAATTACACGACAAGTGTCTCATCTTTGCCTGATATTGTATTCTATATTTCCAATTTTTCATATGGCTCGGGAACATGTTTTTATACTATTTCAAAGACATTGGAGAGTTTCATTGCTTTGAAGATATTCTTCACTATTTATTTCATCATTCATGGGTTCTGAAGTTCTTTTACAGTCTTGAATTCAGGTATAGCTTTCTCCTGTTGGAGCTTCTATAATTATTTCCTCAGTCTCCTCAGCTTCTTCTTCAATTGCTTCTTCCTGAACTTCTCTTTCTTCTCTTTCTTCTTCAAGCATGAGTTCTTGTGCAAGTTGAGCTTCTTTCATGATTGTGAGAACAAGTTCTGCTTTAACCTGAATATATTCAAGAATCATTTTTATTTCTTGATCTTTCGTTGAATCTCAAAGCTTTGGCAGAGCAATAGCTATTCTCTTATTCACTGCTTCCAGTCGAGCAAAATCATTTTTATAAGTTTCAAAGAATTCATCTAAGGTTCTTACGTAGGCTTTTCAATTCTTTTGTTTTTTTTCAAGATTGCTTTTTGCGAGAATTACGTGCCGAGTTAATTCTCATTTATTCTGTTGTTCTTCAGCAAATGTACTCATTCATATGATTCAAACTAAAAATATGAATAATAGAAGGGTGAATATTTTTTTCATACATATGAGTTAAAAATAAAGCTAGAGTCATAGTAATGATTTCTAGCTTTATTAAAATATTTTTTTACTCTTTGGGCTTTATTCTCCGAGCATTTTATTTATGACTTCGATGAAAGATTCTGCAGGGAATGCTCCAGATATAAGTTCGTATTCACCAGTTTCATTGTTAATGATGATGTTTCCAGGAGTACCAGTAATACCAAAGGTATCTCTTCCAAGTGCGAATTTGCTTGCAACGACTTCTTCACTTTCATTATTATCAATACAAGATTGAACCTCAGATGTATTCACTCCTTGCTGCTCAGCCATAGTGAGAAGGTCAGACGTTCCATTTTTCTCAGTTACAAGACTTTCTTCAAAGACAGCAGTATACGCTTCATCTCAACCAACCATACCAATACATTCGATTACTTCTGCAGCTGTTTGTGTTGCAGCTCATCCTACACCAACAAAAGGTGACATAGTATGATTTAGGTTTTCAGGAAATTCAGCAAGAACAGTTTCAGCTGTTCCATCTTTTGCCATTTTTTTACAATAGAAACAGTTTACATCACTGTATTCAATCCAAGTAATAGGAGCATCGACATTTCCATCATAATATGCATTTTCTTTTATTTGATCTATAACTGATTGATCCATCATAAGAAAACCATTTTCACTTCTCTCTGCGAATGGATCAAATGTTGCTCCAATTGCTAGTGAATATTCTCCGTTTTCTAGATTCGTGAGATATGGGGCAATTTGTCCACCATCATTGAGTTGATTTGTGTTAAAGATAACGGCTGGGAGAGTAGTTATATTGTTTTCTGTTAAAAATGCTTCAACTCCATCTTCAGAAAAGTCTTGCTCTACAAATGTAGAACCAGCAAGGAAAGGAAGAGCTTTCAGCTGTGTCGTTATAGCGTCAACAGGACAATCAGTACATCTTTCATCATTTATAATAGTTACTGTTACGTCTTCTGCATTCACAGGAGTAGAAACATTTCATGTATTATTCGTTCCATTTGAATTTCCTTGCATAGTTCCTACATAAAATGCAAGTCCAGCTATTATCATCATTAAAATTATGATAGATCCATAAAGGAGGTGAATGAGTTTAGAATTATTTTCAATAGTATTATGATCTTCTTGTATATGTCTTGTATTAGAAGCAACTTGTTCACTCAGCTGCTCAGTTGTAGAAGTTTTCGCTTTTGCCGTTCTTCTCACTGGAGTTTTTCTTGTAGTAGTTTTTTTTGCAGTAGTTTCTGTTTCTTTGCTCGTTGGCATAGTAGTAAAATAAAAAATTAATGCTCCTATAGTATGTGTTTTTCCTTAAAATAAAATGAAGCGATATAAGAATCGCTTCATTATTTTTTTAAAAGTTGTATAACTATATTTTTATGGTGTCCCCAGCAGGAATCGAACCTACATCTAACCCTTAGGAGGGGCTTGTTCTATCCGTTGAACTATAAGGACAAGGCTATGTTTTCTATATTTTAAGAAACCATAGTGCTCAAAGACCTATTACCAGAATCACACAAAATACTATGAGTATATAATTTGTAGATTTTTCATACTTCAGTTTTTGCTGTAATTCAAGCTTTGCACTTTTAGCTTCTTCAAGCTCATGTGAGAGGTGTCCTTTCGATTCCTCAAGTAAAAACTGTGATTTTTTAAATTCGATAAGACTTACTGAGTTTTTCGCAATTTCTTGAGCTTGCCCGAGTCTTATGGAGAGATCTTGTATAGTTCTATCTTTTGCCTGGAGCTCACTTCGCAAGTCTAAATATATTTTTTCAAGAGTTGCTCTACTTTGAGCATCTACAATACTTTGACTTTGAGTTTGTTCTTGTCTTTTTGAATCAGTATAAGACTTTTCAGATGAATTTTGAGTTTGCTGATTATTTTCCATATTTTTTTGTGGAATAATTACTTCTGGGTTATTCGCCTCAGACTCTCCCGCAAGATTTGCAACATCCTGAGAATGGATATAGATGATTTTTCCGTCTTTTTTACTTCGGAGTTTTCCAGATTTTACATATCTGTCTACACTACGAGTTGAAATTCAAAGCTTTTCGGCTGTATCTTGGCGAGTAAGGGTGTACATAATAAGATATTTTAATATACATTTTTGTCTACAATACTATAGAGAAAAACCCTTAAGAGCAAATTTTTTTGTCTACTTTGATGTTGACATGATTTTTTTATATAAAAAATATCTAAAAAAACTTGACGCAAAATAATATTCTATATAATACCCGAGCTTTATAAATACATAAACATAAAGCATATAGTGTGTGTCGCCATCGTCTAGTGGTTAGGACACCTGGTTTTCATCCAGGTAACCGGAGTTCGATTCTCCGTGGCGATACCATTTTTTGTTTCTCGCGGAGTGGAGAAGTGGTATCTCGCCAGGCTCATAACCTGGAGGTCATTGGTTCGATTCCAATCTCCGCAACCAAATTAACAATTTAGAAAAAGGCTGAGACTGACTTTAGTTCAGCACTCAGTCTTTTTATATGTCACTGTAGCTCAGTTGGTTAGAGCGCGGGATTCATATCCCCGAGGTCGGTGGTTCAAATCCACCTAGTGACACCAAATATATACTGCGAAAATAGTTCTGAGTCAGAATAAACTCAGAACTATTTTTACGAAAAAATAAAAAAATATATATACTAGCAGCAACTACTATTTAATAGAAAAATTATGTTCATCGATGAAGTATCAGTAAAAATCATATCTGGAAAATGAGGGGATGGTCTTGTTTCATGGAGAAGAGAAAAGTATATTCCTAAAGGCGGTCCATGGGGATGAGATGGATGAAACGGTTGAGACGTGTATCTCGTGGCCGATGAGAATATCAACACGCTCAGTGAATATCGTCATAAAAAAGTCCTGACTGCAGAAAATGGAGAACGTGGAATGCCAAATCTCTGTCACGGAGCGAATGGGGAAGATCTCTTACTGAAAGTTCCAGTTTGAACACTTGTTCGAGAGGAAGAGAGTAGAGAGCTTATTGCTGACCTCAAATTTCATGGTGAAAAAATACTTATGGCAGCAGGATGAAGAGGTTGATATGGTAATGCCCACTTTTGTAGCTCTACTCGTCAAGCTCCAGCTTTTGCAGAGCTGTGAGATATTCCTGAAGAAAAAGACCTATTTCTGGAGCTCAAGCTTGTCGCAGATGTATGAATTATCTGAGTACCAAGCGCTGGAAAATCAACGCTCATCTCAAAACTCTCAAATGTAAAACCGAAAATAGGAGATTATCCTTTTACGACTTTGACTCCTAATCTATGAGTTTTTGATCATAAAGGAAAATCACTTGTATTAGAGGATGTTCCAGGTCTCATACCGGGAGCGAGCGAAGGGAAAGGACTTGGAATAGAATTCTTAAAACATATAGAAAGAACTGGAGTTCTCCTGCATCTTCTTGATCTTTATAGGCTCGATGATGTGTTTTCTGATTATGAAAATATTCGTTATGAACTTACGGTTTTTTCTCCAGAACTTGCCCAGAAAGAAGAAATTATCGTGTTCTCAAAGGCTGACTTGCTTGATGATGAGATGAAAGATCATATTATTTCAGAATTTCAGAATAGATTTCCTGATAAAACATTTTTCACTATTTCTGCAGCGACAGGAAAATGACTTCCAGAACTCAAAGATTATCTTGTAGAAAACGTCGTTCCAGAAACTACTAAGTGAGTAACTCATAGTGAACAGCAAGAAGACACCAAAGTCTATAACCTCACAAATACCAAAGATGATCCAAAAAGAAATCACGTAGAATATCTCTGAGAGCTCAAATTTAAAGCAAGTGGAAAACGTCTGGAACAGATAGTGAGAATGACCGATTTTGAAAATGGTGAAGCAGTCATGAGAGTCTATGATGTTCTAGAGAAAATGGGGATTATATCAGAAGTGCAAAAGAAGCTCGCACTTGTCCTCGAACAAGAGTGAATTGATAATAGTTTTTTCTTTGAATGATCTGATGAAGAAAATATTTCACCAAAAATCATTATTTGAAATAGAGAAGTTCCACTTGAAAAATTGAAGTTTGATTTATAGAAAATAAAACAGAGAATTAAGACTCTGTTTTATTTTTTTGGAGCGTGTTTCATAAGTTTCCACTGAAGAACAATTCATATTTATCACAAGAATCTTTGAATTTTTCTTTTAATATAGGAAGAATTTTTCATTTTAAGAAATCCCAAATTTCATTTATGAAATCACTTCTATTCTCATTGTATCTGAAAGGACAAACAGTTTGATTAATATAATCTTTTGTAACTTTTCAGACGCTGGAAATATTAACTTTATCCTGATTATATATAGAAGTATTGTCGCGTAATATATCAAAACTTTCGTTCCAATCATTTCAAAATGCTATGCTATTATCTGTTCAAAATAAAGTATTGATTCATGAACTTCATCAATACTGCATATTTAAGTATAGGAGTCATTTCAGCTTCTGTTCACTCAAGCCAGAATTGATATGTAAGCAGAGTAAATAGAATATATCTATAAGTGCTGGTGAAATCAGATTTTGAAGACTCTGAAAAGTATCACTTGAAATTTCCTGTGGAGATGATATACCATCTCCTAATTGTTTTTGTCAAAAGAAGAGCTGCGAATCTATAGACATATATATTTCTGGAGTAAGCAATTCACACATTTCAAATATTAAACTATGAATTGTATCATCCTGTATTGAATCAATGTCTGAAAATAATTGACTAATTTTCTCTCTTATTTCTGGATTCTTGAGCCTTTCACATATTGTTTTTCTAACTTTTTCAAAGTCTCTTTCAACTTTTGGATTCATCAAGTGTGTTGAATGTCCTTGAAATGTGTTTTTTGTCATTATACTTCATTAGTGTTCTTGCTATTTTAGCACTTTTGCTTACACTACGCAACAATTTGTAATAATAGAAATCAAATATGAAATTTAATTTAGACACTCTTGTTTCTGAGTATGAAAGTCTTGAAACTCAGCTCTCTGATCCAGAGATTTTTAAAGATCAAAAAAAAGTAAAACAAGTCGCAACTCGAAAAAAATCTATTGAAGGCGCTGTGAATTTATACAAGCAGTATAAACAAATAAGTGAATCTCTTGCTGAAAATAAAGAAATGCTCGGTGTGGAAAAAGAGGAAGAAATGAGAGAATTACTCAAAATGGAAATTGGTGAAGCTGAGGATCAAATTCCTGAACTTGAAGAAAAACTTAAAGTGGCTCTCCTGCCAAAAGATCCAAATGATGATAAAAATATTATAGTTGAGCTGAGAGCTGGAGCTGGGTGAGATGAGGCAGCATTATTTGCTGGAGAGCTCTCACGAGCGTATTTAGCCTTTGCAGAAGCACAATGATATAAAACTGAAATTTCTGAAAAATCAGAGTCAGAAGGTGGAGGAATTAAAGAGCTAATATTTGAAATTCGTGGTGAAGGAGCTTATAGTCTCTTTAAGTATGAATCAGGCGTTCATAGAGTTCAGAGAATTCCAGAAACCGAGAGTAAAGGCCGAGTTCATACGAGTACCATTACGGTTGCGATTATGCCAGAGGTAGATGATATTGATATAGAAATTAGAGAAGAAGATCTTGAAGTCAAAGCAACAAAATCATCATGAGCTGGAGGTCAGCATGTAAATACCACAGATTCAGCGATTCATATGGTGCATCTCCCAACGTGAGTTTCTGTGTTCTGTCAGGATGGTCGATCTCAGCATAAAAATAGAGAAAAAGCGTACCAAATTTTGAAGGCAAAACTCTATGCCCTTGAAGAAGAGAAAAAGCAGCAAGAGCTGTGAGAAGCTCGTCTTGCGCAAGTAGGTTCTGGTGATAGATCAGAAAAAATCCGAACCTATAACTTTCCGCAAGATAGAGTCACTGATCATAGAATCGGTCAAAATTTCTCAGGAATCCCTGGGATTATGGCCGGAAGACTTGAACCAATAATGGAAGCATGTGCTCTCGCTGATCAACAAATGAAGCTCGAGCAAGCTTGAAAATCAGAGTAAAAAATAATCCCAAGAGGGATTATTTTTTTATACAAGTTTTTACAAGTCCAATAAATAAGGGGGCTGGATCTTCAAGTCTGCTACTGAGTTCAGGGTGAGACTGCGTTGCGACATAATAGGGATGCACGGAACTATCAAGCTCTATAAATTGTACGATTCACTCCTTACTACTTTTTCAGGTAATATGAAAATCAGTGCTTTCAAGTTTTTCTGCAAAATATGGGTGAACCTCAAATCTATGCCGAAATCTCTCATGGACATTTCATTTTTCACTGACTCTTCCAGCAGAATTATATATATCAAATATAATTCATTTTTTGAGTTTTGATTTTTGTCTTCAGAGTCTCATAGTACCTCAAAGATTTACAATATTTTTCTGACTATCAAGTAGCGTAATAATATCATTTGGAGGACATTTTTTATCAAACTCTAAACTATTTGCTTTTTGATTTCAGAGTATATTTCTCGCATATTCAATACACATAAGCTGCAATCAGAGACAGATTCCAAGACAGGGAATGTTATTTTCCCTGATATAGGTAAGCGTGGTAATCATGTTTTCAACGGCTGTATCTCAAAAACCACCAGGAACAATACAGGCATCACATTTTTTCACTGTATGTATTCCATCTTTTTTTCTCGTATCTATAAATATGATATCTATTTCAGATCAGAGCATTATCCCTGCATGTCTGAGTGCTTCGACTACACTAGAATATGAATCCTCAAGAGCTGTGTATTTTCACACAATTCAGACAGTAATACTCGTATTTGTTTTTTGATGAAGACGCTCTTTCCAAATTTCATATTTATGACACGGGCTATACTCGAGTCAGAGTTTTCCATATAAAAGAGAATCAAATTTTTGTTTTCTGAGTATTTCAGGAATTTCATAAATACTCTCAACATCTGGAATAGAAAATACTCTATCATCTCTCAGATTTGAAAATAGCGCTATTTTCTCAAGACTGGAGCGAGTAAGTTTTCCAGGTCATCTTGCAACTATAATATCTGGAAAGAGTCCTCTTGACTGGAGGAGATTGATTGACTGCTGTGTTGGTTTGGTTTTTTGTTCCATAACTCATCCAGGAACAGGAACATAGGTAAGATGTATGTGGAGAAAATCTTCTCGGCGTTTATTTCTCTTCATTTGCCTGATAGCTTCAAGATAGAGCTCAACCTCAATATCTCAGACGGTTCATCCTACTTCTATCATACATATCTCTCCAGAATTCTGAGCAAAAACCTCCTCAATTCTCTCAGCAATATGACTGGTAACATGCGGTATCATTTGCACCGTTTTTCCAAGATAATCACCTCTACGTTCTTTTTCTAAGACGCCTGCATATATTTTTCACATAGAAATACTTTGTACTCCAGAGCAGTCAGTTCCAAGAAATCTCTCGTAGTGTCAGAAATCCATATCGACTTCAGCTCAATCTGAAAGAACAAATACTTCTCCATGCTCGTGAGGATTCATAGTTCCAGGATCTATATTGAGATATCCGTCCAGCTTTATTGGAACAACTCGAAATTTTTCCGATAAGAAAAAACCGGCTGCTGCAGTAGTGACACCTTTTCAGATGCCAGAAATCACTCAACCGGTTACGACAATATATTTTTTTCTCATAATATTTTAAATCGAGAAATTAAAGGAAAGTATAATGAGTATTTATGAATCTAGAAATTTTATTTCATATTTTTATCTAAGGTTTTCTTAAGGTTTCCTTACAATTATCAAGTAATATTATTTGTGTTTATATATTATAACTTTTTTATTATGAAAGCTGTTGATTGAATTGCATTGCTTCTGTTAGTTATCGGAGGATTAAACTGGGGGCTTATCGGATTATTTGATTATAATCTTGTAAGTGCATTATTTGGAGGACTTCCTACTCTTGAAAATCTTATATATATTTTAGTATGAATTGCTGCAATTGTTGTTCTTATCTATGATGGGAAAAGACTTACAAGCGCTGATACTTATAAATAGTATATTGAGATATAAAAAAAAAATAGTTCCTTTGCAGGGGCTATTTTTTGATTTTTATACAAAACGAGTTAAAATTAATCTATTATCTTAATAGTAAAAATTATGAACCTTCCAACAGAAAAACAAGTACATGATTTGATTGAAAAATATTCTAGCAGCACGCAGCAACATCTCTACCAAGTAGGAGAAATTATGAAATACTTTGCAAAGAAACTCTGAGAAGACACGCATTATTGGTGGCTTGTTTGAGTTCTTCATGATATAGATTGGGATCATATAGAAAAAAATGGAGATGAGCATATGAAGTCAGATTTCGAAAAAATTATGGATGAAATAGATGCTCCTGCTGAGTTATTATGAGATATTAGGGCGCATGGATATTTTCTCGAATGAATAGAGGAGCAGCCAAACACGCTAGTACGAAAATATATCAACGCGGTAGATGAACTCTCAGGATTTATTTGGGCATATTTTCGTATGATTCCAAGCGATGATATCATGGATATAAAAGTAAGTTCAATCAAGAAAAAACTGAAAGATAAATGATTTGCAGCGGGGGTAGATAGGCAGCACTGCAAGAATTGTGAAACGATGCTTGAGATTCCGCTTGATGAGTTTATAGAAGATACTAAACTGGCATTAAAGCAGAGTGAGAGAACTTGGGAAAAATAATGTAAATCTTCAGTGAGTATTGTTTCAAAAAAAACTTCCTATGGAAGTTTTTTTGTTTCATGAATCGGACAATCTAAGTAGCTATAGAGTCATGTTCTTCTACATAAAAGAGTCAAAAGGAGAGGAATAAAATCTGCAATGAGATGAAATACTCATAGCGGAAAAAATTTTGCAACATTCCCAATATCCTTGTGAAGCAGATAGTAATTTTTTTGCTCTATTGCATGCACGTGTCTCATAAGACTCATACTCCGTAAACTCTTTCATATATGAAAAATATTAAATTCTTTTTTGAAATTATTTTTCACTGTTTCAAATACTGTTTTTTCTATCCAAATATACTCTTTCATAAGAGTTTTTTTTCTTGCAGCTGATTGTTCGCTGAGATAGTTCCAGAGTTCTTTATATTCCATATTTTTCTAAACAACTAGATATATTGCATTATAGTATTTTTATGTATAAGAAACAAGTCTTTAGAGTGAGTAAATTTCTTTAATTATATTATCTAAATCCTCTACAAGATTCATCTCTAAACTCTTGTTTGGTGAAAGCCAAATATAATTGCTATGTTCTCCACTTAATATTATTTTTGGTTTTCGAGCGTACTTAACATAATACATTTCCAAGGTAATATTTTCTCATTTATATTTAAAATATCTCTGAAATAGTTTTATGTATGCCAGTGATGATAATTCGAGTCATGTTTCTTCATACACTTCACGTAGCATCGCTTGCTCAAAACTTTCTCAGTTTTGTACTTTTCATCCAGGTTCAAGCCATATTCAGGAGTCACTTTTATGATGTCATTGCTGAAGGAGAAGTATTTCAGCTTCGGCTTCTATAATACAAGCTCATACTTGCATAGATTCTTTATACCATTTTGGTTTTTGCGTATACATCAACGTATAAAAATATAAATAATATTTGTAAATATAAGAAAATCTTTATTATCCAAAAACAATTTTTTGAAGAATAACTAAATTATACTATGACTATAGAGTGAGCGAATTTTGTAAATCGAGAAGCAGAGCATAAAGAAAAAAAATTACTAAAAGATTTTTTAAATCAGATTTTAAATAAATCAATATATGAAAAGGCTCTTTCCTATAATCCAGAAACATCTACTATACAATTAGTTGATACACATGAGAGAGTTGCTTTTCCATTTGATGCAGTATATTCTATAGAGGTAAGGAATAATAATTTTTTATCGGTATATGATAAAAAATGAGATTTATTATTATGAGTTAGTAGGGCAGAATTTGAAGAATTATCTAAGCAATATTATAAACAAGAACGTAATCACGAAAATTCAGCTTATTGAGAACATGGAAATTGTGAGAAATTCTCTTCACTCTTGAAAAATCTCGCTCCACAGCCAAATACTCTAGATAGCTTAAAGTGAAAAATTTTAGACGCAATTTCATACGTTATATCTAAGGTCTAAAATTGTATTTTTATTCTGATGAAGATCATAGTAAGGCACAGATAATTCTTTGTATATCTCACTCAAGCATTGATATGGCTATATTTATTTCATGCTCTAATTCATGTCATAAACTTTCAAATTGAGCTTCATCATGAGGAGTTATTTCTGTTGATGCTTTTACAAGTAGTTTTTCTCTTTCACCCAATATATGACGAATATTTTTTTGTGTATTTCTCAGAATGTTCGCCCATCGAACTTCTATTTTACTCCAATTTTCTGTATCATTATCTCAAAATAATCATCCAATTTGTTCGCTAGAAGGTATTATGCCAAGAGTTTGAATTTTGCTTGATATATCAAGCTTGAGCAAAACCAAGCACATTTCTATGTCTGTATCAGATGTCTCAATGAGAAACTCATTTAATCCTAGAAATATTTCATTAGGAAAAACTTTTCCTGTAATAATTCAGTCCATCATAATTACTGTTTAAAGATACTTTACAATATTATAAATTAAACTATAAATTACAAATCAATAATTAAGCTCAAAACTCGCTTTCTCGCGAGTTTTATTTTTTCCCTCGTCTGGAAAAAATTTTCAAAAAAATTAAAAAATTAAAAATGTATTGAAATTTCTATCAAAATTAGCTCTCAGAGAAGAGATAAAAAATCTCTCGTCTGGAAAAAAGTAAAATTTGACCCTGATTTGAGTCTCGTTATATTAGCAGATGTATATTTCCAACAGTAAATAATTTATGGCAGAAATGAAAACAGGGCACGAGAATTATGGTGCTGATAATATTCAGGTACTTGAGGGGCTGGAACCAGTTCGAAAAAGACCTGGGATGTACATCGGTTCAACCGATGAGAGATGACTTCATCATCTTGTTTGGGAAATCGTGGATAACTCGATTGATGAAGCAATGGCTGGATACTGTGACACTATTAAAGTAACCCTTCATGATGATGGAGCGTGTAGTGTCGAGGATAACGGTCGTGGTATCCCGGTAGAGAAGCATTCAAAAACAGGAGTTTCTACGCTTGAAACGATTCTGACAGTTCTCCATGCTGGTTGAAAATTTGGTTGAGGAGGATATAAAGTTTCTGGTGGTCTGCACGGAGTTGGGTCATCGGTTGTAAATGCCCTTTCTACTAAAATGGAAGCATGGGTTCATCGAGATGGAAAAATTTATTATATGTCATTTTCTACAGGGGTAGCAGATGGAGATATAGAGGTAGTTGGAAAAACTGATAAAAATGGAACGATTATAAAGTTTTACCCAGATGCGAGTATATTCAAAATCACGACAAATTTTGATTATAAGACGATTCGAAACAGAATGCGTCAGCAAGCATATCTTACAAAAGGGATCAAGCTCACACTCAATGATGAAAGACCAGGAGGTCAAAACTATAAATTCTATTTTGAATGAGGAATTAGATCATATGTAAACTTCCTGAATAAAAATGAATCTACGATAGGAAATGTCTTTTACGCAGAAAAGGAAAAAAATGAAATTCTTGTAGAATGTTCTATCCAATACAATAAAGACTATTCAAATAATATTATTTCTTTTGTAAATAATATTCATACTCCAGAAGGGGGAACCCATCTCACAGGTTTCAGAACAGCGCTTACAAGAACTATTAATAAATATGCAAGAGATAAGGGAATCCTTAAAGAAAAGGATCAAAATCTTACCAATGAAGATGTGATTGAAGGGCTGGTTTGTGTATTGTCTATAAAGGTAGTTGATCCTCAGTTTGAAGGACAAACAAAAGGAAAGCTCTGAACTCCAGAAGCAAGAGGAGCAGTTGATAGTGTTTTCTCTGAAAAGTTTATGGAATTTCTTGAAGAAGACCCAAAGACTGCAAAGTCAATTTGCGAAAAAGTTAATCTCGCAGCAAAGGCTCGTATGGCAGCAAGAGCAGCAAGAGATACGGTTATTCGTAAAGGAGCTCTTGAAGGAATGACTCTCCCAGGAAAACTTGCTGACTGTTCCAGTAAAGATCCATCTGTGTCAGAACTCTATATTGTCGAGGGTGATTCTGCCGGTGGTTCTGCAAAACAAGGACGTGATAGAGAGCATCAAGCAATTCTTCCTCTCAGAGGGAAGATTCTTAACACAGAGCAAGCAAGAATTGATAAGATTTTTGCCAATGAACAAATCAAAAATCTTATTATCGCGCTCGGTACTTCTATAGGAGAAACATTTGATGCAAGCAAACTGAGGTATCATAGAATTGTTATCATGACGGATGCCGATGTAGATGGGGCTCATATTCGAACACTCTTGCTTACATTCTTCTTCAGATATATGAGAGAAATTATTGAGGGATGATATCTCTATATCGCGCAACCACCACTCTATAAACTTTCAAAAGGGAAACAGTCATGGTATGTGTTTAATGAAGAACAGAAAGAAAAAATTATAGAAGAACAAAATATTGTCTGAGATAATGTTCAGCGATATAAAGGTCTTGGGGAAATGAATCCAGAAGAGCTCTGGGAAACAACCATGGACCCCGAAGATAGAAAGATGTACCAAGTAAGTGTGGATGACGCTCAGTGAGCGGATGAAATATTTAAAATTCTTATGTGAGGAGAGGTCGCTCCTCGAAGAAAGTTTATTCAAAGCAGGGCAAAAACTGTAAAAAATCTTGATGTATAGTTATAAAAAGAATCCTTTACTGGGATTCTTTTTATTTGCAATAGTTTCAGATATAAGTAAAAAAGAAAGGTAAAAATACAAATACAAGGAGGCAAAGTATAAAAAAAGTTTTATTTTATATGTATTATTTTTACCAAGTATGGCAAAAATTGTTTCAAAGTATCCTGTATTTGAGGATTTTAAGAATCCAAATCTTTTTATGTGACTCATCGCCTATGGAGTGCTAACGCTAGTGTTAGCACTTTTTATTTGAAATTTATGGGCTGCTCTTGCATTTTCTCTTGCAGCATATGCTGTAATCGGAAATGATGCAGTACAAACACTTATGACATATATACATTCAAATAGTGATGTTTCTAGTAAAATTTTATTTGCTGGAGTTGCTACAGTCTTGTTGTCAGTTATTTGGTATGGATATATCGCTGGATGAGATATTACCTATGGGAGACTCAGTGCAAAATGATACGCTGATTTTCCTATAGAATGGTATATTCCGATATTTCCACTCATTCTAGTATTCCTTACAAGGTTTCGATGAATTCCGGTTTCTACCTCTCTTCTTATGCTTTCAATATTTTCTACTTCGATATTATTTGAGCAAATAATAATGAAGTCAGCTCTTTGATATTTTGTCGCATTTGTATCATCCTTTGCTATGTGGCTCGTAGTGGAGTATATTCTCAAGCAAACAGAAAAAAGAAAAAAGAAAAAACATAGCATCAATATAGGATGAATGTGTATAAAGTCAGGAGTTGCAACAGCAGTGATTCTTGTAGCGATTATTTATGCAGTGATTCCTGTTGTTCTCGATATTTTTCCTGCCATTGTATTTCCAGAAGTTTCTCTGGGGCAATTGTGACTCTACACTTTTGTAATTTTTCTATTTGTACTTGGAGTTTTTTATGACTCTGAGGCAAACAATAGTGATGGAAGAAGTTCAGTGTTTTGGAGAATTGCGCAAACATTCACAACAGCATTGTTATTTGGTACCTGGCTTATGCATGATATGGTAAATATCGCAGTATTTCTCCCATCAAACTTTTGAATCGAGATTATGCTCCTTATCTCTGTATTATTTCTATTGTGACTAGCCTATACATTTTATATTCATGGATGACCTGTAGGAAATATTGTTACAAAGAAAACTTCTACGAATGAAATTGTAGCAGCAACGATGATAGATCTTGTATATTTTGTTATACTTCTTATATTTAAAGATTGGTCAAATATACCAATGAGTACCACTTGGGTATTTGTATGACTCCTTGCTGGGCGTCAGTTTGCAATACGGGCAGTCAATAGAATAGATAAAATAGAATGATCAGGGAGAATGAATCTTGCATTCAAAGAATCATGGAAAGATTTTTCTAAAATAATGGTGTGACTTTGAATTTCTGTCGTAGCTCTTATTATAGTTAGATATTTTACTGGGACATAATTTTGAAAATAACTATTAAAGCTCTATAATATCTAAAAATAATTATAGAGCTTTAAATTTATATATGCTACGTATAAAAAAGATCTTTTGAAGAACATCCTATGTAACTATCATGTGAGGCGTCAATATAAAATAAGCCATATCTTATATTTTTATTTTATATTATGTTTAAAAAACATTTAGATGATCATTGAGTTTCATATCGAGACCATCAACGTCTCGCATTCTTTTTTGCAAGAGAGTCACTTAAAGTAAGTCTCATGGCATTTATACATGGACTGTTCCCAAGTTACTTTGAAACATCTGCAAGTGATGTCCATAAAAAAATATTGCCAAGATATATGGAAATGTTAGAAAAATACAAAAGTAGAAATACCTAACCGTATAAATAATAAAATGTTAATATCTATTTTTTTAATGAGCCTTATACAGGAAAAAATATATTGAAAAAAGAGTTATAAAATATTGTATAAAAAACTTGTATTTCCATTGTGAAAAACTTACTGAAAATCAGTAAGTTTTTTTATCAAAAAAAGTTTGACTTACATTCAAATTCTAATAAAATCGCTGGGCTTTTTTCGTTCTTGAAATAATATGTTTTTTGAAAACATATATACATATATATAATATAGTTGCAGCACAGCAAAGTGAATCCTATATACTGTATGTACCATATGCAACAAATATGTAATTTTATATTCCCCCGTAGCTCAGCGGTAGAGTAGACGACTGTTAATCGTTTGGTCACTGGTTCGAATCCAGTTGGGGGAGCCATATAAAAGCATATATAAGGTAGAGGAAGTTTTCTCTACCTTATATTATATCCGGAGAGATGCCAGAGTGGTCGAATGGAACAGTCTTGAAAACTGTCGTGGGGCAACTCACCCAGGGTTCGAATCCCTGTCTCTCCGCCATTTTATATATAGAGCATGTAGCCTATATGTATAAGATATATAAAATAATTGTAATGGAAAGGTGCCAGAGTGGCCGATCGGGCTCCCCTGCTAAGGGAGTGAACCTCCGGGTTCCGAGGGTTCGAATCCCTCTCTTTCCGCCATTTATGTTCTAGAGGTCTAGAAAATACTTGGGCCTGTAGCTCAGGGGTTAGAGCAGTCGGCTCATAACCGATTGGTCGTTGGTTCAATTCCAACCAGGCCCACCATACAATAAGTTGCATTGAAATAGAGGAAAGTAAGAAAATTGAAAAAAAGTTTTGACTTAATTTAAAACTTTTATACAATCCTCCTGCTCTTAAGAAATCCAGATTAAATGACAACCAATAAATCACTGTTGTCAACAAAGTAAAAATCAAGTAAAAAAAGTTTAAAAAAGTTTTGACTTATCTTACTTAAAAAATACAATCATCTGGCTTTAAAACAGCTCTTTAAAATAAACAGAATATTAGAAAAAAGAAAGACCTTTAGTGCTTTGGAAAAAACTTAAAAATCAAAGACCTATTCTATATTTATATAAAGTAGGCATTACGTTAAAAAGAGTTTGATCCTAGCTCAGGGTGAACGCTAGCGGTGCGCCTAACACATGCAAGTCGAGCGGTAGAAGAGAGAAGCTTGCTTTTCTCTTTGAGAGCGGCGAACGGGTGAGTAACACGTTG
>Ga0100391_1000426_pt1 | contig 50199 bp, 56 predicted proteins | sample CryGeymeta201515_FD_81541 | JGI IMG/M metagenome (GOLD analysis project Ga0100391, IMG submission 81541) | Groundwater microbial communities from Crystal Geyser aquifers in Utah, USA - Crystal Geyser metaG 2015-15 | ecosystem: Environmental > Aquatic > Deep subsurface > Groundwater | place: USA...
CGCCGCCGAGATTGACCATGTCGTAATAGCGCAGCGGATAGCCGTCCTCGAGGAAATCGGGGATCGCGGCTTCGGGCCAAAGCAGGAGGCGCGCAGGCCGGTCGGGTCGGCGCCCGCTAAACCTGGCGAGCTTGTCCCAGTTGAGCGCGTCGAACGCGGGGTTCGCCTTGGTCTCCTGCGGGATGTTGGGCTGGACGACGGTGACCGGGATCGCTGCTCGCGAAGCGGATGGCGGCGCGCCTGGCGCCAGTGTCGCGACCGCAAACACGACGCCGACGCCGAGCACGCCGAGCGGCGCCGCCGCGGCGCGCCAGCGGCGGGTGGCGGCGAGGACGATGAGGCCGGCGGCGATACAGACGAGGCCGCCGAGACCATAAGTGCCGACGACGCGCGCGGGGCCGGCCAGGCCGGGCGCGACAAGCGCGACGCCGAGCGGGTTCCAGACGAAGCCGGTGAAGACCCACGAGCGCAGCCATTCGGTGACGATCCACGTCGCGGCGAAGGCGAGGACGAGGATCCCGTCGGGCCGCTCGCAAAATCCGCGAGCGCAGCGCCCGATCGAGCACGCGCCGAGGGTGGCGAGGGCGGGGTAGAGGGCGAGGTAGAGCGACAGCGCGACGACCGCGATCCAGCCGAGCCAGGCGGGCATCGCGGCCTGGTAGGTGAAGGCGGTGGCGATCCAGTCGTTGCCCAAGGTGAACTGGCCGACGCCGAACAGATAGCCGAGAACAAGCGAGCGTTTCCAGCTAGTTGCGCGGGCGATCAGGGCGATCAGCAGAGCGTAGGCGAGGATCGTCAGCGGCCACAGCGACAGCGGCGCGAAGCCGGTCGCCGAAACGATGCCGGCGGCAAGCGCGGAGATGCGCGGATAGGCGAGCAGAGCGGCCGCGGCGCGGGTCGGCAGGTCGGTACGGGCATCGGTCGTGGCGGGGGCGGTCATGCGGTGGCTTGTGGCGGGTTCGCGGGCCGGGTGCAATATGCAGGTGCGTGGCGGGACTAGGCGGAGCGATCGCGGCGTGGCACAAGCGGGGCATGAGCCTGCGACCGTTTCATTATGCCTTCGTCGTCGACGACCTTGGCGCGGCGCGGACATTCTATCGCGACGTCATCGGCTGCGGCGAGGGACGGTCGAGCGCGCGCTGGATCGATTTCGACATGTTCGGGCACCAGATCGTCGCACACCTGGGCGAGACGGCGAACGGCATCGCCAATCCCGTCGACGGGCACGCGGTGCCGGTGCCGCATTTCGGGGTGGTGCTGACATTGGCAGATTTCGCCGCGCTGGCGCAGCGGATCGACGATGCCGGGATCGCGTTCGTCATTCCGCCGACGGTGCGCTTCGCCGGCAAGGCGGGCGAGCAGCGCACGATGTTCCTGCGCGATCCCGCGGGCAATGCGATCGAGTTCAAGGCGTTCGCCGGCGATGCCGCGCTGTTCGCCGTGGATCGCGCCTGAGGCGCCGCGCGCGGCGGAACGAAACGGGCACCAAATCATTGGTCGGGTGAGAGTTTTTTCATCACCGACCAAGGACGACCGCCATGAACCGCCCGACCAGCAAGACCATTTCCGACATCGCCGACAGTGCCAGCGAACTGGCATCGGACGCCTCCGCGCGCATCGGCGCGACGGTCGGCGAAGCCGCCGACAAGATCGGCGCGCTGTTCGCCGGATCCGGCGACGGCTTCACCGACACGCTCATTGCCAAGGCGAAGGCTGTCGAGCCGCGCAATTACGTGCCTTCGCGCCAGACCGTCGCCAAGGGCGGCGCCGGTGCGGGGCTGGTCCTGGCCGGGACCGCCGCGGTCGCCGCCGGCGCGTTCGCGCTGTATTACTGGCGCGAGCGCAACCAGGAAGAGGCGCGTTTCGACCTGATCGCGCAGGAGGCCGGTTTCGAACTGCGCCGCTACCAATCGCATCTCGTCGCCGAAACGGTCGTCAAGGGCGACCGCGACGAGGCGCTGTCGCAGGGATTCAAGCGGATCGCCGATTATATCTTCGCCAAGCCCGGCGGCCGGGCCGACGGCGACGATAACGAGAAGATCGCGATGACGGTGCCGGTGAGCACCAGCGCCGAGGACAATCGCACCTGGACCGTCCGCTTCGTCATGCCCGCGCAGTACAAGCGCAAGGACCTGCCCACGCCCGCGGCCGGCGTCAGCATCGCCCAGCGTGCCAAGCGCCATGTCGCGGTGCTGCGCTTCAGCGGCAAGGGATCGGACGACGCGCTCGTCGCGGACAAGCGCCGCGAGCTGATGGCGTGGGTCGAGGAGCGCGGCTTCAAGCCCGTCGGCGAGGTCGAATATGCGTTCTACAACGCGCCGATCGTGCCCGGCTTCCTGCGCCGCAACGAAGTGTGGATCGCCGTCGAGCCGGTGTGATAGACCGCTGCCGATGAGCAGCAATCACCAGCCCAACAAAAATAACGGCCACAATCATGGCCACAATCATGGCCACAATCATGGCGCGCCCGGACATTTCGGGCGCGCCTTTGCCATCGGCATCGCGCTCAATATCGGGTTCGTCGCGGTCGAGGCCGGCTATGGCCTGGTCAGCGGGTCGCTCGCGCTGCTGGCCGATGCCGGGCACAATCTGTCCGACGTGCTCGGCCTGGTCGTCGCCTGGGGCGCGGTGGTGCTGGGGCGCAAGGCGCCGACCAAGCGCTTCACCTACGGGTTTCGCCGCAGCTCGATCCTGTCGGCGCTGTTCAACGGCGTGCTGCTGCTCGTCGCGGCAGGCGCGATCGCGCTCGAGGCGGTGCAGCGCTTCGGCGATCCGCAGCCGGTGCCGGGGACGACGATCATGGTCGTCGCGGGCATCGGCATCGTCGTCAATGCGGCGACCGCGGCGCTGTTCGTGCGCGGGCGCAAGGACGACATCAACATCAAGGGCGCCTTCCTGCACATGGCCGCCGACGCGGTGGTGTCGGCGGGTGTCGTCGTCGCCGGGCTGGGCATCGCTTATACCGGCGCCAACTGGATCGACCCCGTCACCAGCCTGGTGATCGTCGCGGTGATCCTGTGGAGCACCTGGGGGCTGTTGCGCGACGCCATCGTGATGTCGCTCGACGCGGTGCCGGCGACGATCGACACGCGCGACGTCGAGGCCGCGCTGGCCGAGCTGCCCGGCGTGACGCGCGTCCACGACCTCCACATCTGGCCGATGAGCACGACCGAGACCGCGCTGACCGCGCATCTCGTCCGGCCCGGCGCGGCGATGTCGGCGCGAAGCGACGACGCCTTCCTGTGCGATGCCGCCGACATGCTGCACGACCGTTTCGGCATCGAGCATGCGACGCTGCAGGTCGAGAGCGGGGAGTTGCGCTGCCGCCTGCATGCCGGGGGTGCGTGAGGCGGGGGGTGTTGGGGGCGGTCCCCTCATCCAACTTCGCGTAACTCGCTTCGCTCGTAACGCTTCATATCCTTCTCCCGCAGGCGGGAGAAGGATGGGGAGGCTTAGCGAACGTTAGTGAGCTTAGCCGGAGCTGGATGAGGGGGCGAGCGCGGCTGCGATGACCGCGAGGACCCCTTCGAGGTTGGTCAGGATATCGTCGTTCCATAGTCGCAGGACGCGCCAGCCCTGCGCTTCAAGCCAGGCGGTCCGACGAGCGTCGGTGGCGCTCATCGCGTGCTGGCCGCCATCGCATTCGACGATGAGGCGCGCCGCGATGCACGCGAAGTCTGCGATATAGGGTCCGACCGTTGCCTGGCGGCGAAATTTGCGACCGTCGAGCTGGCGGTTGCGCAGCGCCTGCCAGAGCGCGCGTTCGGCGTCGGTCATGCAACGTCGTAGGGAACGGGCGCGGGGGCTGGTTGGGCGCACGGGGTTTCCCCTTTTGCAGCGGATGGGCATTCCCCCTCATCCAACGGCGACTAAGCGCCTGACGGCGCTAAGTCTTTGTATCCTTCTCCCGCGGGCGGGAGAAGGAATTATGGCATCGCGTCGAGTTGTTCGATGCTGGTGACCGTGCTGCATTTGTCGGCCTTGTCGCCGTGGCCGCCGGTCATCGCGCTGGCGAGGAAGAAGCCGCCAACGACGAGGACGATGAAGCCGCCCGCGACCCAGCCGAGATATTTGTCGATGAAGGTCTTGATCGGCGCGCCGAAGAAATAGAACAGCGCGCCGACGAGGACGAACTGGAAACCGCGGCTGGCGATGCTGGCCCAGATGAAGGTGAACAGGTCGAGGTGGATGAAGCCGGCCGTCAGCGTGATCAGCTTGAACGGAATCGGCGTCGCGCCCTTGATCAGGATCAGCTCCCAACCGTATTCGCGCAGATAGCAGGCCGCGCTGGGGAAGCTCGACGCGAGGCCGAGCGCGCTCAGGATCTGCGTCCCGACCGCCTCAAACACGAAATAGCCGATGGCATAGCCGAACAGCCCGCCCAGCACCGAGGCGATCGTGCAGACGAGCCCGTAGCGAATCGCGCGGTCGGGGCGCGACAGGCACATCAGCCCGAGCAGCGGGTGCGGCGGGATCGGGAAGAAGCTCGATTCGACGAAGCTGATGATCGCGAGCCACCACAGCGCGTGGCGGTGCGCCGCCTTGTCGAGCGTCCAGTTGTACAGGCGGCGCAGGAAGCCGGGCGGGTTGTGCGAGATGAAGGGCGCTTCGGTCATCGCAGCGCTTTAGGGGCGCAGGGGGTGGCGCGCAATCGCAAGAAGCGAGCCGGCAACGCCGCGCTTTTCCCCTCATCCCGCTTCGACTAGGCTGCGCGCAGCCAAGTCTTCGCATCCTTCGCCCGCAGGCGGGAGACGGAGCCACCGGGAGCGCCGCCATGATCATCTACGGTTCGAGTTTTTCGCCTTATGTTCGCAAGTTGCTGGCTTATTGCGAGGAGCGGGGGATTGCGTTCGAGCTGAAGGCGGTGGGGATCGGCGATCCCGACCCGGGCTATGCCGCGGCGAGCCCGCTGAAGAAGATGCCGGCGATCGACGACGACGGCTACCGCCTCGCCGATTCGAGCGCGATCATCCATTACCTCGAGGCGCGCGACGGGGCGAGCGGGCTGATCCCGGCCGAGGCGCAGGCGCGCGGCCGCGCGATCTGGTTCGAGGAATTCGCCGACACGGTGATGGGCGCGTGCGTCGGCGCGATCTTTTTCAACCGCATCGTCGCGCCGGTGTTCCTGAAACGCGAGGGCGACCTTGCCGCCGCGATCGCCGCCGAGCGCGAGCAATGGCCCGCGATCCGCGACTACCTCCAGGCCGAACTGTCCGACGGCCGCAGCTGGCTGGTCGGCGACGCGTTCGGCCTGGCCGACCTCGCGGTGGGATCGGCGCTGCACAACCTGGCGCATGCGGGGATCAAGTGCGGCGACGAAAGCGACCCGCTCGGCGCCTATTTCGAGCGCATCAAGGCGCGCCCGAGCTTCGCGCGCTGGACGAAGAAGGAATATGCGCTGCTCAGCGCGATGACCGCGGGGGGCTAGGCGACGGGGCCGGCGCGGGCGCGGGCGCGGGCGATCGGGCCGCGCCGGGCCGCGGCGGCGGCGCCGGCGGACGGTGGGTGATGCCGAAGGGCAGCCGCGCCCAGACGCGTTCATGGACGAAATAGAGCAGCATCTTGGTGAACACCTCGAGCCCGCCGATCGACAGCGCGGTGGCGATGTTGCCGGTGTAGAACCAGGCGAGCGCGATCGTATCGAGCGAGGCGATCGTGCGCCACGAGACGGTCTTGGTCGTCGTCCGGCGCAGCGTTTCGCGGCGGCGCCCGGCGGGGCCGACGAAGCTGCCCCAGCGCACCGCCGCCCAGCCGCGTTCGTGCAGGTAATAGAACACCATCTTGGTCGCGACTTCGGTGAGCGCGATGTAGCTCGCGGTCTCGAGCGCGTCGCCCTCGCTCACCGCGAGGCCGAGCAGCGGGCCGAGATAGGTGATGAGCAGCCACGAGAGCAGCAGCGTGTCGAGCGTGCCGAGCGTGCGCCACGAAATCGCCTTGGCGACCGAGCGCCACCATTTGATGCGCGGCGGATTGGGCGGATCGAGCCTGGGCGTCTCGGGACCGAAGACAGGTATTTCAGGGGCTTCGCGCATGGGGGTCTGTGGCGGGTTATGGCGCGCGTGTCGAGGGGGGTGGGGGTTAGGTTCTAATCCGCTTTAGCCTTCGCAGTTACGCAAAAGGCGATCAACCAAATCGCTCAACTCGCGCGCTCGGGCCGAATTTCGAAAGCCCAGTTCATTTTTAATGATCAGTAATTCGTCGCGCTCGCGCATATTGTCGCGTGTATCGGCTTCTAGTTGATCAATGGAAATATGCGCGAGAGGACGCCCGCTTTTTCCGCCACTACGGCGCATCGCCACCCTCCGTATCAAGAGGCAGTTCAATTTCCTTCATGATCCGGTCGGTCTCGATCAGGATTTTGACGATCTTCTGATAGTGGCCGATGTCATCGTAGCTGAGGGCGCGGCCCTTGCGATCCTTGAGCCATTTCTGCGCGGGCTGGTAGCCCCCGATGTGGAAACCCCAGCTGATTGCGGGGACGTCGGCGAAATACTGATCGGGGTTGATGTAGACGCGGCCTACCCCTCCACCGGCTTCGCCGGTCCCCCTCCCCGGTTCGGGGAGGAATTTCGGATGACCGCTCGCTACCACGTCGTCGCCGTCACCGTGATAGGGATAGTTCGTATCGCCGATCGCGGGCGCTTCCATCAGGTGGAGGCGGCGCAGTTGCTCGCCCTTGTCGCTGACATGCGCAAACACCTCGGGGCTGGCCGGATAGGGAATGCGCGGGAAGTCGATCTTGAGGAATTCGGCGAAGGTCGCGCGGTAATCGGGCGAGTGCAGCACGCCGTAGATATAATCGAACACCTTGACCTCGCTCGGCCGCGCATCGCCGGCGGGGCTGCGAAAATCGTTGTCGGGTCCTGCCTGATCGGCGGGGTCGATCCCGGACGCCTTGCAGATGGCGGCGTAGAGGCTTGGGTCGAGGTTGAGGGTGCGTTCGGTGGGAGCGAGAGCGTCGGCTTGGTCGGCAGATTCGTCGGGGTAGAGGTAGAGAGGGAATATATAATTTCCCTCTTTCATCGAAAGCGCATGGTGAACCATTATTCCGTCAAGTATCAGGGAGTGAGTCCAGTCCTGATCGACATCCGCCTTGCGAATGGTCGTGAGACACAAGTTTGGTTGGAGCATGTGACGCCCAACGTCATATACTGGGTATGCGAGAAATCCTCTCGAAAAATCAGTATAATAAGTGAATCGATAATCGAATGGTCGATAGAGAATGGGACGAATATGATTTTCGCCGTGAAGACGGAGATTTTCTTTAATGCCAGATAAGTGCCAATCTCGTGCGTCGTGAATGCCTTCATACTGTGTTTCTAGAACCTCTCGTGAAAGCAATCGAAAGTCAGAAATCTTCTGCTTAGCTTCCAATGCTGTATCTGAGATTGCAATGGTGTCACGCTTGGTCATTACACCCATCGAATTCACAGGGCATAGACGACTCAATGTCGGCCATTGGCTTATTTGATCAAGTAATTTGTAATCCCTTATCTCAAGCGGATACTCGGGTGCACGATGGTCAATCATATTGGACGTCAACGAGTAGAGTTTTCCCTCTCCTAGTGTCTCGCTCTTAGCTTTCCGGCTCCCCCACAAATCTCCACGCCAAACCTCTGCTAGTTCATCGCTTTCCGCCCTCGTCCGCACGGCGATAATCAGGGCAACGCCCTGCTGGATATCGAACACGTTCTTGTCAGGAGAGCCGTCGGGGCTGACCTCTTTCTTCTTCGAATTCCCATGAAGATCGAACACCCATATTTTGTCGAAGGTTTTGAGCAAATGCCAACGCATCCCGCGAAAAGTCGGGTTATCGAGATAGCCATGATTGGTAATGAAACCGAGCACACCACCTGACGGGTTCTTGGCGATCAAATCCTCGCTCATGCGAATGAACTTGACGTAATCGTCGTTGATCCATTTGGGGTTGCGCTCTTTGAGCCGTTCCTTCCCACCCGGCTCCATCTTGTAGGCTTCCATCAACCCCATGATATGGTCGCCCTTGTTGGCGCTTTCACCGGAATATGGCGGGTTGCCGATCACGCACATGATTGGAGACTGGCGCTTCACCTCGTTGGCGCCACGGGCTTCGTCGGCAAGTTGCTGGAAAAACAGGTCCTTGACCTCGCGCTCGGCGGGTTCGAGCGCATTGGTGAGCCAGACCGACAGGCGCGGCGGATTCGTGCTCGGCACATAGCCGCTCTCGGTCAATTGCATGTCGAGCTTCATATGGCACATGGCGTAACTTGCCATTAGCAGCTCGAAGCCGTGCAGGCGCGGCAGTAGGTCTTCCTCGACATAGGCCGACCATTTGCCGGGCGCGCGCGCCTTCACCCGGTCGGCGATCGTCTGCACCGCCTTGGCGAGGAAAGTGCCCGTGCCAGTCGCAGGATCGAGAATCTGGACGCGGTGAACGTCCTTTCTGATCGTGACCGGCTTGCCGTTCTTCGTTTCTCCAGTGTCCCAGTCGACTGTGACCTTGCTTGTGTCTGCCAAGCCGGCATCCAGTCCGAACTCGGTTCTGAGTACATCGTCGACCGCGCGAACGATGAAATCGACAACGGGTTCGGGGGTGTACCAAACGCCGCGCGCCTTGCGTTTTTTCGGATTATAGGCGGCGAGAAAGGTTTCGTAGAAATGGATGAAGGGATCGTTGCGCGCGGTGAAGTGTCCGAACTTTGCGAACAGCGAATGAGGATCACTGGCGCGCAAAACGGCGGCAAGATCGTCCACTACATAGACCAAGCGCTCGGGAATATCGTAGCCGGCAATATATTGGAACAGCCCGCGCAGGAACGGATTCGACTTAGGTAGTTTTTCGAGCGCTTCCCGTCGGCTGAAGGTCTCGAGTGTATCGTCGTGCAGTCGAGCAGCGAACATACCGTAAGTGATCGTTTCGGCATAGATATCTGCAAACTCGCCCGGCGTGAGATTGGGGAGAAGATTGTCCTTGAAGCTGGTAAACTGACGTCCCAGTCCGCTGCGGAAGTCAGCGTCGTCCTCCAGCGCGATGCCGACTTCGTCCTTGATGATCGCCGCCTTGCCCGCCATCATTTCGGCGAGCTTCTGCGCCGAACGGATGCTGATCGGTTTCTGCTGAGCGAACAGTTTGAGCTGGCGCTCGAGTTCGTCGAACTTGTCGGGCAGAGGCTGCAGCCCACCGAGCTGACCCATGAAGTCGGCGATCGAGGTGAGGTGGACAACCTCCTTGTCGCGGATGAACTGGAAATCGACGCCGTTGGTGTAGATCAGATTGGGATAGGCGTTTTCGTAGCGCTTGCGTTGCTCGATCGAATAACCCTTGAGCTTGATGACATCCTTGTCGATGTCCTTTGCCTCGGCCCAGCCGAAGGCGACGCCGTTGCGCTGAAACAGGAAATCGGGCATGCCGCCTTCGGAGCGCTTGGGTTCGTTGATGACTTCGATCGCGGGATCGATCGACTGGAACAGCCCTTCGAGTGCGGCGCGATAGCTGTGCTCGGTCGCGTGGCCGCTGGCGAACTTGTCGCGCACCTGTTCCAGATAACCCGCAATATTCATGGCTTTCCCCTTGTCCACTTCCTGCCCGATGGCGGGGGGCGGGGGCAAGGGGGTTGGTGGGCGGGGTAGCCGAGGGTTCAGGCCGTCAGTCGCCCTTGTCGCCCTGGTTGCGGGGCTTTTTCTTTTTTGCGTGTTGCTTCACGTCCTTCGACAGCGATCTGGACTGGTCGTCGCTGTCGCCCAGCGTGCCGTCGTCGTTGCGCCGTTGATAGCGTTTTTCGTGCGGGGCGATGAGTTCGCGGTCACCGTCGCTGTCTTTCTTCTTTGCCATGATCGGTTCCTTTTGAAGGGTGAAGATCACAAGCATAACGCGACAGCCGGTGCGCGGGTTCCTGCGCTGCGTCCGGTCGCGACCCCTCTCCGCTGCGACTAGTTCGCTCCGCTCACAGTCTCGCTGCCTCTCCCCTGAAGGGGCGAGGGCCAACTTCAGTTCAGCACCCACAGGCCGATCGCGACGACGAGGGCGCCGGCGCTCAGCACGGTGGCGATGGCGCGCAGGTTGATGCTGCCGAACTGGGCGACGTGGTGCGCGTCGAGGCGGGAGAGCACCTTGCAGCTGCGGCGCTCGGCGGCCCAGAAGACGAACACGCCGATGAGGATGAAGGCGGTCGCGACCGCCTTTGGCACCCAGGTCGGCGACATCTCGTCGAACAGGACGTTGAAGCCGACGCCGATGCCGACGCAGGCGAGGCCGGTGCGCATCCAGCCGGCGAAGGTGCGCTCGTTGGCGAGGATCGTGCGGTCCTCGGCAAGGTCGGTGCGCTCGGCGGCGAGTTCCTGTCCGTCCTGGCCGTCGTGATTGTCCATGCGGGGGTAACGGTTGCGGGGGCGTAACGGTTCCCGGACCGGGCGATGCGGCGACGGTGCGACGGCGCGCCGCCCCTCTCCACTTGCCTAGGCAGCAAGCTGCCAAGGCGACGTTGCCTCTCCCCAGCGGGGAGAGGGACGCGAGAACCCATCTGGTAAAAACTTGTTGACATCGTCACGCTGTTAGGGTACATAAGGCGAACATCGAGATAATGCGATTCGCCGGGAGGGCGGGGCGCGGACGGGCCGGGCGGCGACGCTTCGGCCCGTTCGCGTTGCGCCGCCGTCGGCGGGCGCGAGGAAGCGAGGGCGGGGGCCTATGGCGATGGACGAGAGCGAGGCGGCGGACGCGGGCGAGACGGTGATCGAGCCGCAGCGCGACCGGCCGCTGCAAAGGAAGAAGGTGAAGAAGAACGGCTGGACCAAGGAGCGGCGCAAGATCTTCCTGCGGACGCTGGCGGCGACGTGCAACGTGTCGCGATCGGTTGCGGCGGCGGGCAAGTCGATCGGCACCGCCTATCGCCTGCGCCATCGCGACGAGGAATTCGCCGCGCAATGGCAGGCGGCGCTGCTCGTCGGATACGAGCGGCTCGAGGCCGCGCTGCTGCGCCGCGCGATCGAAACGGTCGAGCACGACGCGTTCGCGATGCTCGACGACGAGGAGGACGGCGAGAGCGAGGGCGGCGGGGGCGAGGCCGGCAAGGACAGGAACGAGGCCAGGCGCGGCGACGGCGCGGCGGAGGCGGAGGCGGAGGCGGCGCCGCTGTCGGCGATGTCGGTCGACCAGGCGATCAGCCTGCTGGCGCGGCATCGCGCCACGCTGATCGAGGGGACATTGCGGCCGCGCCGCCCGCATGCGCGGCGCGTGCCGACGGCGGAGGAAACCGACCGCGCGCTGCTCGACCGGCTGGCCAAGATGAAGCGGATGCGCGCGGGGCTGCATGGCGAGGAGTGAGCGCGCGGGCGCGGGCGCGATCGACGCGCTGCTCGCGCTCGACCCCGCCGACCAGGCGCGCGCGCTGCGGTCGCTCAACCTGTCGCAGCGGCGCGAGCTGCTCGAGCGCTGGTACGGATGGGAGCATGACGGCCAGCGCGAGCCGGCGGGCGACTGGCGCGTGTGGCTGATCCGCGCGGGGCGCGGCTTCGGCAAGACGCGCGCCGGCGCCGAGTGGACGAGCGAGATCGCGCGGCGCATGCCGGGCGCGCGGATCGCGCTGGTCGGCGCCAATATGGACGATGCGCGCCGGGTGATGATCGAGGGGCCGAGCGGCCTGATCGCGGTCGCGCGTTCGCACGAGGCGGTGCGATGGCGCAAGGGCGCGGGCGAGCTGACCTTCGCATCGGGCGCGGTGGCGACGCTGTATTCGGCCGAGACGCCCGACATCCTGCGCGGGCCCGAGCATCATGCGGCCTGGTGCGACGAACTCGCCAAATGGCGGCGCGGCGAGGAGGCGTGGGACAATCTGATGCTGGGCCTGCGGCTGGGAACGCGGCCGCGCACGCTGGTGACGACGACGCCGCGACCGGTGGCGCTGATGAAGCGGATCATGGCGCTGCCCGATTGCGTCGAGACGTGCGGGGCGACGCGCGCCAATCCGCATCTGCCCGACAGCTTCGTCGCGGCGATGGCGGCGACCTACGGCGGCACGCGGCTGGGGCGGCAGGAGCTGGGGGGCGAGATGATCGAGGATGTCGAGGGGGCGCTGTGGACGCGCGCGATGATCGAGAAGTGCCGGATCGGTTCAGCCAATGAAGCGGAACGAACCCGCGTCGTCGTCGCGGTCGATCCGCCGGCGAGCGCGGGCGGCGACGCGTGCGGCATCGTCGCCGCCGCGCTGCTCGCCGACGGGCGCATCGCGGTGATCGAGGATGCGAGCGTCGCCGGCCTGTCGCCCGAAGGCTGGGCGCGGGCGGTCGCGGCGTGCGCCGCGCGCCACGCGGCCGACCGCGTCATCGCCGAGGCGAACCAGGGCGGCGACATGGTGCGATCGGTGCTGCATGCGGCGCACGCCGGGCTGGCGGTGCGGCTGGTCCATGCACGCCACGGCAAGAGCGCGCGCGCCGAGCCGGTCGCGGTGCTCTACGAGACCGGGCGCGTCGTCCATGCCGGCGGCTTCGCCGCGCTCGAGGACCAATTGTGCGGCATGCTGACCGGCGGCGGCTATGCCGGGCCGGGGCGATCGCCCGACCGCGCCGACGCGCTCGTCTGGGCGGTGGCCGAGCTGGCGCGCGGCAGCCGCGGCGACGCGCGGGTGCGGCTGGTATGAGCGCCGCGCGGGAGGGCCAGATATTCTGCTTTCGTAACGACTTGAATGCCGTTATTCGGCGTGGCGCGGCGCCCTGTCGGTGCCGCAGCGACGAGCAGCGAGCCAATTCATGCCCAACAGCGAAGCGAATGCCCAGACCCAGGCCACGACGCTGGGCGATGCCGGTTTCGCGCGGCGGCTGGGCGAGGTCGGCGCGCTGCAGGACGGCGGCGACGCGTTCCGCGCGCTCGCCGATTCGATGCCGCAGATGGTGTGGTCGACGCTGCCCGACGGCCACCACGATTATTACAATGCGCGCTGGTACGAATTCACCGGCGCGCCCGAAGGATCGACCGACGGCGAGGGCTGGGCCGACATGTTCCACGAGGACGACCAGGGCGAGGCGTGGAAGCGCTGGAGCCACAGCCTGGCGACGGGCGAGCCGTACGAGGTCGAATACCGGCTGCGCCACCATAGCGGAGACTATCGCTGGGTGCTGGGGCGCGCGTCGCCGATCGTCGATGCCGACGGCAAGATCCTGCGCTGGATGGGGACGTGCACCGACATCGACGAGGCCAAGGCGATATCGCAGCACAACGACGTGCTGAGCCGCGAGCTCAGCCATCGCATCAAGAACATCTTCGCGGTGATATCGGGGCTGATCGGCATGACCGCGCGGGCGAACCCGACGTTCCGCGAGCCGGTCCGCGAGCTGCAGGACCGGATCGCCGCGCTGGGCCGCGCGCACGAGTTCGTCCGGCCGCACAGCGAGCATTCGCGCCCCGAGCTGATCGCGGTGACGCTGCACGGCATGCTCAACGAGATATTCGCGGCCTATCCCGCGTTCGCCGACGGGCGGCTGACGATCGCCGGCGACGATTTCGAGATTTCCAACCGCGGCGCGACGCCGATATCGCTCGTCTTCCACGAGCTGGCGACCAATTCGATGAAATACGGCGCGCTGTCGAACGATGACGGCCGCGTCGCGGTGACGATCGCGTGCGAGGGCGACGCGGTGATCTGCGGCTGGCGCGAAAGCGGCGGTCCCGCGATCGAGCGGCCGCCGACGAGCGAAGGCTTCGGATCGCGGCTGACCGAGCTGGCGGTGCGCCAGCAACTGGGCGGCAGTTTCACGCGCGACTGGCGGCGCGACGGGCTGACGATGGAGATCCGCCTGCGCCGCGAGCGGCTGACCGGCTGAACGCTTGGTTAAACATCCGATAAGGCCGGATAATCGAGAGGCTTTGCGCAGCGCATCATAGCTGTTAAACCGCCGCTCCCGGCGATGCCGTGGATCGTTTGGGCGCGCCTTTGCGCCCGGGGTTGAGGACGGCGCGGATGGGCGACAAGGTCGAAAAATACGAGATCGGCGTCAGCTATGTCGGCGACGACGTCGTCGCCAGCGCGCTGTCGACGCCCGGCGCGATGCAGCGCGGCGGCATCGCCTTCCACGCGCTGTCGGACACGATGCCGCACATGGTGTGGTCGATGCTGCCCGACGGGCGCGTCGATTATTTCAACGACCGCTGGTACGATTTCACCGGCCTGCCGGTCGCGGCCGAGGGGGACGAGGCCGCAGGCGATGCCGGCGCGCAATGGATCGAGGCGATGCATCCCGACGACCGCGAGCGCGCCGGGCGGCTGCTGCGCGAGAGCCTGGCGACGGGCGAGCCGTTCGAGGACGAATATCGCCGCCAGCACCACAAGGGCGGCTATCGCTGGGTGCTGGGGCGGGCGCTGCCGATCGTCAATTCGGACGGCGAGACGCTGCGCTGGATCGGCACCTGCACCGATATCGACGACGCCAAGCGGATCGCCGAACACAACGAGATCCTGAGCCGCGAGCTGAGCCACCGGATCAAGAACATCTTCGCGGTGATATCGGGGCTGATCGGCATGACCGCGCGCGCCAACGAGAGCTTTCGCGGCCTGGCGCGCGACCTGCAGAACCGCATCGCCGCGCTCGGCCGGGCGCACGAGTTCGTCCGCCCGCACGGGCCCGATTCGCGGCCCGAACGGATCGCGGTGACGCTGCACGGCATGCTCGAGCAGATCTTCGCCTCCTATCCCGCCTTCGGCGACGGGCGGCTGACGATCGCGGGCGAGGACATGGAGATCGACAGCCGTGCGGCGACGCCGGTGGCGCTGGTGTTCCACGAGCTGGCGACCAATTCGATGAAATACGGCGCGCTGTCGGTCGATGCCGGCCGCGTCGATATCGCGATCGCCGGCGAGGGCGACGACATGGTGTTTCACTGGCGCGAAAGCGGCGGCCCCGCGGTCGCGGGCGCGCCGAGCGACGAAGGCTTCGGTTCGCGGCTGACCGAGCTGGCGGTGCGCCAGCAACTGGGCGGCGAATTCGAAAAACACTGGCTGCCCGAAGGGCTGGCGATGACGATGCGCGCCAGGCGCGACCGGCTGACCGAATGAGGCCGTCTGAGGATATGCGTGGCGGCGCTCGCCGCGCGGTCAGGCGGCGTGCGAGAAGGGGACGAATCCCGGCGGCGGGGCCGGCGTCGGCGTGATGCGCTTTTTGTGCGCGGCGGCGTAGGCGAGCGCGCGTTCGATCATCGAATAGCCGGCGGGCTTGGTCAGCACGCCGAGCGTGCCGGGGACGCCGGGGCCGAGCTGATCGGGATTGGCGGTGACGAAGATGACCTTGATGCCATATTCGCGCGAAAGCAGCTCGCCGATCATCGGGCCGGTGGCGCCGTCGCACAGATTGACGTCGACGAGCGCATAATCGATCTCGTCCGAGGCGAGGCGCATCGCCGAGGCGGTATCGTCGGCGACGCCGACGCATTCATAGCCGCAATCCTGCAGCGTATCGCACATATCGGCGGCGACGAAACATTCGTCTTCAACTATGAGTACTTTATCGGTCATAACGCTATCGCAGCTTCCCTTGCGAAGTCCCGTTCAGTTGTTGGTCGCTGGACCAATTGACAGGCATGATAATAGTTCCGAACAAAATTCGGGGCAAGACGCGATCGAAATGGCGGACAGGCGCGGGAAGCGGCGGATTTACAGGGTTAGCGGGGGGTTTAACGATCCGCTAATCCCGAGGCGAAAAATATCGTGGAACGAGGGGGCACGGCATGCTGAGCGACACGGTGATGCTGGCCATCGCACAGGCGGTGGCGAAGGGATTCGAGTTCGGCGGGATCGCGGTGATCGTGATCGGAACGCTGGTCGCCTTCTGGGGCGCGCTGCGCACGGTCGCGGCGACGCGCGGGGCGGGCGGCGGTGCGGGCGGGGGCGACAGCGACGTCGTGCCGGCGTTCCGCAAGACGCTGGGGCGATCGATCCTGACCGGGCTCGAGCTGCTCGTCGCGGCCGACATCATCAGGACGGTCGCGGTCGAGCCGACGCTGCGGAGCGTGCTGGTGCTGGGGCTGATCGTGCTGATCCGGACGTTTTTGAGCTTCAGCCTCGAGGTAGAGATTGACGGGCGCTGGCCGTGGCAGGGGAGGCGGGAGTGAGCGTCAAGAAGACCCGAATTATGTATATCGAAGATAAATCGGCTGGTCTTGAAGGTCCCGCTTGGATCGGGCGCGTCACTTACTCAAAGTCTGGTCGGTCACTAACCTACCGGGATCGGACATTCCAAAGTTTGCAGGGATCCGGCTTCAAAGCAAATTACTTCGATATCGCAACGGGTGACCAGTTCTGGATTTCGGGTCCGCGCAAGGATGGTCGCGACCGCCTTTATGAGGGAAGTGCCAAGCCGATCGAGATCGATGCCGACGTAGCAGCAGAATACTGGAATGAGATACGCGCCAAATAACCGGCGCTAGCGCCCAGGCGCGCCCCTCTCCCGACCCTCTCCCCGGCGGGGCGAGGGCTTTGTCATGGAGCATTTACATGAAATTATTCGGCTGGAAGGCCGCGCGGCTGCCCGCGCGGCCGGTTTTGTCGCGGGCGGGGTACGCGGGGGGAATCTCGCGGATCGGGCTTGGCGTGATCGGCGGGGCGGCGGGGTTCGAGGCGGTGCCGCAGGGGTATGAGCGGCAGGTTCGCGAGCTGTATCTCGCCAATGCGGTGGCGCAGCGCGCGGTGCGCGTTGTCGCCGATGCGGTGGGGAGCGTGCCGGTGAAGGTGGATTTGAGCGCAGCCGCCGCGCACCAACCCCTCACCCAGCTTCGACCAGGCAGCGGATCTGCCAAGTCTGCGCAACCCTCTCCCACAAGGGGAGAGGGATTGCTGGCGCTGGTGCGGGCATCGTCGGGTGGGCAGTCGTTGCTCGAGACGCTGGCGGTGCACCTGATGCTGCATGGCAATGGCTATGTGCAATTGCTCGGCGACGGAGAAAGCGGGGTCGGCGAGCTGTATGCGCTGCGGCCCGACCGGGTCAGCGTCGAGGCCGATGCGCGCGGCTGGCCGGCGGCGTATCTCTATCGCGTGGGCCAGTCGGTGACGCGATTGGAGGCCGATGGCGGTCCCGGTGCGCCGCGCATCGTCCATATCCGCTGCACGCATCCGATCGACGACCATTACGGGCTCGGCAGCCTGGGTGCGGCGGCGGGCGCGATGGCGATCCACAATGCCGCGGCGACGTGGAACAAGGCGCTGCTCGACAATGCGGCGCGGCCGTCGGGGGCGCTCGTCTACGACGCTGGCGACGGCGCGGTGCTGGCGCCCGACCAGTTCGCGCGATTGAAGGCCGAGATGGCGGCGGGTTTCGCCGGCGCGGGCAATGCCGGGCGGCCGATGCTGCTCGAAGGCGGGCTCAAATGGCAGGCGATGTCGATGACGCCCGCCGACATGGATTTCGTCGAGCTGAAGGCGCAGGCGGCGCGCGAGATCGCGCTGGCGTTCGGCGTGCCGCCGATGCTGCTCGGCCTGCCCGGCGACGCGACCTACGCCAATTACCGCGAGGCGTCGAAAGCGCTGTGGCGCCAGACGGTGCTGCCGCTGGCGGGCAAGATCCTGGGCGCGCTCGGCGAGGCGCTCGGCGCCAGGCTCGCGGTCGATCTCGACCAGGTCCCGGCGCTCGCCGAGGATCGCGAGCGATTATGGCGGCAGGTCGCGGGGGCCGATTTCCTGAGCAAGGCGGAGAAGCGGAGCCTGGTGGGGCTGGGGTGAGGGGGCGTTTAATGCGCTGAGTCGGGCCAGCCGAGCTGTCCCTACGCGCGGCACCAGCCCGCTCCCCCTCCCGGCCACCCGTAGCGTACAATTTCGTTGGGTGGCCGGGAGGGGGAGCGGGCTGGTGCGGGGTCTGGCGGTAGCCAGAAAAGGAGGTGAGCATGGATCGGGCGGGAATCCTGGCGGCGTTGGTGGCGCAGGCCGAGCGGCCGCCCAATTCGGCGGTGCACGACATGGTGACGCTGCGCGCGGTGATCGAGGAGGCGAGCGAGATGGGGGCGCAGCGCGCGCTGAAAAGCGTCGGCCTGAGCGACAAGGACGCGGGCGAGGATATCGAGCAGCTGCGCGAGCTGCTGGGCGCATGGCGCGCGGCGAAGAAGGGCGCGGTCAAGTCGGCGGTCGAATGGGTCGTGCGCGGGCTGCTGGCACTGTTGCTGCTCGGGCTGGCGGTGCGCTTCGGGCTGGGGGAGCTGGTGTGAGGTTCGCAGGGTACGCGGCGGTGTTCGGGGTGGCCGATCGCGGCGGCGATGTCGTGCGCGCGGGGGCGTTTCGCGATGCCCTGGCCAAGGGCGGCGCGGTGCCGCTGCTGTGGCAGCATCGCGGCGATCGCGCGGTGGGCGAGATCGAGTATCTCGCCGAGGATGCGCGGGGGCTGCGCGTGATCGGGCGGCTGGCGGAGACGCGCGCGGGGCGCGCGGCGGCGGCGATGCTGCGCGCGGGGCGGATCGACGGGCTGTCGTTCGGATACCGGGTGCGCGAGGCGCGGCGGGTCGCGGCGGGGCGCGAACTCGCCGCGCTCGAGCTGATCGAGGTGAGCCTGGTGAGCGTGCCGATGCAGACGCGCGCGCGGGTGCACCGGATCGAGGGGTAGCGGCGGGCGCTGCCCCTCTCCGACTTCGCCCAGGCCGCTGGCGCGGTGCGAGGAAGATCCCAGCTTTCGCCGGGATGACGGAATCTGGATTTGTCGGGCCGTCCTTTGGGGCGGCCTTTTGTTTGGGCGCGGGTTTGGCGCGGATTGAGGAGAGAGTGATGACGGACATGGTGGACATCAAGGCGGGCGACCCGCTCGAGGCGTCGTTCGAGGCGTTCGAGGCGGTGGGGACGGCCGAAGAAGCGGCCGAGGCGCGCAAGGCGGCGCGGCCGATGCTGGGCGATCCGGCGGCGGGCGGGGTCAAGGCGGCGGGGTCGGCGTTTACCGAGCGCTATCTGCGCCGCGGCATCGATGCCGGCGTCGAGATGAAGGCGCTGAACACGCTCGCGGGACCCGAGGGCGGCTATGCGGTGCCGCAGGAGATCGACGCGCGGATCGACGCGCTGCTCAAGGACATTTCGCCGATCCGCGCGCTCGCCAACGTCGTCAGCACGGGCAGCAGCGGCTATCGCAAGCTCGTCGCCACCGGCGGCATGGCGTCGGGCTGGGTCGCCGAGACCGCCGGGCGCGCCGAGACCGATACGCCCGATTTCGCCGAGATCGCACCGCCGATGGGCGAGCTTTACGCCAATCCGGCGGCGAGCCAGGCGATGCTCGACGATGCGATGTTCGACGTCGAGGACTGGCTGGGGCAAGAGATCGCGCGCGAGTTCGCCGCCGCCGAGGGGGCCGCGTTCGTCACCGGATCGGGGATCGACCGGCCCAAGGGGTTCCTGACCTATGCGACCGCCGACGAGGCCGACGGGGTGCGCGCGTTCGGGACGATCGAGCATCTCGCGACCGGGGTCGACGGGGACTTCGGCAGCGGAGCGGACGACCTGATCGACCTCGTCCAGAGCCTGCGCGCGCCGTATCGCCAGGGGGCGGCGTTCGTGATGAACGCGGCGACGCTGGGCGTGATCCGCAAATTGAAGACCGCCGACGGGGCGTTCCTGTTCCAGCCTTCGCTCGCCGAGGGGCGGCCCGACACGCTGCTCGGCTATCGGCTGGTCGAGGCCGAGGCGATGCCCGATATCGCGCCCGACAGCCTGGCGGTCGCGTTCGGCAATTTCACCGCCGGCTATACGATCGCCGACCGCGGCGAGACCGCGATCCTGCGCGATCCCTTCACCAACAAGCCGTTCGTGCATTTCTATGCGACCAAGCGCGTCGGCGGCGCGGTGACCAACAGCGAGGCGATCAAGCTGCTCAAGTTCGGGCTGGCCTAAGCGCGCCCACCCCCCGACCCCCTCCCGCAAGCGGGAGGGGGCACGAGAGCCCGGTCCGTCCGTTCCCCTGGGGCGGGCCGGGTTTCCATTTCGCGCGCGCTGGCGCGTGCCAATCGGAGGACCCGGATATGGGCGTGTTCGCCAAGGATCCCGCCCGCGTGGTGGGCGCAACCGTGATCGACGAGCCAGGCGCGCCGCCGCTGGCGCTGGTCGAAGCGAAGGACTGGCTGCGGATCGCCGGCGCCGGCGAGGACGCGACGATCGCCGCGCTGATCGCGGCGGCGGGCGCGATGTGCGAGAGCTTTACCGGCCAGCTGCTGATCGAGCGCGGCTGCAGCACCGCAATCGCGGGCGGCGGCTGGCAGCGGCTCGGCGCGACGCCGGTGCGCGCGATCGAGAGCGTCGAGACGATGGCGGGCGCGGCGGTCGCGAGCACGGGCTACGACGCCGATATCGACATTGCCGGCGACGGCTGGGTGCGGATCAAGGGCAGCGGCCCGGCGCAGGTGCGCTATCGCGCCGGGCTGGCGGTCGCGGCCGCGGGCGTCCCCGACGGGCTGCGCCAGGGATTGCTGCGGATGGTCGCGCATCTCTATGCCACGCGCGGCGGAGGATCGAGCGATGGCGGCAATGAGGCGCCGCCGGCGGCGGTGACCGCCTTGTGGCGGCCGTGGCGGCGGCTGCGGCTGTGAGCGGCGGAATCGATCGCGCCGCGCTGGTCGCGCGCGCCGAGCGCGCGGCCGCCGCGCGGGTCGAGCGGCGCGTCGCCGGGCTTGCCGCGGCGATCGGCGCCGAGCATCCGGCGCTCCGCGTCGAGCGCGAGCTGGGCGCGCTGCGGATCAGCGGGCGCGGGCTGGGGCGGGCGATGGCGCGCGATGCGCGGCTGCGGCTGCCCGAGCTGATGCTGGGCGATGGCGGGGAGGGAGCGCGATGACCGCGCCGGCCTTCGAAGCGGTCGTGCGCGGGCGGCTGATCGCCGCGCTGCGCGCCGACGCGGCGCTGGGCGCGGCGATCAACGGCGTGTTCGAGCCCGGCGAGCCGGGGCTGACGCCGCCTTATGCGATCGCCGGGCCGGTCGGGGCGGGCGACTGGGGGACCAAGGATTGCGCGGGGCGCGAGCTGACGCTGACGCTGAGCGCGGTCAGCGCCGAGCGCGGCGGCGACGAGGCGGCGCAACTGGGGGGGCTGCTGAGCGCGGCGGCGCTGGGCATCGCGCGCGACGGCGACGGCGTGACGATCGCGACGATCCGGCTGCGCAAGTCGCTGCTGCGGCGGACGCGGGCGGGAGACTGGGAAGTGGTGATCGACCTGCGGGTGCGCGCGCTGGCCCTGCCGTGAGGCGCGCGCGCGGCGTCAGCGGCGGCCGGGGCGGGCATTGTCCTTGAAATAATCGCCGTATTCGGCGGTGAACTTGTCGCGCCAATAGGCGATTTCGTCGGCGGCGGATTCGTCGGCGTCCTTTTGCGCGATGCCGGCGCCGCGATCGGCGCGGACCATCGCGGCGCGATAGGCGGCCTCCTGATCGGTGCATTTGGTCTTGAGCGCGGCGGCAAAGGCGTCGGGTTGGACCCGGTCGTCGAGCGCGGAAACGAGTTCGTCCTCGAGACAGTCGACGAACGCGCGCTGTGGCGCGGCGGTCGGCGACGCCTGGGCGGCGAGCGCGAGGACGAGAGCGGAAATCAGCATGGCGAGTCCCCCGTACGGAAGGTTTCGGCAAGGCAATCCAACACCAAAGGAGATTATCACATGGCCATCGAAAGCGGTAGTGCCTTCCTGCTCAAGGTCGGCGACGGCGGCGCGCCGCCGCAATATGCCACGATCGCCGGGCTGCGCACGACGCAGCTGTCGATCAACGGCGAGGGCGTCAACGTGACGACCAAGGATTCGGGCGGCTGGCGCGAATTGCTGTCGGGCGCTGGGGTGCGGTCGGTCAGCGTGTCGGGCGCGGGGATCTTCACCGGATCGGCCGCCGAGGGGCGGATCAAGGGCCATGCTTTGAGCGGCCTGATCGACGATTACGAGCTGAGCTTCGAGGGCGGCGAGCGGATGCAGGGGCGGTTCCTGATCACGCGGCTCGATTATGCCGGCGATTACAATGGCGAGCGCAATTATACGCTGAGCCTGGAGTCGAGCGGGCCGGTGGCGAGCCTGTGAGCGGGCCGGCGAACGCGGCGCGCGGCGAGGCGGACTTCGAGGTCGCCGGGACGGCGTACGTGCTGCGACCGAGCTTTGCCGCGCTGGTTGCGGCCGAGGCCGAGCTGGGACCGCTGTTCGCGCTGGTCGAGCGCGCGGCGGCGGGCGGGCTGACGCTCGCCGAGACCGCGAGCCTGATCTGGCATTGCATCGACGCGCCGCCCGACGCGCTGACCAGGGACGATGTCGGCGAGGCGATCGCGGCGCGCGGGCTGGCGGCGACGAGCCCGGTGCTGCGGACGATCCTGTCGCAGATCCTGCAGGGGCGGTGACCACCCCTCCACCGCCTTGCGGCGGTCCCCCTCCCCGTTCCGGGGAGGAATTTGCCGCCGCCGCCGCGCGGCTGGCGGGGGCGGCCTGCTGGGCGTTGCACTGGACCCCGGACGAATTCTGGCGCGCGACGCCGGGCGAGCTGGCGGCGATCCTGGCGGCGGCGAGCGGGGGCGATGGCGCCGGCGCCGGCGCGGTGACGCGCGCGAGAATCGAAACTTTGCAGGAGCGTTATCCCGATGGATGAGGAGATCGAGACGCTGGTGATCGGCGTGCGCGCCGATACCAGCGGCTTTTCGCGCGATATCGCGTCGATGCGCGCCGAGCTCGAGGGGCCGCTCGCGCACGGGCTCGAGCGCGCCGGGCGGGCATTGGAGAGCGCGCTGACGCGCGCGATCGTGACGGGCAAGTTCGGGTTCGAGGACCTGCGCCGGGTGGCATTGTCGGTGCTCGCCGATATCGCGCGCCAGGCGGTCGCGGCGGGGCTCGACGCGCTGCTCGGGCGCGGCGGCGGCGCGGCGGGCGGGGGCGGCGGCGCGGGCGGATTGCTCGCCGGGCTGCTCGGCCTGCCGGGCCGCGCGACGGGCGGGCCGGTGAGCGGCGGGCGCGGCTATATCGTCGGCGAGCGCGGGCCCGAACTGTTCGTGCCCACGGCGGCGGGGCGGATCGAGGCGGCGGGCGGCGGGGTCGGCGCGGTGCGCGACGTGCGCATCACGGTCAACGTCCATGGCGGGCAGGGCGCGAGCCCCGAACGCATGGCGCGGTCGGGACGCCAGGTCGCGCGCGCGGTGCGCAGCGCGCTGATCGAGGCGGGGTGAGGCAGGCCGGGTCGCGCGGCGCGCCCCTCTCCACTTCGCTGGGGCAGCAAGCTGCCAAGCTCCGTTGCCTCTCCCCGAACGGGGAGAGGGGAAAGGCAGATCATCATGGCCTATCATCTGGTCGCGCGTGAGGATGCGCCGCCGGCGCATCGCGATGCGGCGTGGGTGAAGCGGTTCGATCCGCGATACTGGTGCGTCGATTTTCCGCGGCCGATGCTGGCGGCGGCCTGCGTGAGCGGGGCGCATGGCCTGCGCGTCGATGCGGTGTTTTACGACAAGGGCGATCTCGCCGGGATCATCTGGGAGGCGGCCGATACGCGCTCGCATCCCTTGCTCGCCTATGCGACGAGCCGCGAGTTTTCGCGCTGCGTGCTGTCGTTCCGCTGGCGGTCGGGCGGGGTCAAGCCGCTCGACGCGCTGCACGGGCCGACGCTGACGATCGAGGGGCGCGACGCGGCGGGCGATCCGCGCGCCTGGTATGTGCGGCTGTGGAACTATGCGGTCGGCACCCCCGAGGACGCGCGGGTGACGATCGACTTCGCCGCGCTCGACGGCGGCTTCCTGCTGCCGGGCGAGGCCGACCCGGTGTGGGCGGGCGATATCGACCGCATGTTCATCTCGCTGGTGCCGCCGGGCTATGACGGCAGCGCGGGGGCGCTGGCGGCGGCGCAGACGGGCTGGGCCGAGCTGAGCGAGATCGCGTGCGACGGGTCGGGATCGGTGCTCGCGATCGGCGATGCGATGCCGGCGCCGCACGGGCTGGGCATGGCGACGGGCTATGACGATCTCTACAACCTGACGCCGCAGCGCGTCGTCGAGCAGATCGTGCGGCTCGGCTATCGCGGCGACGTGCTGCATTATGTCGGGATGAGCCATTATCCCGCGCTGGCGAACGACGGGCGAGTCGATCCCCTGGGGGCGATCGCGGCGCCGTGCCGCGCCTGGCACGCGGCCTTTGCGATCGCCTGCGCCGAACGCGGGCTGGGGCTGATCTGGTCGCTGAGCTACGAGCTGTTCGACGCTTATTGTCCCGCCGCGTGGAAGCAGCGCAGCGCATCGGGCGCGCCCGCGCTGACCGGCTGGGAGCCGCCGTCGACGCTGCTGTCGCCGGCGAACCAGGCGGCGATGCTCTATCTGCAGCGCGTCGCGCGCGGCTTTCTGAGCATCGGTGCGGCGGCGGGGCTGGCGCCGCAATTCCAGGTCGGCGAGCCGTGGTGGTGGGTGATGCCCGCGGACGGCGCGGGCAACCGCGAAATCTGCCTCTACGACGATGCGGCGCGCGGGGCGCTGGGCCCGCTGTCGGTGCCGATCGCGACGATCGACGGCGCCAGGAGCGCCGCCGAGATCGCGATGCTCGATGCTGCGGGCGCGTTGCTCGCGACATCGACGGCGACGCTATGCGCCATCCTGAGGCAGAAATATCCCGACGTCGTGTGCCACCTGCTCGTCTATCTGCCGACGCTGCTCGACCGCGCGGCGCCCGAGCTGGTGCGCGCCAACCTGCCGACCGGCTGGGCCGACCCGGCGTTCGACGTCCTCCAGATCGAGGATTACGACTGGGTGACGGCGGGGCGGCGCGGCGAGAGCGCGCGCGGCCTCGCGGCGGCGACGGCGCGGCTCGGCTATCCGGTCGCGCGCCAGCATTATCTCGCGGGCTTCGTGCTCGCCGCCGAGGACGCGCAGCAGTGGCACGCGATCGAGGCCGCGGCGGTGGCGGCGCGGGCGCGCGGGGTGGCGGCGAGCTATGTCTGGGCGCTGCCGCAGGTGCTGCGCGACGGCTTCACGCATTTTGCGACAGGAGAGGATATGCACGGATTCGATGCGGTCGATTTCCCGATCGCGATCGGCCGCGAGGCCGAGGCGGTGACCGAGTTTTCCGCCGACATCGTCGAGACCGGATCGGGCCATGAGCAGCGCGTGCTGCACTGGGCCGATGCGCGGATGCGCTACGATGCCGGGCCGGGGGTGCGATCTGAGGCCGATGTCGCCGCGCTGATCGATTTCTTTCGCGCGCGGCGCGGGCCGGTGCGCGGTTTTCGCTTTCGCGATCCGTTCGACCATGCCGGCGCGGGCGAGGACATCGGCAGCGGCGACGGCGCCGAGACGCGCTTTGCGCTGGTCAAACATTATCGCGGCGGCGGCGAGCGGGACGACGCGCAGGCGCGGCGCATCGCGCTGCCGGTGGCGGGCACCGTGCGCGTCTATCTGGACGGCGTCGAGCAGGCCGAGGGCTGGGCGGTCGAGCCGGGCGGGTGGATCGCGTTCGACGAGGCGCCCGGCGCGGGGGTCGCGATCGCGGCGGACTTCACCTTCGACGTGCCGGTGCGCTTTGCCGAGGAGCGGCTGGCGGTGAGCCGCGCGACGTTCCTCGCCGGCGAGATCGCGAGCGTGCCGCTGGTCGAGGTGCGGACGCTATGAGGACGATGTCGGCGCATGACCCCTCCACCATGCCGCGCATGGTCCCCCGCCCCCTGCCGGGGAGGATCTTGTGAGCGCCGCGCCCGACTGGCTGGCGGGCGAGGTCGTGACGCTGGCCTGGTGCTGGCTGGTCGAACGGCGCGACGGGGCGGCGCTGGGCTTCACCACGCACGACCGGGCAATCGCGCGCGGCGGGCTGGTCTATCGGTCGGCGCCTGGGATGAAGCCGTCGGCGGTCAGGCTGTCGGCGAGCCTCGACGCGGCGACGATGGACGTCGCCGGCGCGCTGACCGATGCCGCGATCGCCGCCGCCGACCTCGACGCCGGGCGCTGGGACGGCGCGCGGGTGACGCTGGCGGCGGTCGACTGGGACGACGAGGCGGCGCCGCCGGTGGTCGTGGCGGCGGGGACTTTGGGCGCGGTGACGCGCGAGGGCAGCGGTTTTTCCGCCGAGCTGCGCGGATTCGAGGCGCGACTGGAGGCGCCGGCGGTGCCGTTCACCGCGCCGGGATGCCGCGCCGCGCTGGGCGACAGCGCGTGCCGCGTCGACATGGCGGGGCGACGCGTCCGCGCAAGCGTGGTCGCGATCGACGGCGCGCTGCTGACGCTGGCGGCGCCGGTCGCGGCGGGGCTTTATGCGCACGGCCGGCTGCGCTGGCTCGACGGGCCGCTGACCGGGACCGGCGCGGCGATCGTCGCCGACGACGGCGGCCGGATCGAGCTCGCCGAGCCGCTGCGCGCGATGCCGCCGCTGCCGGTCGCGGTCGAGCTGAGCGAGGGCTGCGACCGGACACTGGCGACCTGTTCGGGGCGCTTTGCCAATGCCGCCAACTTTCGCGGCGAGCCGCATTTGCCCGGGACCGACCTGCTGACGCGCTATCCCGGTGGCTGACGCGGCGGGGCCGCGCATCTGGGACGCGGCGCGGGCGCTGGTCGGGTGCCGCTTTCGCCTGCACGGGCGCGACCCGGATTACGGGCTCGACTGCGTCGGCGTCGCGCTCGTCGCGGCGCGGACGGCGGGGGCGAGCGTGGCCGGCCCCGATCGCTACGGCCTGCGCGGCGGCAGCGCGGCGGGGTGGAACCAGGCGCTCGGCGCGTGCGGACTCAAGCGCGTCGCGCGCGCCGAGCCGGGCGATATCGTCCTGATCGATTGCGGGCGCGAGCAGTTCCATCTGGCGGTCGCGGGCCCCGCAAGCTGCGTCCATGCGCATCGCGGCCTGGGGCGCGTCGTCGAGACGCCGGGGCTGCCCGAGGGCGCGGTGGTCGGACTGTGGCGCGTGCCGCGAAGCTGTTTCGAGCGATGCGAAGCAAAAGCGGGGGAAGGATAACGCATATGGCGACGTTGGTTCTCACCGCGGTCGGGACCGCGATCGGCGGGCCGATCGGCGGCATGGTCGGCGCCGCAATCGGCGGGGCGGTCGACCGCAGCGTCTTCGCGGCGAAACCGCGCGAGGGGCCGCGCCTCAGCGACCTGCGGATCCAGACGTCGACCTATGGCAGCGCGATCCCGCGTCTTTACGGGCGCGTGCGCGTCGCCGGGACGGTGGTATGGGCGACCGACCTCAAGGAAGCCAAGACGACGAGCGGCGGCAAGGGCCAGCAGAAGACGACGAGCTACAGTTACTCGGCGTCGTTCGCGGTGGCGCTGTCGTCGCGGCGCGCGGGGCGGGTGGCGCGGATCTGGGCCGACGGCAAATTGCTGCGCGGCGGCGCCGGCGATTTCAAGACGCGCACCGGCTTTCGGTGGTTTGCCGGCGACGAGGACCAGGGCGTCGACCCGCTGATCGCGAGCGCGGTCGGGATCGGCCAGTGCCCCGCCTATCGCGGGCTGGCGCTGGCGGTGTTCGAGGACATGGCGCTGGGCGATTACGGCAACCGCATTCCCGCGCTGACCTTCGAGGTGATCGCCGACGAGGGCGCGATCGACGTCGGTGCGGTCGCGCGCGACCTGCTGCCGCCGCCGTTCGCGGCCGACAGCGCGGTGGCGCTGACCGGCTATGCCGCCGAAGGGGCGAGCATCGCAGCGGCGCTCTCGCCGCTCGTCACGCTTGGCGGTCTGACGCGGACCGGCGCGCCGCAAGCGCCGGTGCTGGCGGCGGCGGGCGGCGGCGGCGCGGTGCCGATCGCGGCGGCGGCTCCGGTCCGGGTCGAGCGGCTCGCGAGCGACCGGCGACCCGGCGCGGTGACGCTGCGCCATTACGACCCGGCGCGCGATTACCAGGCGGGAGCGCAGCGCGCGGTGGTCTCCGACGGCGGCGTCGATCGCGGCGACGAGGGCGAACGGATCGACGTTCCCGCGGCGATCGATGCCGCGGGCGCGCGGCGCGCGGCACGCCGGATCGCACGCGCGCGGCGCGGCGAATCGGTGCGGCTGTCGCTGCGCGCCGGGATGGCGGCGCTGGCGCTGCGCCCCGGCGACGCGGTCGCGGTCGGCGATGTCGCCGGCGACTGGCGCCTGGCCGAATGCGAGATCGATGCCGGCGGCGCCGCGCTGACGCTGGCGCCCGCGATCGGCGGCGAGCGCATCGCGAACGGCGGCGGCGTCGATCCGGGCGCGCCGGTGTTCGAGCCCGACTGGCCGGTGCCGCCGACGCACTGGCGCTTTGTCGACCTGCCCGCAATCGTCGCGCCGCGCGGCGACGGCGCGATCCATGTCGTCGCCGCCGGCACCGCGCCCGGCTGGCGCGGCGCCGATGTCGCGATCGAGGGCGGCTGGAACGAGGCGGGGCAGGCCGGATCGGGATCGAGAGCGTGATGGGCAGCGCGGCGGGCGTGCTGCCCGCAGGCAGCGCGGCGCTGTTCGATCGCCGCGCGAGCGTCGAGGTCGAGTTGCTCCATGAGCGGATGGCCCTGAGCAATGCCGACGATGCGATGCTGCTCGCCGGGCGCAACCTCGCCTTGCTCGGCGGCGAGCTGATCCAGTTCGGCATCGCCGAGCCGGTGTCACCGACGCGCTGGCGGTTGCGCGAACTGCTGCGCGGGCGCGCGGGGAGCGAGGCGGCGATAACGGCGCATGCGGCGGGAGAGGATTTCATCGTGATCGCGGCGCCGGCGCTGGTCGCGATCGATGCCTCGGACGTTGCCGGCGGCGGCGCGCTGCGCATCGCCGGCATCGCCGATCCCGAGCCCGATCCGCGCGCGCCGCCGCCGATCCGCGCCGGGCATCCGCTGTCGCCCGCCCACCTGACGGCCGCCATCGCCGCCGACGGCAGCGTCGCGCTGAGCTGGGTGCGGCGCAGCCGCGCGGGCTTTGCCTGGCGCGACGGGGTCGATGCGCCGATCGGCGAGGACCGCGAGGCCTATCGCGTGACGATCGGCGATGCCGACGCGCCGATCGCCGAAACCGGCGCGAGCGCGCTGATCGTTTCGGCGGCAACGATCGCGGCCCACGGCCCCGGCGCGGTCACGGTCCGGGTGCGCCAGATCGGCAGCCTTGGCCTGTCGCCCCCCGCGAGCATCGAAATCATCGCCTAGGCCGATATTTTTTATAACTTTTTTTGAAAGGACGACGCGATGGCCGAGACCGAGCGCAGCGCGCGCTTCGCACTGCCGTTATTGGCGATGGCGCAGGCGCAAAAGGAAGTGACGCACAACGAGGCGCTGGTCGTGCTCGACGCCTTGATCCACCCGGTCATCGTCGCCCTCGACGAGACCGCGCCGCCGCCCGGCGCGGTACCCGGAGAAGCCTGGGCCGTCGCCGGCGGCGCGACCGGCGACTGGGCCGGAAGCGACGGTAAACTGGCGTTCATGACGACGGGCGGCTGGCGCTTCGCCGACCCGGTGGCGGGCATGCAGGCGTGGTGCGCGGGCAGCCGCATCGTCTATCGCGACGGCGGCTGGATCGCGGCCCCCGCCTACGCCGCGCCGAGCGGCGGCGGGGTGATCGACAGCGAGGCGCGAACTGCGCTCTCGACGATCGCGCAGGCGCTCGCTATGAGCGGCATCATCGTCGAGGAATGAGACGATTGCAGCAATCCCCAGAGGCCGTTTGACGGCGTAATGTGATGCTTTTGTGCAACAGGTAATAAATTGCCGGGTTGCATGGAAACATTCATGGGTTTAGGTTGTTGAACGAGAATTCCAGTCTCTGTTGAAAGGGGAAATAATATGAAGAAGCTTGCCATTGCTGTGGCACTCGCTTCCACCGCCATGGCGTCCCCCGCTATGGCAACGGACGGCGCGTGGTACGTAGGTCTCGAGGGCGGTCCTTCGCTAGTCGAAGACCTTAACTTCGATGTTGGTGCTGTTAACGACGCATTTGCCGTCGATAGTGAGTACGGTTACGATTTCGACGGCATCATCGGCTACGATTTCGGCATGTTCCGTGCCGAAGCCGAAGTCGGCTACAAGCGTGCCAACGCCGACGGCGTTCTGGCGACCGGCCCGGGCATCGCTTCGGGCACCGTCGGTACGCCGGTGACCGGCGATTTCGACATCAACGGCTATACGAGCGCGATGTCGTTCATGGTCAACGCGATGCTCGATTTCGGCGATGACGACGGCATCCAGGGCTTCATCGGCGGTGGTGCGGGTATTGCCCGCGTCAAGGCCGATTACGTCCTCGCCAACAACTTCCTCGACGATTCGGACACCCGGTTCGCATGGCAGGCAATTGCCGGCATGCGTGCGCCGCTCACCGAGAACGTCGATGTCGGCCTCAAGTATCGTTACTTCAACGTCGACAAGCTCGACATGATCGACTCGCTCGGCCGTGACGTTCGCGTCGACTATTCGTCGCATTCGATCCTCGGCAGCCTGATCTACAACTTCGGTCGCGCCGCTCCGCCGCCGCCGCCGCCGGTCGTAGCACCGCCGCCGCCTCCCCCGCCGCCGCCGCCGCCGCCGCCTCCGCCGCCGACGGTGCAGTGCACCCCGGGGCCGTACATCGTATTCTTCGACTGGGATCGCTCGGACATCACGCCCGACGCCGCGACCACGCTCGACAATGCGGTTTCGGCTTACAACAGCGGCTGCAGCGGTACGTCGGTCATGCTCGCGGGTCACACCGACACCTCGGGTACGGCACAGTACAACGTCGGCCTGTCGCAGCGTCGCAACGACGCGGTGCGTGGTTACCTGACCTCGCGCGGCATCAGCGACGGCGTGATTTCGTCGGAAGCCTTCGGCGAGACCAAGCTGCGCGTCCAGACGCTCGACGGCGTCCGTAACGACCAGAACCGTCGTGTGGAAATCACCTACGGTCCGGGTTCGGGCATGTAATCATCCGCCATCGCTTCGGCGATTGGATGAACGAGAGGGCGGCCTTCGCGGGCCGCCCTTTTTGTTTGTCCGGCGTGTGCGGACGGGCGTGCGCGGGCGGTAGTGTGGGCGCGCCGCTTGTGACTCGACGCCGTACGCGGCTGGGTCAGGGTGACGGGGATTGCGGGTAGTAACCGACATCAGCGTCGATCGATGCGGGCTGGGCCGCAGCGCGCGCGGCGCTGCGCCGGCTGGCTAGTCGGCGAGCGCGATGCTCGCGACGATGGCGTCAATCTGCGCCGCGACCGCGGCCTGCGCGGGCAAGGTGGGATCGGCATCGCGCGCCTTGATCGCGTAGCTGATGCGATCGACGGCATAGCATGTCCCGCGATGGAGCGTGCGCAGCGCGGTGGTCGCGACCGCCTGGCTCATTCCGGCATCGCCCTGTTGCATCGCATGCCAGACGCGACCGCCGATCATGCGGTCGGGCAGCCGCGCGCCGAACGCGGGGTCGAGCCCGCCGGTGGCGCAATCGGCGCGCGCGCCAGGGTCATCGCTGGCGCCGATGCGCAGCATCTCGACCGCCTGACCGACGCCGTCGCTCGGATCGACCGTCCGGCTGAAGCTGACGAGGCCGCGGCCGGGAACGTCGGGCGAGCCGTCGAAATTGGCGCGCCAGCCGCCGCGCATCAGCGCGCGACCGTCGAAATCGTCGCCGGGCGTCCAGCCTGTCGGATAGGAGAGGGTGAGGACGCCGTCGGCGGCGGCAAAGCCTTGCATCGCGGCGGCGCCGCCGGCGCCGGGCGACGAGCCGGTGTCGGCGACCGGCGCGGCGCCGTCGTCGGGCGCTGCCGGTTGGATCGCAGCGCGCTCGCGAATCGCCGCGTCGTCGCCCGAACCGGGATCGGCGGGGCCGCAGGCGGCAAGCAGGACGAGCGCGCCGCCGGCAAGCGCGGCGGTCAGCGGGCGAACGGGGCGGGGCGGTTCGATCACGGGGCCGACGATGCGCCGATGCCGCCTAGCTTTCGAACTGCAGCCGCGCGAGCCGGGCGTAGAGGCCGTCGGCGGCGTTGAGTTCGTCATGGCTGCCCTGTTCGACGATGCGGCCTTCGTCCATCACGACGATGCGGTCGGCGGCGCGGACGGTGGCGAGGCGGTGGGCGATGACGATCGTCGTGCGCCCCTCCATCAACCGGTCGAGCGCGTCCTGGACGAGGCGTTCCGATTCGGCGTCGAGCGCGCTGGTCGCCTCGTCGAGCAGCAGCAGCGGCGCCTTCCTAAGCAACGCGCGCGCGATCGCGACGCGCTGGCGCTGGCCGCCCGAGAGGCGCGCGCCGCCTTCCCCCATGAACGTATCGAGGCCGTCGGGAAGCGCGCGCAGGAAGCGTTCGGCGTTGGCCGAGCGCGCCGCCTCCCAGATCGCGTCCTCGCTTGCGTCCCAGTTGCCGTAGCGCAGATTGTCGCGCGCGCTGGCCGCGAACATCACGCTGTCCTGCGGCACCATCGCGATGCGGGCGCGGATGTCGGCGGGATCGGCGGCGGTCAGCGGAACGCCGTCGAGGCGGATCTCGCCCGCATCGGGATCGTAGAAACGCTGGATCAGCTGGAACAGCGTCGACTTGCCCGCGCCCGAGGGGCCGACGACGGCGAGCCGCTCATTGGGCCGCACATCGAGCGTGAAATCGGCGAGCGCGGCGACGTCGCGCCGGGTCGGATAGCGGAAGGTGACATGGTCGAAGCTGACCTGGCCGCGCGCCGGCTCGGGCAGCGCGACGGGATGCGCGGGCGGCGCGCTATCGGGTCGTTCGGCGAGCAGGTCGCCGAGCCGGCCGGCGGCGCCCGAGCCGCGCAGCAGGTCGCCATAGACCTCGGTCAGCGCGCCGAATGCGCCGGCGACGAGGCCGCCGGTGAGGACGAAGGCGGCGATCGTGCCGCCGGAGATGCGCCCGGCGCGAACCTCGCCGGCGCCGTACCACATCAGCCAGGTGATCGCGCCGAAGATCAGCGCGATGACGATCGCGGTCATGCCCGCGCGCAACGCGATCCGGCGCTTGGCGGTGGCGAAGGTCGCCTCGACCGCGCCCGAAAAGCGCGCCGCCTCGCGCGATTCCTGGCCGAACGCCTGGACGATCTTCATCGCGCCGAGGACTTCGGAGGTCATCGCGCCGACATCGGCGACGCGGTCCTGGCTGGTGCGCGAAACGTCGCGCACGCGGCGCCCGATGAAGACGATCGGCAGGATGACGACGGGGATGCCGAGCAGCAGCATGCCGGTGAGCTTTGGCGCCAGCGTGAACAGATAGGCGAGCCCGCCGATCCCCATGACGATGTTCCTGAGCGCGACCGACAGCGTCGTGCCGACGACCTGTTCGATGATCGCGGTGTCGCTGGTCATCCGGCTGGCGATCTCTCCCGGCCGGTTCTCCTCGAAAAAGGCGGGGGCGAGGCGCAGCAGGTTGCGCTGGACCGCGGCGCGGATGTCGGCGACGACGCGTTCGCCGAGCCAGCTGACGAAATAGAAGCGCGTCGCCGTCGCGATCGCGAGGACGCCGACGATCATGAACAGATAGCGGAAATAGGGGTCGATGTCAGCGGCGGCCCCGGCCGAAAAGCCGTTGTCGATGATCCGCTTGAACCCCGCCGGGATCGCGAGCGTCGCCGCCGCGGCGGTGGTCAGCGCGACGATCGCGATCGCGATGCGCCCCGGATAGCGCGTCGCGAAATGCCAGACCATACGCAGATTGCCGATCGGGCGCGGGGCGGCGGCGTCCTTGTCGTCGGGATCGGGGCGGCGAACGGAAGCGGGGGGGAGATCGGCCATGGCGCCCCGTAGCAGGGGGGATCGGGCGGCTCAATCGAAAGCGCGCGGGGGCGTTGCGCGGTTCCGCCCATCCAGCTGCGGCCAGGCGCACTGCGTGCGCCAACCCTCCACATCGTTCTCCCGCAAGCGCGAGAAGGAGAGCAATGCGCGCGGTTCGACGTTGGAAGAGGGGCGTGCGCAGCAACGCTTCCCCCGAAAAAACGTCGCAATTCGCAACCTTTCCCCCATATAGTGCATTGCAACATAACAGGAGGGTCGTAGAGTGGACTGGATCAGATCGGCGCCGTTGTTCGGCGCGACCGACATATCGCCACCCTGGGGGAAATCATCGATGCTCTATAGCGCCTATGAGGTGCAGCGTTCGCTGCTCGCGGGGGCCAGCGCGTTTGCCGATATCGGCGCGCAGATGCTCGCCAATCCGAACAATCCGATGGGCTATGTCGGCGGCGGGCCGGCGATGAGCGCGGCGCTCGAAGTGTTCGCGCATGCCGCCGCGCCGCGCGGCAAGCCCGAATTCGGCATCGACGAGGTGATGCTCGACGGCAAGCCGATCGCGGTCGAGGAGCGTATCGAGGCGCGCCGCGCGTTCGGCCAGCTCAAGCATTTCGTCAAGCCGGGGGTCGCCGACCCGGGCCCCAAGCTGCTGATCGTGGCGCCGATGTCGGGGCATTTCGCGACGTTGCTGCGCGGCACGGTGGCGCGGATGGTGCCGGGACACGACGTCTACATCACCGACTGGCGCGACGCCAAGAACGTGCCGCTGAGCGAGGGCAAGTTCGACCTCGACGACTATGTCGATTACGTCATCGCCTGGTGCGAGCATGTCGGCGAGGCGGGCGGCAAGGACAGCGACCAGCGGCCGCACATGCTGGCGGTATGCCAGCCGTCGGTGCCGTGCTTTGCCGCGACCGCGTGCATGGGGCGCGACAAGCATCCCAACCGCCCGCGCACGCTGACGCTGATGGGCGGCCCGATCGACACGCGCGAGGCGCCGACCGCGGTCAACACCGTCGCCACCGAACGGCCGTTCAGCTGGTTCGAGCAGAACGTCATCGCCACCGTGCCGTTCCAGTACGCCGGCGCGGGGCGCAAGGTCTATCCGGGCTTCCTCCAGCTCACCGGTTTCCTGTCGATGAACCTGGGCAGCCACCTCACCAGCCATTGGGAGATGTTCAAGCATCTCGTCGAAGGCGACGACGACAGCGCCGACAAGACCAAGCATTTCTACGAGGAATATCGCTCGGTCGCCGACATGACCGCCGAATTCTACCTGCAGACGATCGAGGTCGTGTTCCAGACGCACGCGCTGCCCAAGGGCGAGTACGTCCACAACGACCATGTCGTCGACGCCAGCGACATCACCGATACCGCATTGCTCGCGATCGAAGGCGAGCACGACGATATTTCGGGGCTCGGCCAGACCAAGGCGGCGCTGACCATCGCCGACAGGCTGCCCGCCAAGATGAAGAAATATTACATGGCCAAGGACGTCGGCCATTACGGGATTTTCAACGGGTCGAAATGGCGCACCCGCATCGCCCCGGTGCTCGAGGACTGGATCGCGACGCACGGGGGCTAGCGTCTTCTCCCCACGGGGAGTGGCGCGGCGGCGAAACGCGGCTTAAGGTGAGGGCTTCACGCTCTTTCCGAAAGGTCCCCGCCATGAATGCACCGCTCGATCGCCGCAGATTCCTGGGGGCCAGTGCGCTGGCGGGGACGATGGCGCTGCTGCCTGGTTGCGCGCGCACGATGGTCGCGGGCGAGGTGCCGGCGGCGGCGCTGGCCTACGCCAATCCCAGCCCGCTCGATCCGATCGCCGAAGGGTTGATGCGCCATTATCCCGAATGGGCGACGGGGCTGGGCATCGACGGCGGCGCGCGCGCGCCGCTGAAGCACCGATTGACCGACCTCACGCCGGCGGGCGTCGCCGAGCAGGCGGCGAGCGCCAGGGCGCGCACCGCGACCGCCAAGGCGCTGCTGCCGGGGCTGACGGGGCAGGACGCGCTCGACGCCGAGGTGGTGATCGCGGCGCACGAGCTGGCGCTGGGCGGCTGGGCCTTTCCCTATGGCGACGTCGCGCTCGGCAGCTATCGCAACTCGCCCTATGTCGTCGCGCAGAATGTCGGGCAGTTCCTCGACGTGCCGAGCTTCCTCGACAGTTCGCACACGGTCGAAACGGCGGACGACGCCGAGGCATGGCTCGACCGCATGCGCGATTATGCGCGCAATATCGACGGCGAGACCGAGCGGCTCAAGCACGACCGCGGGCTCGGCGTCGTCGCGCCCGATTTCCTGCTGAGCAAGACGGTCGACCAGCTCGGCATCGCGCAGCAGGGCGCGCCCGAAAGCTGGAGCATCGTGACCTCGCTCGCCGACAAGGCCAAGCGAATCTCCGGCGACTGGGCGACGCGCGCGAGCCGGATCGCCGAGGCCGAGATCGCCCCCGCGCTGGCGCGGCAGCTTGCCGAGATCAGGCTGCACGCGGCGCAGGCGAACGGCAATGCCGGCGTGTGGGACCTGCCGCGCGGCGAGGAATATTACGCCTGGGCGCTGCGCGCGGGGACGACGACGACGCTGAGCCCCGACGAGGTTCACAGACAAGGCCTCGACCAGCTCGCCGAGCTGCAGGGGCGGATGGACACGATCCTGAAGGGCGAGGGCTATAGCAAGGGCAGCGTCGGCGACCGCATGGCGGCGCTCGGCAAGGATCCCAAATACCTGTTTCCCAACACCGACGCGGGCCGCCAGCAGATCATCGAATTCCTGAGCGAGCGGATCGCCGACATTCGCGGGCGCATGCCGCAGGCGTTCCATACGCTGGTGCCGGGCAACGCCGAGGTGAAGCGGATGGCGCCCGAGGTCGAGCCGGGCGCGCCGGGCGCCTATGGCGGATCGGGATCGATCGACGGCAAGGTGCCGGGGCGGCTGTGGATCAACCTGCGCACGACCGAGATCTGGCCGCGCTATGCGCTGCCCGACCTCGCCTATCACGAGACGATCCCGGGCCATGTCTGGCAGGGCGAATATACGCATAAATTGCCGCTGGTGCGCAGCCTGCTCGCGTTCAACGCCTATTCGGAAGGCTGGGCGCTCTATGGCGAGCAGCTCGCCGACGAGCTCGGCGTGTACGACGCGAACCCGGTCGAGCGGCTCGGCTATCTCCAGAGCCTGTCGTTTCGCGCCTGCCGGCTCGTCGTCGACACCGGCATCCACGCCAAGCGCTGGACGCGGAGCCAGGCGATCGACTGGTTCGCGACCAACAACGGGTCGAGCGTCGAGGAGGTGTCGGGCGAGGTCGACCGCTATTGCAGCTGGCCGGGCCAGGCGTGCGGATACAAGGTCGGGCATACGACGATCAACACGCTGCGCCAGAAGGCCAAGGCCGAGCTGGGCGAGCGGTTCGATTTCCGTGGGTTCAACGATGCGGTTGTCTTGGGCGGCGCGGTGCCGATGACGGTCTTGGGCGGGGTGATCGATCGCTATGTTGCGGGGCAGCGGGGGTGAGGGGCTAGCTACGAATTCGCTGACCAGAGTAAGGCTCAATATAGCCTAAAGATCGTAACCGACATTGATATAAACTCGAGATGGACGGTTTGTAAGTGAGGCAATGCAGGGGTGGCGACGCAAGTTAAACATTCCGCCAAGTGCATCGCTATGAACGGTTACAGCATCACCCTCAACGCTAACTCGGGCCGCGCTGTTGGTGGTTGCGAACCCACGCAAAAGAAACAAGGTGCCAGCGGTTAGGGGTGGAGCCTTTCCGGTAAGTTGCCGATACTCGTCCGCTCGTATCTCTACGGCAGGAGCCTTGGCGAGAAGCGCTATGGCTTTATCACGAGCTTTCTGGGAGACCCGTTCGCACGATTGATCTTTGCTGTCGGAACTAGCGTCTTGCTCTTTCGGCCATTGCGCCCATGGGTCACCCTCGGTCATACTTAGAAAACTAGTGCGCACATTTTCATGAGGCCGGAGTCGCGAGTCCGATTCTGACTGATCAGTTGAAGCCAACTGGCCGCAGGCCGCCAGAGTCAGAAAAATCACGAGCGCTGGACCGTGGTTCATAGATGAGAATTTATAGCACTTATTTATTGTTCGCAACTGAACGGCTGCTGCCCATATTTCCACTCCAGCACACAACCTCTTGACCTTTTGATCGCCCCGATTCACACTGGCCCTCGGTTTCAACAAGCGAAAGGAGGTGGTCCGATGTCTCATTGTCAAATGCCGCAGGTCGGTATGGGTTCGAGCATGGCCTCCAGCGGGGCGCTCACCTGAGATACCGTTAGCTTCGGCTGACAATGGAAAGGCCGCGATCCCGGGAAGGGACGCGGCCTTTCGATTGTTGGGGGGCGAAGGGGGCGTCCGGACGGCCCCTCTCCACTCGCCTAGGCAGCAAGCTGCCAAGTCTTCGTTGCCTCTCCCCTGAAGGGGAGAGGGTTTTTTAGAGCGCGACTTCGGCGTGGTCGCCCATTTCGCCTTCCTTCATCGTCGCGCCGGTCAGCATCTTGAACAGGCCCTTGACGCCGGGGTCGGCTTCCCAGATCTCGGCATCGGCCATGTCGAACTTGAGCATCAGCAGGTCGGGATCGTCCTTGCCCTGATCGTACCAGGCTTCGACCTGGTTCGACCAGAAACGGTCGATCATCGCGCGGTCGGTGACCGTCGAGAGCGTGCCGGCGATGCAGGCGAACAGCTTGTGGCCCTTGCCGATCACCTGCATCATCGCCGGGCCGCCGGGGGCGAGGTCGCTTTTCACCTGCGTGTAGATGAACAGCGTGTTGCAATAATCCTTGTCGAAATGGACGGTCATCGGCTTGGCGTGGTCGTTGCCGCCGGTGCGCGCGAGCATGACGAAGGGGCTGTCGTCGAGCGCCTCCCACAGCGATTCCTGGATATCGAGTTTGTCGGTGGTTGCGGTCGTCATGGGGGCTTCTCCTGTAAATTGCGTTCAGGAGATCAATGCTCGGGGCGGCGAATTGTTGCCTGTGCGATCAATCGTAGCGCGCGTAGAGCCACCAGCTCAGCGCCGCGAGCGCGGTCAGCCAGATCGCGACGACGAGGACGATGCCGCCGCGCGAGACGGGGCGGTGCGATGCGGCCTCGGCGGCGGCGCGGTGCTGCGCCCACAGATCGTCGGGGATCAGCCGCGCCATGATCCACAGGCCAAGCGGGATGATGATCGCATCGTCGAGCAGGCCGATAACGGGGATGAAGTCGGGGATGAGGTCGATCGGCGAGAGCGCATAGGCGCCGATCATCAGCCCGACGAGGCGCGCGCTCCACGGGCAACGCGGATCGCGCGCGGCGAGCCAGACGGTGTGGGCGCTCACGCGCAGCTGGTGCGCGAGGGAGGGGGGCGGTTTCTTGTCGGTCATTGGGGCTTTGCCCTCATCCGGCTGCGGCTCGCGTTACGCGCAATCGGATGAGGGCGTCGCACCCTTTTTTTTACAATACCTCGAACAGGCCCGCCGCGCCCTGGCCGCCGCCGATGCACATGGTGACGACGACGTATTTGGCGCCGCGCCGCTTGCCCTCGATGAGGGCGTGGCCGGTGCAGCGCGCGCCGGTCATGCCGAAGGGGTGGCCGATGCTGATCGAGCCGCCGTTGACGCTGAGCAGCTCGTCGGGAATGCCGAGCTTGTCGCGGCAGTAGAGCACCTGCACCGCGAATGCCTCGTTGAGTTCCCACAGGCCGATATCGTCCATCTTGAGATCGAAGCGTTCGAGCAGCTTGGGAATCGCGAAGACCGGGCCGATGCCCATTTCGTCGGGCTCGGTGCCCGCGACCGCCATGCCGACATAGCGGCTGAGCGGGGTGAGGCCCGCCTTTTCGGCCGACCTGGCTTCCATGACGACGACCGCGGAGGATCCGTCGGCGAGCTGGCTGGCGTTGCCCGCGGTGATGCAATGGCCCGGACCCATGACCGGCGGCAGCGACGCGAGGCCTTCGAGCGTGGTGCCGGGACGGTTGCACTCGTCGCTGTCGATCGTGACCTCTTTCTGGCGGATCTCGCCGGTCGCCTTGTCCTGGACGTTCATCATGACGGTGGCGGGGACGATCTCGTCGGCGAACTTGCCCGCCGCCTGCGCGGCCGCGGTGCGCTGCTGCGAGCGCAGCGAATATTCGTCCTGCGCCTCGCGCGAGATATTGTAGCGCTTGGCGACGACCTCGGCGGTCTGGATCATCGGCATGTAGGTCGCGTTGTGCATTTCGACGAGCTCGCGGTCGAACTCGATCCACAGTTTCTCGCCGCGCACCATCGACACCTGTTCGAGGCCGCCGGCGACGATACAGTCCATGCGGTCGACGATGATCTGTTTCGCGGCGGTCGCGATCGTCATCAGGCCCGAGGAGCACTGGCGGTCGATCGACATGCCCGGCACGGTGACGGGAAGCCCCGCGCGCAGCGCGACGAGGCGCGCGATATTGGGCGCCTGCGTGCCCTGTTGCAGCGCCGCGCCCATGATGCAGTCGTCGATGCTGGCGGGGTCGACCCCGGCGCGCTCGACCGCGGCCTTGACCGCGAAGCTGCCCATCGTCGGGGCCATGGTGGCGTTGAACGATCCGCGCCCGGCCTTGGCGAGGCCGGTGCGGGCGGTGGATACGATGACGGCGTCGCGCATGGGAATTCCTTTGGTCTGTTTGCGAGGGATCGAACCCCTCATCCAACTGCGTCTAGCGCGCCTTCGCGCGCAAGACTTCGTATCAGTGTGTCTGGACTCCGGTCAATCATGCCCCCGGCATGATTGCCGACAGTGCGGGGCACTGTCGGTTGCCAGAGCCAGCCACACTTCCCACAAGGGGAGAAGGAGTCATATGAAAAACTGGCCGATCCATTCGGCGATGAGGGCGGGCTTGTCCTCGCCCTCGATCTCGACGGTGCATTCGAGGCGCTGCTGCCACTGGCCGGGGCGCTTTTCCTCGAGGTCGAGCAGCTTGAAATGGCCGCGCACGCGGCGGCCCGAGCGGACGGGCGCGAGGAAGCGGACACGCTCGAAGCCGTAATTGACACCCATCGTGACGCCCGCGATTTCGGGCTTGTCGGCGGCGGCGAGCAGGTGCGAGAGCAGCGACAAGGTGAGGAAACCGTGTGCGATGGTGCCGCCGAACGGCGTCTGCGCCGCGGCTTGCGGGTCGACATGGATGAACTGCGGGTCGCGCGTGACGTCGGCGAAGGCGTCGATCATCGGCTGGTCGACGCGCACCCATGGCGAGGTGCCGAGATGGTCGCCGACCTTGTCGCGCAGCTGCTGAGGGGTGATCGGCTTGGTCATGCGCTCTCCATTCGCGCCGTTTTGCGACGGGCGCGCGGGCTTGGCAAGGGCGCGCGTCGGCAGGCGCGGTTGCCGTAGCGGCAAGCGTGCGGCGGCGATCAGTCCTTGGCGGTCACCACCGGCATGACCTGCGGATAGGGCATGATCATCGTGCCGTCGGGGGCCGAGGTGAAGGTCGTCTGCGTCGGATAGGCGAATTCGAGGCCGGCGTCGTTGAACGCCGCGAGGATCGCGAGGCCGATCGCGTGGCGGCCGGCGAAGACGATCTCGAAATCGGTGCTCATGATGTCGAAATCGAGCTCGAAATCGAGCGAGCTGTCGCCGAAGCCGATAAAGCCGGCGCGGACGAAGACCGCGTCGTTGGCCTCGACGATGCTTTGCAGCATGGCGGGGATCGCGCGCGCCCTTTCGGGCGGGGTCTGGTAGATGACGCCGATGCCGAAGCGCGACCGGCGGCGGTTGAGGCGCGTGAAATTGTCGATCCGCTGGTCGAGCATCTTGGCGTTGGCGAGGATCACTTCTTCGCCCGTCGTCGCGCGCAGCCGCGTCGATTTGAGGCCGATCGATTCGACCGTGGCGACGACGCCTTCGACCTGGATGACGTCGCCGCGGCGGAACGGCTTGTCGAAGATCACCGCGAGCGCGGCGAACAGGTCGGAGAAGATGCCCTGCGCGGCAAGACCGATGGCGATGCCGCCGATGCCGAGCCCGGCGACGAGGCCGGTGACGTCGACGCCGAGATTGTCGAGCACGACGATGAAGGCGATCGCGAAAACGACGACGCTGACGATGAGGCGGATCAGCGTCAGCGCGTTGGCGAGCGTGTCGTGGTCGTTATCCCCGGCGCGGCGCTGGATAAAGCCGAGGATCGCCTCGCGCGCCCAGATCGCGACCTGCATCACCGCGGCGATGGTGAACACGACCGCGATCATGCGTTCGACCGCGGCAGGCGGATTGGCATAGTTCGAAACGAGCCGGATCGCGGTGACGAGGATGACGAGCTCGCTCGTCTTGCCCAGCACGCGCCAGACGATGGTGCTCAGCCGATAGCGATCGGGCGACCGTTCGGCGCGCGCGACGGCGAAGCGCTTGACCGCGTGGAGCGCGAAATAGAGCGCGGTGCCGGCGGCGAAGGCGATCAGGATTTCGGTGGTGTGGGCGGTCATCCAGTCACCCGCGTCGGTCCACAGGCGGGTGAGGGTGGTGCCGAAACCGGCGGCGTCGGTCGTGTTCGCGGTCGTCATTCCATCGCTTTCGAATATCATGGTCGGTCAGCCAGTATCGCCCGCGAATTTGCCATTCGCGCCGGCGACGGCTGGGGCCTAGCCCAAATATTGCCTGCAAACCACCGTCGGGATCGATGCCGGCCTTCGCTGGCATAACCAAGCGATCGGATGGCGGCGAGACGCGCCGTCGGACCAGCAAATTCAGGCGGCGGCGAGGAGTTCCTCGGCGCAGGGCGCGGTTTCGAGATAGTCGATCAGGCCGCGCTCGTAGCGGTTGAGGTAGCGCGTCGCGCGCGGCAGGCGCAGTCCCTTGCGGAATTCGGCCTGTTCGTCCTTGCACACCGCGAGCATCGCGGGGTGGATGTACGATTTGCGCGCGATCGCCGGGGTGTTGCCGAGCGAGCCCGAGACGTGATCGAGCAGATCCTTCATCGGCACGTCGCCCTTGCCGTCGACGAGCCGCTGGAACGCGGCGAGCGTCGCCGACCAGGTGCGGAAATTCTTGGCGGTGAAATCGGCGCCCATCGCGTCGTGGATGTAATCGTTGACGTCGGTCGAGCTGACGGGACGCGGATCGCCGTCGCCGTCGACATATTTGAACAGGTTTTGGCCGGGCAGGTCCTGCATCCGTTTGACGATCGTCGTCAGGCTGCGGTCGGTGATCGCGACCTCGCGCAGCTGGCCCGACTTGGCGCGAAAGCTGAGCTTGATCGTCGTGCCGGTGACGCGGGCGTGGCGCCGGCGCAGCGTCGTCGCGCCGAAGCTCTTGTTGCGCACCGCGTAGCTTTCGTTGCCGACGCGCAGCGCCGACAGGTCGAGCAGGCGGACGACCGCGGCGACGGCGCGATCGCGGCTGAGCGTGCGCGCGCGCAGGTCCTTTTCGAGCCGCTGGCGCAGCAGCGGCAGCGCGCGGCCGAATTCGGCGCAGGCCTCGTATTTCTCGGCCTCGCGCGCGGCGCGAAAATCGGGATGGTAGCGATATTGCTTGCGGTCCTTGTCGTCGAAACCCGTGGCGAGGATATGGCCGTTCGGCGCGGGGCAGAACCAGCAGTCGTGATAGGCCGGCGGCAGCGCGATGGCGTTGAGTCGATCGATCTCTTCGCGGTCGTCGATATGGCGGCCCTTGGCGTCGTAATAGGCCCAGCCGCGCCCGGCGCGCTTGCGGGTGATGCCGGGCAGGTCGTCGTCGATATAGATCAGCTTTTCGGCCATGTTCGGGTCTTTCGCTCGATCGCCCGCCGCCGGAGCGGCAAGCGTCGCCGGATTTGCAATGCGATTCAGAACCTTCGAGCGGGCGCTTCGTTCCCGCGCCAGCTTTGCCGCGCACCGCGCAACCAAATCGCCGCGCCGATGGTTAAGCAAGCAACACGAACCCCCTGACGAAGGACCCCATCATGGCCGACCTGACCGACAAGAAGATCCTGATCATCGCCACCGACGGTTTCGAATATTCCGAACTGACCGAGCCGCGCGATTTCCTGACCGGCGAAGGCGCCGAAGTAACGCTGGCGTCGCCCAAGACCGACCCGATCCAGGGCGAAAGCGGCGGCGAGAAACAGGGCAAGGTGACGCCCGACATGACGCTCGACGACGTCGATTGCGGCGATTACGACGCGCTCGTCATTCCCGGCGGCGTCACCAATCCCGACGCGCTCCGGATGAACCAGCGCGCGGTCGACATCGTCGGCGAGTTCGCCGATGCGGGCAAGCCGGTCGCCGCGATCTGCCACGGGCCGTGGCTGCTGATCGAGGCCGACGTCGTCGACGGCGTGCGCGCGACGAGCTGGCCTTCGCTGCGCACCGACCTTGAAAACGCCGGCGCCGACGTCGTCGACAGCGAGGTCGTCGTCGACGGCAACATCATCACCAGCCGCAAGCCCGACGATATTCCGGCGTTCAACCGCGCGATTTCGGACATGCTGATCGAGGCCGAGGTCGAGGCGGCCGATTAGCCGCTGAGCGTCATTACCAGCGCCAGCGAAGCGATCCGGGGCGGCGCCCGCCTTGGATCGCCGCATCGCCTTCGGTTGCTCGCCACGACCGCGACGGCTCAGGGGGTTGCGGGCCCCGCTAGCGTCGATGGTTGCCCCATCAACGGTCGCCATTCGCTCTCGCGCTCCTTGCGGCGGATATAGGTATAGAGGCCCATCTGCAGCGCGAGCATCATGTAGATGAAGCTCTGGAAGGCAATGCCGACGAACAACGAGCCGATCATATAGACGATCTGCCCGTTCTCGAGCGCGGTCGCGAGCGGGGCGATCCATCGCTTGTCGGGGTCTTCGGTCTTGCGATAGCGGCTCCTGAGCCGCTCCATCTGCCAGATGCCCGACACATGCAGCAGCAGCCACAGGACGAAGCCGGGATAGCCCTGTTCGCCGAGCATTTCGAAATAGCTCGAATGATAGGCGCGCGCCTGGTCGACGACGCGCGCGCTTTCGACCGTGGCCGAATTTTCCGAGCCGACGACGTCGTGCGTTTCATAGCTGATGCGGTTGGCGCGATAGGCGTCGAAGCCGCCGCCGAAGGGGTGATCCTTGGCATAGTCCCACGTCCATTGCCACACCGCGATGCGCGTCGAGGCCGAGCGGTCGGCCTGGTAGTTCTGGATCGTCCCCATGCGGTCGGTGAACGAGGCGGGCAGGAACGGGATCGCGACGAGCGCCAGCGCGCCGCCGAGGCCGAGATAGAGGAAGCGGTAGCGCACCGTGCGCAGCATCAGCACGCCGAGCACCGCGGCGCAGACGAGGCCGGTGCGCGCCTGCGTTCCGATCGGCAGCAGCAGGCACGAAAAGATCAGGCCGGCGGTGAACAGCAGCGTCAGGCGCGATTTGGGGAACACCGTGCCGTGCTGATAGAGCCAGACGATGATCGGGATCACCGCGATGCCGACGGTCGACATGATGCTGCCTTCGTACAGGCCGTAATTTTCATTGAGCAGCAATTGCAGCACGCCGTAGCCGCCGCCCGACAGCACCGTCTTGATGCCGCCCGAAATCGCGATCGAGGCGACCGAGAGCACCATGATCAGGACGAGCGATTCGATGCGCAGTCGTGTGCGCAGCGTCAGCGGCAGGAACATCGCCCACAGCAGCGCCTTCCACACCCAGTCCCATTTGACGAGCGCCTCGACCGGGAAGGCGGCCTGCGCGGTGGTGAGACCGCAATAGACGAGCAGCAGCAGGAGCAGGATCTGGCGGCCCGAGACGCGCGTGTCGCGCTTGTCGTCGGCGAGGAGCCAGCCGGCCACCGCGAACAGGAAGCAGATCAGCGAAATCGGGATCGCGTTGACGAGATAATAGCTCAGCTTCTGCGGCGCGACGATATCGACATAGCAATAGACGAGGACGAGCAGGAACGGCCGCTTGAGCCCGGCGCCGAGGAAGCCGGCGAGGAACAGGATGAAGAAGATGTCACGCATCGCGCCGCGCCCAGCCCTTTTTCTTCGGCGTCGCGGCGCCGGCGGCGGTGGCGGCGGCGGCGGCGGGATCGGCCGCGTTTTCGCGGTCGAGATCGTCGCGCGACAGCAGCCGCCAGAGCGCGAAGGCGATCAGCGCGTGGGTCAGCAATATCGATAGGCCGTCGACCATCTGGATTCCCTGTCAGGCGGCGATCCTTGCCCGCGTCGATCGCAATAGGCAAATTCGGTTGACGCCGCGTTAAGCCAATCGCGCTAGGGAGGCTGCGCCATGACCCGGATCCTGCACATCCTCGACCACAGCCTGCCCGCGCATTCGGGCTATACGTTTCGCACGCGCGCGATCCTGAAGGCGCAGCAGGCCAAGGGCTGGACGGTCGCCGGGGTGACGGGCGTGCGCCATCCGCTGCCCGGGCCGGACCATGAGACGGTCGACGGGATCGATTTCCATCGCACCCCCGCGATCGCCGCGCTGCCGAGCCCGCTGCGCGAAATGCACGAGGTCGGCGCGCTCGCGCGGCGGATCGACGCGCTGGTCGAGCAATTCCGGCCCGACCTGCTCCACGCGCATTCGCCGGTGCTCGGCGCGCTGGCTGCGACGCGCGTGGCAAGGCGGCGCGGTCTGCCGCTGGTCTATGAAATCCGCGCCTTCTGGGAGGATGCCGCGGTCGGCAACGGCACCGGGCGCGAGGGCAGCGTCAAATATCGCATCGTGCGCGCGCTCGAACGCCGCGCGGTCGATGCCGCCGATGCCGTCGTCGTGATCTGCGACGGGCTGCGCGACGACCTGATCGCGCGCGGCGTGGCGCCGGCCAAGATCACCGTATCGCCCAACGGCGTCGACCTCGATCTGTTCGGAACGCCGGCGCGGCCCGACGCGCAATTGCGCAGCGAGCTCGGCCTCGACGGCGCCGAGGTGATCGGCTTTATCGGCAGCTTTTACGATTACGAGGGGCTCGACGACCTGATCGCGGCGATGCCCGCCCTGGTGGCGCGACGCCCGCACGCGATGCTGCTGCTCGTCGGCGGCGGTCCGCGCGAGGCGGCGCTCGAGGCGCAGGCCAGGGCGTCGGGCGCGGCCGCGCATATCCGCTTCATCGGCCGCGTGCCCCACGACCAGGTCGAACGCTATTACAGCCTGATCGACGTGCTCGCCTATCCGCGCAAGGCGATGCGGCTGACCGAACTGGTGACGCCGCTGAAGCCCCTGGAGGCGATGGCGCAGGGGCGGATCGTCGCCGCGTCGGACGTCGGCGGCCATCGCGAGCTGATCGAACACGGCGTGACGGGGACGCTGTTCGCCCCCGGCGACCCCGCCGCAATCGCCGCCGCGCTTGCCGAGCTGCTCGCCCATCGCGACGGCTGGGACGCGATGCGAAGCCGCGCGCGCGCATTTGTCGAGGCGGAGCGTAACTGGTCGTCAAACATTTTGCGTTACGAACCTGTATACCAAGAACTGCTAGACCAATTCGCGCGCCGCAGCGCCGCGTGACGACAGGAAGACCGATGCAAGAGATGGCGATGGACGAAACCACGGACGACGACGCGATCTGGCTCGAAGAGGCGGCGTACGACGCGCCTTCGGACGAGGGCGTCCATCGGTTGCGCAAGGCGCCGATCGTCGCGGCGGTTGCGGCGGCGGCGACGCTGGCGCTGGTCATGGCGATGCCGCGCGCGTGGATCGAGCGCGCCGTCTACGAACTGTATATCGACGCGGTGATCCCGGCGGCGAAGCTGCCGCTCGGCGATATGGCGCATGCCGCCGTCGCCTTTGCCGCGGCGGCGATCGTCGCGCTCATCGTGTTCCTGGTCATGCGCTTCGTCGATTTCGGCCGCCTGCTGCGCGGAGGGCGGAGCCGCGCCGACGCCGGCGACGCGGTCGCGGCGAGCCCGCGCCAGCGCCGCATCGACCGCCATCCCGACGCGCCCGCGCGCGCGCCGTTCATGGCGGGGTCGGACATCGGCGACGACGACGAATTTCCGCGCGAGACCGCGGTGACGGTCGCGGTCGACGAACTTGCCGAAGACGATTCGCCGGACGGGTTCGACGCGATCGATGACGACGGACCGAGGTTCGTCGAAACGCTGCATGCCACGCCGCTGGCGGGCAATGACGACGATGCCTTCGACCTCGGCGGGTTCGAGGTCGAGGAAGAGGACGGCGCCGTCGCGACCGGCCAAGTGTTCGACGTGTCGCACCTTGGCGATGCGCTCGACGATGCGGGGTACGGGCGCGGCGACGAGACGTTCGACGCGGGCGAGCTCGACGAGCCGGTCGACGACGAGGCCGCGCTGGTGATGCCGCGGGTCGGCGACGGGCCGCTCGGCGATGTCCGCTCGCGCTTCGCCGAGCTGTTCGATCCCGCCGATGCGCACGACGAGGAGGAGCCGCCGCGCGCGCGCCGCGACCTGGCGCAGCTGAGCACGAGCGAGCTGATCGACGAGCTCGAACGCCGCATGGCGGGACGCGCGAAGTCGGATGACGAGGATGGCGCCAGCGTCATCGCGCACGACGGCGCGCATTTCGACCGCGCGGCACCGCGCGACGACGAGCGCGAGGCGGCGCCAGCGCCGTCGGACGATGCGCCGGCTCCAGCCGTGTCGGGCGATGACGAGGCGAGCGGCAGCGACGACGAATTCGACGATATGGACGCCGCGCTGCAGGCCGCGCTCGGCACGCTCGCGCGGATGCAGCAGCGATCGGCGTAGGGCGCGCGCTTGCCGGCGGCGTTCAGGCGTCGTCGATCACGAGCAGTTCGACGTGGAGATGCGTGACGCCGTCGGCGTCGCGATAGCGGTCGGCGATTCGCGCCTCGGCGACGAACGCGCCCGGCAGCGAGAATTCATGACACGCGATCCGGTCGGCGAGGCGATCCGCTTCGGCGGGCGCCGTTCCATGATCGCCCCGCCAGACGAACAGGTGACGCGCACCGACGAAGGTCGCGCTCGCCCAGTCGCGCTGGCGATGGCGGGCCAGGTGCCACGGCGTTCCCAGCAGCGCCTGGAGATCGCCGACGAGCTGCCGCGCGAGGCGTGCCTGGGCGCGATGGAGCGGGCGCATGATCGTCACGCCGGTCGGCCCGGCGGGCGCGCGACATAGCGCGGGCAGCCTTCGCGGCGCCAGATGTTCATGAAATGTTCCACCCGCGACCGAACCTTGCGACCCGGTTCGCGGCCATTGCGCAGATCGAAGACGAAGCGCGGATCGCGCATGACCCGGCGTCCGAACACCGTCGGCGGCATCCCCGTCTGGCGCAGGAATTGCTCTATCTGGCGGTTGATCGGCATGGTCATCGTCGTCTCCCTTGCTCGCGCGATTCGCTGACGGGACCGAAGATGAGAAGCGATTTCCTACTTGTCTAGGAAAAATCCTATCCTATATTGCGCCGATGGACTTGGCCCGGCTTCCCGACGATCATCCGCGTGTCGTGCTCGACCGGCTGGCGCGCGAGCGGGGCGACGATTACGCGTCGCTGTCGCGGCTGCTGCGCCGCAACCCCGCTTATGTGCAGCAGTTCATCAAGCGCGGCAGCCCGCGCAAGCTCGACGAGGCCGACCGGGCGACGCTGGCGCGCTATTTCGGGGTGGCCGAGGCGGTGCTCGCGGGGCGCGATGCGCTGCCGCTGCCGCGCGGCGGCGCATTCGTCGGCGTGCCGCGGCTGGCGGTCGGCGCGGCGGCGGGGGCGGGCGCGCTGACGGGCGAGGAGGTGCGCATCGGCGCGATCGGTTTCGATCCCGGCTGGCTTCGGCGCGAGGGGCTGAACCCCGCGCAATTGTCGGTGGTCCGCGTCGAGGGCGATTCGATGATGCCGACGCTGGCGCACGGCGACGAGATCATGGTCGACACCGCCGACGGCGCGGCGCGGCTGCGCGACGGGATCTACGTCATTCGCATCGACGACGAGCTGAAGGTCAAGCGGCTGGCGCGCGCGCCGGGCCGCGGGCGCGTGTCGGTGGTCAGCGACAATCCTGCCTATCCGCGTTTCGACGACGTCGCGCTGAGCGATATCGGCGTCGTCGGGCGCGTCGTCTGGACGGGGCGGCGGCTGGGTTAGGCCACCGCCTGCTCTACCTGCGGGACGGGCGCGGGGCGGGCGCGCGCGGCGATCAGCGAACCGGCGACGATCAGCGCGGTGCCGACGAGGACGGGCCAGGTCAGCGCCTCGCCGAACACCCACCAGCCGAGCAGCGCGGCCCAGACGAAGGCGGTATATTCGACCGGGATCAGCACCTGCGCCTCGGCGCGCGCATAGGCCCATGACAGGAGCAGCAGCGAGACGAAGGCGAAGGCGGCGGCGAGCGCGACGAGCGGAAGCTGCGCGGGCGGCGGCAGGACCGCGAGCCACGGGGCGGCGAGCATCAGGCAGGCGGCGACGATCAGCGACTGGAAAAAGGCGATTTCGACGGGACGCGCGATCTGCGCCTGGCGCCGGGCGAGGATGAGGTTGTACGCGAACAGCAGCGACGAACCGAACAATGCGGCGACGCCGAGCGGCGCATCGGGAGGATAGTCGCCGCCGCCGAACTTGCTCCAGACGATGACGCCGACCCCGGCGATGCCGAGCAACGAGGCGAGGATCGCGGCGCGCCCGATCGTCTCGCCGAGCAGCAGCGCGGCAAGGTAGAGCGCGATCAGCGGCGCGATGAAGGTCAGCGCGATCGCCTCCGCCATCGGGATCCGGGCGAGACCGTAGAAGAACAGCAGCGCCATGAAGGCGATCACCACACCGCGTTCGAGGTGGAGGCG
>Ga0100391_1000436_pt1 | contig 49478 bp, 34 predicted proteins | sample CryGeymeta201515_FD_81541 | JGI IMG/M metagenome (GOLD analysis project Ga0100391, IMG submission 81541) | Groundwater microbial communities from Crystal Geyser aquifers in Utah, USA - Crystal Geyser metaG 2015-15 | ecosystem: Environmental > Aquatic > Deep subsurface > Groundwater | place: USA...
CTCGGAACGGAGAAAAGGTCGGCCCTAGTAAATTGCCGAGTTTCTCCAAACCACCCTACCTAGCCGAACGTAGCCCTAGAGAGCTGGCATAGTCGAGAGAACGCGGTAGCGTTCGCTCGTATTCAATGAACACACACGCGATCCCTACTAGCCAGGCAAGTCACTGACTGAAATTGATCTGGAGCAGAAGCGAGTTGGCTTGTGATTTATCGAGCAGCAGTAAAATCAATAGTTTCAGCTATAATAGAATTTTTAAGCTTGGAAAACGCACATATCATTAGCATGGAGGACAAACTAGTGTGGGATGTCTCGAAATTCTTGAAGGTGGCACACTTGCAGCAATTGTTTATAGGGACAAGCAAAAGCATCTTAAGGAGCTCCTTCTTTTTGGTTGCTGCCAAACCCAAACGAGCAAAAAAATAGGGAAAATTCTTCGGTGTGCATGATCAATCTTGCCAAATTTTAGCAGCTTTAAATTTCTGCCCAGTTCAGTTCAATTGCAGTTTCCTTCTTTTGAATTCACTAGTCCACTTCCAAATCCTCGTCCTCGTTAGAAAGCTTTCCTGACTTCTTCTGTTTCGCAAGTTTTTCTTCCTGAGACACTGCCAGCGGGGATAAGAGGGTTGCGACCACACTGCCGACGGCGAACAAGAACACGGCAACTACACCTGTACCATCCGGTTTTTCGTCGCGAGAAGAATCCAAGCGAGAGTTAGCAGCAGCTACTTCCTTTTGCTTTGACATTTGCCTTTCTAACAATTCTGCCTTGCGAGCTTTTAATTTGAGGGCTGCCTCTGCATTCTTGACTCTCAGCTCATCTTCCCTGACTTTCGCAAGGTCCTCGGCGGCTGCATCGTTTCTCTCTTCCTGGGCTCGATCATCTTTAGCGGCTTGTTCGACAGCAACATCAGGCTTCGGCACGACAGAAAGTGGTGCCGGTGCTTCAGTAGTTTCTTCCATTACTTTGGGAGCCTCAGGCGGGGGTGTGGGTGCTGGTGTTGGTGTTGGTACTATCACCACAATCTCAGGTTTGTCCAGAGCAACAGGAGCAGCAGCCGGATCTAACTTGTTCGTAGAACCTCCACCAGACAATGAACCAAGAACGGCTAGAGCAATCACAGCGCCAAGAGCTCCCACCAGTTGTTCTTTTGGAATATCGAGAATATTAAACCTATTCAAAGAAGGCAAAACCATATTGAATTTCGAAGGCCTTCCTTTCCTGAGAGATACATCTGTATTTCGGGGAGTTCTTCGACGCGCAGTCAATGTCGAAGTCAATGCTTTACGTGCTGGTGGTGGAGAAGAATTCTTTGGTATTTTCTGTGGTGTTGGCGGCGGAGGTGTAATTTTTGGGGGTGAAGGGGCTTGTTTGACAGGCTTTGACATTTTTACTTCGTTCTTTTCCCGGCTTCTTTTCCCCTGCATTAAAGAGTTCCGCAAAAATGCCAATCCAAGAGCACCCGCTGCTCCCGCTTGTGCAATCTCCAGACCAGGTCCAGAAACCGGATTGTTAGAGGTTGTCTTTGCTGGTGATGAGGAAAGAACCTGTTTTGCCCTTTCAGTTTTCTTCGGCTGTTCCTTTGGTTTTCGCTTGTTTTTCTTCGCTTCCCCTTCTTCTTCTTGCATTTCGATTATTCTACGAAGTCTGTCAGCGGGATCCTCATCCTCTGCCGGTTGCTTCTTCTTTCGTGACTCCCTGGTAGGTTTTACAACTGCCTCTTCTTTGATTTCTGGTTTCAGTCCTTCCTTTTTTTCTTTGGCCAGCTTTCGTCGATTTAGATTGGCTTCAATACGAGCATTTCTTTCTTTTCTGGATTCTTCGGATCCGTCTAAATCATAAAGCCTTTCTTCGAACGGATTTCGCAGGGCCTCTTGTCGTACCGTCGTACTCGTCGGTGCCGCAAAAACGAGGGAGGAAGGAGAAACAAAGGCTTGACATGACGCTATGCAGAATGCTGCCAATAAAATGGCAAGGGACGAGATGCTAATAATGGACATTGTGTACGATTGAGGTAGGCACTTCAGAGACAAGGACAGTGTTTGGTTCGTTTTAATACTCCTTTAGCTCAATAGTGAAGGGCGCAAACCAAACAGCATTGCTTTGTTGTTGACGTGTATCAAGTGTCAACCACAAAAGATACAGGATCCTATATGGCTCATAACCCTTGATTATTCAAAGCTACTGTACCCAGGCACCATTCGGCGGACGTATCCATATTTTTCGTTTGTATGCCTTTCCTATTTCGGGAGGAAGTTTCATTCTCGTATCACTCTTGTAGACTACTAGCTAGCTAGCTAAACTAGTTCCATTCCAATATTATTTCACATCACGAGGCTGCATGCAAATATGCCAGACAGCCTGCGAAAATATGTCCGCATCAAAAATTGGGTGACGCTTAGCACTCATCACTTTGTCAGTAGGGGGCAACACAGGTTTTGAAATGCATTTACCTGAAGATATTTATTGGCTAGTAGTACTGCATCGTATTTCTGCAGTCATCAGCATTTAAAAAAAACTGCAATCAATTTAGACGTACAAGTTGGGGGTGGCGCCTTGCAAAAGGCTATTTCTTTCTGTTGCTGCAATAGCTGCTCCTTCACGAACAGTGTAGGTCCGCATCCGTGCGCGTAGCTTGTCAGCCCATTTTGTTCCATCGATGTCCTTGATTGTCAAGTATGTATCTTCGTTTGCAGTTGATGCGAGGCCAAGGTTACTAGCAGATGAAAAAACGAGACGAATCGTTGTAAGATGCACCGAAGCACTCTTTCTTCAAAAATATGACAACACATATAAACAATTGCAATCTTACTTGAAGTCATTGGGGTCATCTCCAAAAGGATTGTCAAGTTCTACAGCCACTGCGTTCAAACCCATAAAGCCCATAGTGATGAGAAACGTAAAGAACAGATGAGCCACCAGACCACTGTCATCGCTCAACAAAACACAAGGAATGGTGAATACATAAAATGTCAGAAAGGTGGCAGACATTTGTATCAGGGGAAATGGGGTAGGAGTGGTGAGAAACTTTCGCAGCCCATTGTAGGAGTTGGAAAAAGAGTCGATCGATGCAAACAATTTATTTTCTTGCGGTATTGCCAATGGCTCTTCCAATCGAGCGCGTTGGTTGACCACAGTTTCTGTCAACATGTAGGAGACCAAAATGGGTACTCGCATGTTCTCCTCAAATTCGGTATTCTGGTCAATGCCGTAATGTGCGTTCTCGGGATTAATTAATAGGTTTCGAAGCACTTTTTCTCGTTCCGTCTCGTTGAGCTCTGGCAACTTCCAAGCGGACTCTTCCCGAACACTGAAATTGAGTACCGCCATGGCAGTACGCAACAGCAATAATGTTTGATAGGACATGTCGTGTCTCCAATCTTTTGCCCGTTGGTCTGACTGGGTGTTGGTGAACACCACTGCATTTTGGATAATCTCTCTCGCCTCACGATAAAGGCTACCAATGTTGGTGCGTGCATCACTGTACCGATCCAAGGACATTTTTATTCTTGTTACTACCAGGAACGCCATGACAAAATTCGTAAATTTTCGACTACTGTTCCCCAATTCTAACATTACTACTAGATCATGAAGCATCTCTCCACCGTAATCGCGCGCTATTCGCAGGCCAAGCATAATCGCCACATTTGACAGGCAATAAGGAAATATGGTTGGCCAAACGGAGCCAAACATTTGGAATAGAACCTCCCAGTGAGATTCGCTATTGTAAATTACAGTGTAGCTGTGTGCTCTGTCATGCTTCAGTTTCAGCTCCGTCTTTGTTCCTTTGATATCTGCATCATCGTCCCTCTGTGATGGGTTACAAAACATCATTAAAAATGAGGTCTCTCTGATTGCGCTTCAGAATCCAATGGCTTTTGCAGCGAAGCTCTAGGTACGTGCAACGAGTACGGTACCACTATAAGTGTAATCTATCTCAATTGAAAATGAATGCCGTGGGCTACTTCTACTCCTACTCGGAACTTTTACTTCGCATCCCAGTTTGTTCAAATTGTGAGCTCGATCTTCCAAGATGTTTTGGTACTCCGTACTTTCGAAGAAAGATACCATTGCTTCTTGTGGTGGTACCAGTACTGCACTCCGGTACTACTAGCTACTAGTAGTAGTACTGTACTAGCGTAGAGTCTACTCGAGTAACAGGCACTAGTTTACGACACGAGTATGGCGGTTGTTGGCGTCCACCCGGACAATGAAAACAACGAAATCCAATGCTGTCGATGCGCTTTAACAAATTTAGGGCTTCTGAACTCGTGCGAGCTGGATGGCATCTTCCATCTTTTCAAAGGTCAAGCCATTCTTGATCAGGATCTTGGCAATATTCAAGCCATGTTTTTCGCAGCGTGAACGAACTTCGGGGTCTTCAATGCTATCTAAATCCTCCACATGCGCAATTCCAACAATGCGACGCAGCATTTTCATACCAGCAAAGCTAAGAGACTCGCCCAAAATATAACTCAGAAACTCCTTTTGCGTGTGCTTCACATGAGCGTCGTTCTCAAACTTTTTGCGTTCATACCAGGTGCCAGTGTGTTCCTTAGGATCATCCCACAACGTGGTGAACTCGGCAACAAACGTATCCCAAAAGATTTGAATTTGCTCTAGAATCCATTCTGCATATTCAGCGAGGTTGTTGTGTCCATCTTGACTCACGTATGCGAGGAAAAAATTGGCAATCAATGCTCCGAGATCAAAAGCCATAGGGCCATAAAATGCAAATTCTGGATCAATCACCCACGTTGCACCTTCCTTTGGTGCGCACATGACGGATCCAGTGTGCAAGTCAGCGTGGATCAGGGCCTGAGTTTCCGTCACAAATTTTTGCTTCAATTTTGAAGCGGCAGTTTTGAGCTCTAAGTCATTTTCAATGGCGAGCTTCTCGTCGTCCAATTGAGGTGTAGTCCATCTATTGTTTGGCGATGAAATGTATGGTTCCGTGAACACAACCTGCTCTGTGAGGGCGCACATTTCCGAGTTCTTCGTCCAGAATTCAACCTTGAGTTATCATGAAAAAAGAGATGAAGCCATTGTGAGGCGGCCGACGTCGTCGTACAAGCGCAAATTAGTACTCAAGTACCCAAATATAATTTTGTTCACATACTCATGCATAGTCTATCCACTTACATTTTTCCTAAGAGCCGAAGGCGACAAACTGAAACCAGACGTCTTGAAGAGAGTCTTGGCACAAAATATTCCGAGATCCGATGCTACCGTTGGGTAGTGGATTCCCATAATAAGACCCTTTCGAAGGATGATTGCTGGAGGTGCAACATACTCCATGACAATCAAACCGTCAGTTTTGGAAAAATAGTAGAGAGAAGGAACAAATTCAGGACATGCCTCTTTTTCGGCCGCCAACGCCGTATATTCAAAGTATGCTCGTTCCAAAGTGAGAGGCCAAGATTCTCCGACACATCGGACGTACGGGAGCGCCTGTTTGACAATCACTTGCTTTTCATGCAGTTTCGTGTTGCTGACGATAAACACAAGGTTGAGGTTTCCATCTCCCATTTCAATGCAGTTGAGATCGTTTGGATCCTTGGTCCCGAGCATTTCCATTGCCACTGGTGCATTTTTGGCCAAATAGGAAGGAAGACTGTCAACACTCTGTTCTTTGTATCCAAACGGTATTTGTAACTTCTCAACCTGCTGGTGTCCTTCTTTCTCTTCCTTGGCTTTGGCTACGTGTTTGTGCTTGTTACTGATTTAGAGCATTGAAAATTAATGTAAGCGTTGTGCAACCAAAACGTTTTCGCGCAAAAGTACTCTGCAAAATCACTTACACAAAGTCAACCACATCGATGGTTCCGTTGATGGCAGGTCGAATGACACCCTTTTCAGTGATAATACCGTTAATATATTTCGCCGGAGTCACGTCAAAGGCTGGATTCCAGCATTCAATGGTTTTGGGAGCTTTAGAAGACTCAATAAGTTCATTCCTGTGTCGCTCCTCAATGGGAATTTTATCTCCATCAGTCAATTCGCAATCAAGTGTCGTAAAGGGAGACGCTACATACACGGGTACTCCGTGCCCTGCTGCGACAACAGATAAATTGTAGGTTCCAATTTTGTTGGCAGTATCTCCATTGGCACAGACACGATCGGCGCCTACGACGACGGCATCAATCTCACGATTCCTCATCATTGCCCCAGCTGCCGAATCACAAATCAAGGTACCTCCAGGCATATTTTCTTCGACAATTTCAAAGGCGGTTAAACGCGATCCCTGATTGTAGGGACGTGTCTCGAGTGCGATAATGGACTCCAATCGTCCCATTTCTTGGAGGGCTCGTACCACTCCCAGAGCCGTTCCGTAGCCCGCCGTTGCCAAACTTCCCGTGTTGCAAATGGTCATAACTGTCACTTTCTTGTCAGCTGGTTTGTTTTTGAGAATGGCTTCTGCTCCGAATTTTCCAATATTTTTGTTGTCATGTACATCTCGTTCCAGCATGAATTGAGAGTGGTGCAAGACAGCTTTGCATAAGTCATGACGAATTGTACCACAGCTTCCATCAAACTTGGCCTTAGCCAATTCCAAAACGCCCTTTAATTCGCTGATGGCGTTGAACAAATTGACAGCCGTGGGACGAGATGTGGACAAATAGTCGAGCTTCTCAAAGATGAGCTTCATTACGGCATCTCCGTCCGTGTCAATGGCATCCAACTCAGCAATGACTTTGGGATTTGAATTGAGGTCTACCGCCAATCCAAGAAGTGCCACGATGGCAATCAGAGGGGCTCCTAAAAGTTAAAGCGAAAGCGAAAGGAATGTTTGCTGAGAAATTGATATACTAACAACTCGCAACGGTGGGGAGAGACAGGAAAGACAGGCATCCAGAAAACAAGCGAACAGAACCAAATCGACACTACATCCTTGTGGGAAGCCAAACAAGAATCGTACCTCTAATTTGCATGGAACGAATGACTTCCCAGGCGGCTTCACAGTCGGGAATATCAATGTACACCTTCTCGTGAGGGATTTTGAGTTGATCCAATACGGACAGGGTGGGCTTCTCGCCTCCGCTGAATTTTAAGGATTGTAGATTGCTCATTGTTGTTGTAACAAAGTACTGGGTAGTAACTAATACGCGACTCAGCAATAAAGAAGTTGATAGATGGCAAGGCAAGGCAAAATGGGTCAATACTCGAGCAATAGAGGATACTCTCTATTACTACCGCTTCTTGTTTTCCAAGGAGAATTTATTATGAAGGATACAGGTGATGATTGTCATTGCCAAGAAGGTCGACAACTCAAAATACAATGACAAAGATGTGCGTCCAAATATTTATTTTCCTACTCTACTAGCTACTACTAGGATCTAGTAGCTACTACTCCAGCTAGTAGCTACGAGTAGTAGTCTTGTCTACGACTACTACTAGCTAGTAGAGACTAGAGTAGTAGTTTCTGCACCTGGTAGATACTACTAGTCTAGGAGTCTTGATCTTTAATGATTGTGCCCTTGCAAAGTACTTACTTAGTACTCGAGTACCAGTTAAGACAGACTGTGAAGGAAAGTGCACGGCATTCGGATACATTAAAATGTTATTTAGGTTCTTCTGTACTATTCAATCTCGGCAATATGCTATCGAGATTTTACCAATGCTCTTTCCGCAGCCTTACGCACTGTGTTCAATTGTGCAAACAAAGTATCCGCACGCAGCATTCTCTCTTGGTTCAGTTGTCGTTGTTTGTTGTTGGCGACGTGGTAGAGAAAGTGATTGGAAAAGTAATCGGGATGAACACTGATAATCCTTTGCATATTGCAGCCACCGCGAACACCAGTGAAGAATTGATATCCGCCCGACCAAAATTCGACATTCATAGATTCTTGGCCGTCTTTGTGGTACATAGGACTATCAAAGGGAGGAACGAAGCTTCCCATACACAACTCGTCATTGTTCATTCGCAATATTTGCGAACGAGTTGCCATCCAACCACCTTGCTGGGCGATGATATCGGGCCGGCCTCCGGAAGGCTTATCTTCGTCACCAAACGCTCCTTCGCGGCCACTCCAATATCCTCCCACTTTTATGCTGTCATCTAATCGCTTTCCAGGACCTGGTAAGACGGCAACCCAATCCACCAAGGGTGATGGTGCACCGACTTTGGGTGTCGGCATATTCAGTATGCTCAATGCTTTGATGTTGGTCTCCCAAATGACAACATCCTTGGGTTCGGGATGCACTGGCGTGTTTTTGTTGGGTTTCATTTGGACGTGGCAACATATTCTAGGATTAAAATGCACTTCCTTGGTTTGAACATCACCTCCCTTTTGCCCAATCTCAAACTGAAAGTCCCTGTCAATATTGTCCAATTTTGTTTGCGCTCCATTCGTCGCTTCGTCTAGCAGGACTTCGACGCGAATAAATCCAGGAACTATACGATCCAATTGCGCTCTGGTCAACGGACCATGAAAGGGCATAGTCTTTGGTTCGAGATCTACTGCCTTTTGACTTTTAATTGATGCGGGTGCTTCCAATCGCAATTTCTCAATTTCGTCCGACATGTACAGAAAGTGCGATACGTGATCTCCCGTAATGCGCATGTCATCTTCAAAAGCGACAAAGAGATCGTAGTAGGGCAGCTTATCTTTGATGACATATCGATGTTGTCGTGCCAAGGCCCGCGTATTATCAATGACTTTGTCGGGGCTGTGTTTGACCTCGTATCCGAGGGGACAAGCTTCGTCCCAAATCTCGAGTCCCACACCGTTCGGTAGTCGACTGCGAATATAATCCTCCCGTTCCTTGCGGAGAGGATAAGCAGTAATTAGATAAACATCCACATGGTATTTGAATGGTTCGTGGACCATGCTCTCCACACTGTCGACCAAAATAGGAATCAAAACTTCGCCCAAACGGTCTTGCCCTTTTTCCGTCTGTCGCAGTCCATTATTAAATTCTGCCAAGGTTGTAACAATGTACAGGATGCGTGGTACCGCTGCTGCTGCTTTATTGGCATTGTTGTCTTGGCTGAAAAAGTCGGGCAATTCGAGTGCCATCCGACCGGTGCTGCTTCTGCTGGAAGTATCGGAAGAAGATGACGTTACCTCGCTAATGGCTGACTGTGCCATGCGCAACCCATGAACAAACATAAACACAAGAACAACCTTCCAAAGGAGCCAGAGGGACAGTAAGAAATACCGTACTTTGGGTGGACACATGTTAATCAGATCAATCATTCTCTTTCCACCCGGTAACTGATGTACTCTGTGTTGTACTTGATGACCAAGCTGTTCGACTTTTCGTCGTCTTTCTTCGGGTAAGCAAGAAGTTGTACTGCTGTTCATTATTTTTTTGTCTTCTTTCGATGGATCTGTTTGAAGCGTTAACGCGTCGTCGATGTCGTTGTTGTCCTTCATATCACTAGTTTGTTCCACCAGAGGTGCGAGAGGTCTGTCGAGACTAGTCGTCCTGTGTGGTTCCTTGTGGTTGTGGTCGATACTGCTTTTGTTGCTGTTGCTGTTGCTGTTTCTGCTGCCAAGGTTGGAGTCATCCGAGACTACTTTTCGCGGTCGACGTGGAGTTAAGTTGGCGGGAGGCATTTTGTTGTTATTACACGTGCGTGCGAAGTTAACAGAGACAGACAGATTAATTTGGTAATGGCGAGGAAGGAAGAACAATGGTGGTATTGTCAAGGCAGACAATTTTCGATTTGGGAATTTGGGATTTGGGAAGTGTGACACCGCGTTCAGAAATTGGCCATGTAGGAGGTAGGTAGCGGCAATTACGGGTATCTTAATTCTACTGAATTTTGCTTAAGATCGTTCTTTAAGAAGCAATCCGTTCTGTTGTATCCACTGTCCTTTAATATCTGGATACGATTGTTCACTTTCTACTAGTAGTCTAGAGTAGTGTATCTCGATCTCAGATTATGGCTTTTCTCACAGTGTGGTCTAACTTGATGCAGCAGAAGAAAAAAACAGACATGCTAATTTTTTTATTTGGCACAATGGATGAAAATGGTAGGTGTGCGTGCTTGTTTTTTGAATCACGAATACGAATCATGAGCCTTGCAACGTGTTTGTTTTGCTTTGATCTCTCTGCATCGATTCAAATCTTAAATTCACTGTTTGGTATTCCGTGTTGTTGACAGGCAGCAGCAGGGTTGTACCATATTGTACAGTAGTACTCCGAGTACCAGCAGGTAGTACTTCTTTGGGTCACATGAACAGACGCCAACAAAGTTGTGCTTTACGTACGTTATCTCGACCACACATCAGACAAATAGCAGCAGTTTTCGAGTACTACTACTAGACTAGTTGTACTCATCATACGATTCGCTGATAGGCGAGTCGAGACAAAATCAATTTCAAATCACCAGCGAATTATACAATTATACATAGCTCAACTTGATAGAGTAAGGAGTGAAGAAACGAGAGAAACAAAGGAAGAAAGAGCCGCAAATTCATAAAGAAAATCTATTCTTTGCCTATACGCCGCCCGACATTAAAAGATAGTCCATAGAAGTCCACAGTTTCTCATCATCTGAATGGGAGATAGACCAAGCCGACGCCAAAGCAACCATTTTACAAAGCAACTCAATATACCGTTGTTGTTACCATGACTTTAGCAGCAGCAGCAACAGCAGAAGGAGGAGGAGGAGGACGAGAAGCAGACAGGAACATTGACACAGATTGGGGCACTCCTCATGCCTTTCATTTCAACTTGCCACCCAATCATTTTGATGACGATGGTGTTCCTCACATTACAAAATTTGCTCACAAGAAAGCTCGCATGATTGTTGATTTGGCATTGTCTATTAAATTGACGGAAGAAATGTTTGCCGCGTCTTCTGCAACGAGCAACGATATCATGGACGTCGATGAAGAGGATGGCAGCTACAGTGACGGTTCAGAAGAGACTCTGGTACGTGAAAACGGTAAAGACGAGCCTTCCGTTCGACAGTCTTAAAAAAGAAGTATTAAAATCTGACACAAGCGCACCTATTCTGTACTGTTCTACCCCCGGTCCTCTCCCTAGGCCTCGCTGATTGCTGCCTGCAACCGCTTGCAATCACAACTTTCCATTCTGGAAAGCTTAAAGCACAGTGGCATTGAACAACTCGAGTTGTGCGAGATTATTCTGCATCTACTCCGATTAGTATCCGCCACTGTCACCTACGAGGCCGATCCGTCCAATCCCAGTCAACGCAAAGCAACCTTGCATTATGAAAATGTAGGGTACTTGTACAGGACCGGTGATGACGATGCCGCGTTGGCCTACCAGAATCCACAAACAGGTGAACAGTTGGAAGAAGAATTGATGCAAGAATTTGCTATGCCACCTCCAGCACGTGAAGTGCTGCTCTTTTTCCTCATTAATCTGTTGGGAAATAAAGGTCCTTTGAGATCCGTCTCCAATGCGGCCGTCTTTGTCAAGGGCGAAACGAAAGAACGGCAGTTGTTGATTCTTCACTGGAAACCATTGTTGCGCATGATCTTGCGAACGGCGCCCTATCTGGACGAACATAAAGTGGGCAAAGTTCCTACTGTGTCCAATTCCCGACAGAGCACAACGTTGCATCGGACCGTTCAGCTCGTTCGTGATGCTCGCCACTTTTTCGATCAAGGATTCCGTCCACCATCCTCGACGCCTTTGCCACATCTCGAGCTGGACCGCACGGCCAAGGAAGTTTGGGATTTGGTCGAACCTGACATTATGTACCATTCGCACACACATGCTTGCTATCGCGCTGCCATTATCCTGTACCTCTTTCAACCCTCCCGATGTTCTGCCGAATTTTATTTCAACCTTTTACCAACCTGGTACGAATGCTGGACAAAAATTGACCGATGCCCAGAGTACGATTTTCTGTGGCTGGCCATGTTTTGTCGCGCCCGAAAACATATTGCCGCTAATGCTTTCGATTGGGGGAAGATCCGCAGGCGTATTTTGACTCACAGTCAGCACTGGCTGCAGCTCCCTATTGGGGGAGTGTCTATGGATAAATTTTTTCCACGTGCTGGAAATCCTAGATCTCGGTCATGTCCATCGCGGCTTAAGGAATTTGTGGGTTCAGGATCGTCTTACGAAGAAGGGATTGATTTCGTTGCCAAAATCACCAAGCTCCTGGTGGCAGGTTTGGGTTCCGGAGAAAAGTTACCTGTATCCACAGAGTCCGATAGTGTCGTCATGTCTGAAGGCACCAGAGATATGCTTCGGTTCCTCTCGTTTACAACTCCGTACTTTAATCCTAGCAATCTTGGATCTTGGACGTTTACTTTGGGAGCGTTTCTCCATTATTTTTCATACGAACTGTGTTGCAGAGTCGGTTACGCAGCGGCCATGGACGAACTAAAGGCAACCAATCCAGGACTTTTTGAAGGTTTGTGTGAGGTTCAACCTGTATTCACTACTGCATCAATTCCAGAAGAGGAGATGGTAGCTCTAATGGATGCGCTTCTTCCACTCTGTCAACAGTGCATGTACAGCAAGAATGGACATGTCGGCAGAGCTGGCGAAGCTGCAATGCTATACTTGGTTCAGATTGATCCTATTCATACAGCGCCAGTTTTTATTGATTTTGCGACGCGAGCACTCGACATTTCTGCGGTCAACCTCGCACATCAAGCACCAGCAGCACTATCGGCTCTAACGAGATTGATCCAGCCTGCTTTACGCAGCAATCCATCTATCCTGTTAGCAAGACTACCCGATATTCTTCGTCTTTGTCTGGCAGGTATTGACCGAAACGACTCTAACAAAACTATTCGCACTTTGATCTTGTATCGAAGCATTACATCGTGGCTGCCTGTCGGGGGTGACCCTGACAATTGGGTTTCCTTGAATTTCAAAGAAAGTGCTGCTAATGAGACAAACGAATTGTCATCCTCGAACGGTACAACGCATCTCGGAGGTGAATTGTTCGAATACCTGTCGGGTCCGCATCAGTCGCCAACATATCTCGCGGCGCTGGAAAGACTGCCATCGACGTCTCTTCTCAAACAGGGCGTCCCCAGCGACAACGATACTAGTCCGGAAACGCACAGACTTTTGATCGAAGAAGCAGCTGCTGCCATGGATGACTGGGTTCTAGAGTTCTTGGACAGAATATTTACATTTTTGAGAGCATCTGGAGAGCGAGAAAAGGCAGGGAAGACTGCCTCTGGAGTGGCATCCCGCCATTCGTCTGTAGATGTCCAGCAAGCGCGTAATTTTTCTCGTGTCTTACAAGAATGCTTGGTGCAGGTTCTGGCAGCTTTGAATAACTCAGTCTACAATCAAGCCTTGCGCTCGGTTGCTCGCTTCTTTAGGGAGGACGCTCTTCTCTGGGCCGCAAAAGATGCATCTTTTGTTGCTCAAGCAGTGGCTGGTGCTCGTGAGATCGAAGGCGATGACGGCGTGAAAAGGCTGGCATGCCCAGGCCTTGATTTACTGGTGCCTATTCTGACGGACGACTTGGAACATCATTCCACCAAGACTGTAGGATATCGACTTCGTTGCCTTGCCGGGGCGGTAAAGGGAGGCAGCCATGCTGTTGTAAAACACCGAGAAGCAATATCCAAGTCAATTGATTTTGCTTTGGCAAGTAACGACAAACATCTCTATAAGGTCGGCTGTAAACTGTTGAGGCATTCACTGGCAACCCTATCAGAAGCTTATCCTGTTGCGATCCAAAACATGCCAAGGACCACGATTGATTGTTCGTCTCTAGGTGCCCCCAAACTACTTGGACGATCAGCACAGCTGGCAGGTGACAGGGTACAATGGCACGTCCCTGACAAAGAGTCAATTGAATTTGTCTGGTTTTTACTCAACAGAAATATTTTACAGCGGCTGGAATCATTCACTGCGAGCGGGAACAGCGTAGATGGTACTATCGACATTCTCGAGCTTAGGAAAGTGTTACGCGTGATACGATATTCATTGCGTGGCGGCTCGTGTGTTCTTCTTGATAAAGACGACGGTGCTGTCAATGGATATGGTGTTAATGACAATGACGATCTAGATACGACACTGACGCCACACGAACTAGCCTCCCAATATACTTTGCAGCTTGCCTCACAGGTAACTAGGCAAGCCCTCGATGAATTAAGGGGTCGGCTTGCTCTCTTTGTTGTTGCCATTGCTTCGATCATTGCAAACGAGACATTTTCTGCTTCCGCTCCTGTTGCCGCACCACAAGACGATCCTACAAACCCTGATCGCAAGTACCAATCATTGATCAGTACAGATGCCAAGACTTGTAAGGAAACGTGTGACATTGCCTTGCTTTTATTGACGAGACGAGGATCAAACTTCCGATCGCAGGAAGCTCGAAATGTATGGAAAGCTCAGAAACAATCTACGACAGATTTTGCCTTGTGCGCCATGGCGGATCATATAGTTGAAACTCTTCAACGAGCTGCACTGTATTGCAAGGGATCTGAGATTTTTTACAAAGATGGAGAAGACGCCGGCAAGACCATTCCTCGTCGGCTCTTGGTGACCCGAGTAAAACTGTTCCATGACTCTTTGAAGAGAAACGCAAGCTTTGAAATCCCCCGCCGTCTCCGACGGCTCAATCGTAAACGAGCGTCCTCCGGTACCACTGTCTTCGACCACAATTTGAAAGCGTCCGAACTTGGATTTAGAGTCTTAGATATTTTGAAGGGTGAATCGCCTCGGGCTCTAGTAGGCTACGAAGGCTTGATGGATGCTCTCTTTTCCCTTTGCTGCCATTCAAACACACAAGTTCGTGCAGCGGGTATCAGTGTTGTGGATTATGCCGTCACTCGATTTGGTTGGCTGGTAAAGCCCCGTGTTCCTCGGTTACTTTCCGCAGTAGCCCTAAAAGACGAGAACATGCATGGAAAATTTGGAATTCCGTCCACCGCAGTGCTGAAGACCCATGTGGATTTGCAGGGCAAGCGCAAGCGTCTAGCAGAATCTTTGAAAGGAGTTATTTCTCTGCTTGCTCTGCCTCGCTCGGTGAAGGAAATGATGACTGTCAATAGCACGAGGTTTACTTATATCGAGACTGCATGCAGCACCGATGAGCTTATGTCCTTATTGCCTACAGAAGAGCTGCAGAAAATGGTACATTATCTTCACAGTATTTTTAGCAAATTTCGCTCTAAGTTCTACAGTCTTCCTCGAAGTTCTGCAAAAGACCAGGAGATGCATGATGGAAACATTCGCTATTTACTTGACATATTGCAGACTGACGAAGATAAATTCAAGGACGTTGGCGCAGAGGAAAGTGACAAGGGTAAAGAAGATTCAGGCGAGAGTGGCCAGGTGCAAGCCCATTGGAGAAAACTACTTCTTGTCACATGGTTCATTATGACGCAAGTCAACGAGGACGATATGAACAAGGAAGGTAGTCTGCTAGCTATAAGACTTTGGTCAACATGTCTTCATCTCCTCGAGCACGAGATGGGACAGCCGCTGCAGCGCGTTGCGCTTGGCTTGTTTGGCCGATTAATCCTCCTCACACAAGAAAGTGGAGATTTGCCTTTGTTAAGGGAAAAGATGATCACCGAAACGTTTTGCAAAGTATTAGGAAAGGCGTTGGTATATGACCACAAAGAGGATACAAGCTTCGGAGGTGGGCATGATGCTCAATGGTCCGCTGGTGTGGAAGAGTTGATCCGCGATGCCGCTCGAAATGTTGCGTCACGTTCTCTCTTTCCTTTCCAGCGCACCAGCCAGAGCTCGACAACCTTTAAAGTATCCCATGCTCAGCTTGTGGATCGAGTGATGCTCCGCCTAGGGAAAAAAGATGGAACGACGGCTGCCAAATATCTTCTTGCTTTTGCGACACAGTTAGCATCATCTCCACCAAGTGAAGATCAGCGAAATCAGCAATGTACTTCTGCCGAAATCTTTGCCGGGGTTTGTCGAGCTTTGTTGAAGATGTACGAAAATGATGCGTCAATCAACGTGTGGGGGGACATTTTTCTTCCTTACCTTGACGATGCCATTCCTAAAATTCCAGTCTCGTTCATCGGGGCTTACTTTGATTCCCTGCGGTTCTCACTTCAGTTCTCGGCTCCCAATGCTTTTTATCCGCTCACCGTGTGGCTATTCTCCAAGGTCGAAGCAACTCTTTGGCAATCGAAAGGCCCTGCCGGCGAAAATGAAGCCGATGGTGCTGCAGCCGAGAAAGGGTTCACCGCCCAATCGAAATGGCTGTACCTCAGTTGTGCCCTCTTGATTGAAATTGATGAAACAGAAGTTGATGGCACCATGACCAAAATCCCTTTTTATACTAAGGGTCTCTGTGAATCAACCAATGCATGCCTTGACAGGAGCGTTGGCCGCGTCTCGGAAGAAGACCTGAAAAAATCATGGGACCAGGTGAACAACCAGCTGTTGCCCAGACTTGTTGAGGCTATTGGCCATCCGTATGAAAGCTGCCGGGACCATATTGCTGGCTGTCTTTTCCGTATTTGTCACTGCCACCGAAAGAAAATGAGAATAACAGCGTCGCGTTTACCAGGCGAAGGCAATGTATCGGAAAACAAGGATCCCGGCACAGTAATTGTAGAGAAGCTGAAGTCGCTTGAAAAGAAGGAAGACACTATGAGCTTAAAGGACCGCTACAATTCTCTGATTACTACCAGGCGATTCTTCTCGTATTGCATCCATTTGGGCGAGGCAAAAAATGAATATTCAGATTACGTGATCCCACTCATGCCGCTTGCATTTGAAGCTTTGAAATCAGCATCTGGCGAAGGTTCAGAGACAGCGGATGTCGCTCAGCGCACACTGGAAGCAGAGGTAGTCAAAGGATACCGTTGTACCATTGCCGAAGTAAGCAGTACTTCTGTTATTTCCTACGGTGATTTTTCAGACATTGGACGCGTCCTGGAAATCATGAATAAGATGGCGGCCCACGAAGAATGGCAAGTACGCCACGCTACTGCGCATTTCTTGCGCAGCTTTCAGGGAAGTCACAAATTTCTGTTCACGAGCAAGCAAGCGGATACAACGATGTCGATTGTCACGGCGCTGTTGGCAGATGATCGGCGAGAGGTATCCTCGTCTGCTATGGCGACCTTGACCGGAATCTTGGCAGCAACCCCCCTAGACAATGTAGCCCGAATGGTCAAGAAATACATTCTCGTAGCAAAACGTTCCGCTATGAAAAAGAAGAAGGGCGTTGATGGTCGGCTCACCCCAACCAGGGTGGCCGCTGCTGCTGCAGACGGGAGTGCGGATCTGGAAGCTGTCAGAAAGGAGCAGAAACGAGCCAACGATCAGTTGACATCGGTTTTCTTTTTATGTGCCTCCATCATGGCCCAACCGTACGACACGCCACCCTATGTTCCACAAGCTCTTGCCGCCATTTCTAAACACTCATTCGAGCGAAACGCACCATTGGGTGTACGTGATACTGTTAAGAAGTGTTGTGCCGAGTACAAGCGAACGCACATGTCGGACAACTGGGAACTGCATCGCAGCAAGTTTACTCAGGAGCAATTGGAAGCCCTTGGGGACGTGGTTAGCTCTCCTCATTATTACGCATAGTACTTAATCGAAAGGGCTGTTACTGCTATCTACTTGAATTTGTAGCACAATTGGTGATCGCTTCTGCATACTTCATCTTCGCTTACTGAATCTTGCAACAGCAACAGGCATTTTTGGATCATGTGGCAGGAGCTGTGGCGATTTCGTATCCCAGTGTTTGAATTTCCGTGTTTGTCAAGTTCCAGCCAGCGGCTTCACAACTCGTTTGAAAGATGTTCCAGGCAGCATTAAAGCTCTCGTTGACTTTCATCTCTGCAGCAGCAAATATTTGAGCCTCGTCCATGTTTTCTCCACCAGTTGCAGCCTTCTTCAGTTCCCGGCCCAACAAGATGGCATGCAAATAAGCTTTTGCTTCATCTTCTGGTTGAGCGTTGGAACGAAAGACGACATCGACGCAATATTTCTGCTTCCCTTGCAGCGAACCAGCGGATATTAAGTAACCTTCACCATTAAATGTCAAATCGACTACTTCCTCGGGTGAATTTAGCAGCGTTTCGGCAGTTTCTGCACCAGAAGCGAGTTTGGAGTGTTCACAAAAATCATTGAAGGATTCCCCAAAATAAATTGGAACCGATGATTTTCGTAGCTTATGTTGACGAGGCAAAATCCAGCTTGGTAGAAAGAACAAAGGCTCCACCTTGGATACTTGTGCAGGAGGCAGGATGCTGGGAGAAGCATTGGTCGTGGACCTGTTCTCCTCGGAACTACTTTGCTGCTGTTGCTGGTCCCACCATGCCAAAAATTCAACCAAAATGATATTCATACGAACATGATTGAGTGATTCAAGGGCAATCAGCCGCATACACCTCATATTCGCAACAATATGTGTCACGGTCAGGGCCGAATACAGAACCCACAGCCTCCAGAGTTTCCAAGTACTGACGGATCTGGCAAAGATGGCAGCAAGGACCAGACCCAAACCACCTGTTACGGTATGCTGTGCCCCAAATTTGGCATTGACATCAGATATATCCGATCCTTTGGCCCAGTGCAGATTAATGGCTCCTCCACAAGCTCCCGCAGCGACGCCACAAATCGCTTTAAAGGCGGTTCCCAAACAAATCATTGGTAAAAAGAACGTCGCATACGCGACAGCCGCTACTTCCAGTGTAATACCTACATCCACGGCCAGATCGGCCACCATTCTCCATCTCTTGATATCGGATCGAAAACGTGACGATGCCACGGATGTAAAGAGAAGCGTAGCAATCATGCCACACCCGTCCCGGGCTAAAAAGTTCATCAGAGCACTGAGTGCCGTGGCTCCCTCTTTGCCAACTCCAACGCCTTCCAAAATGCGTTGTGCCGCCAGTACAGATCGTAACTGTGTAGACGTATCCTGAATCCAAGACCACACACTGTACCGTAAATAACCTGGTGGTGTTCTTTGTGGATATCCAGAGGGCATAAAGGTTGATCGGAGGGCTGTTTGTACCTTTTTGCCCAAGTGTTCGATGTGCAGGAATGTTTTCGTACCACTTTTTATACCATTTCCTCCCTTGTGATTGATCTTGCTGCTGCTACTGTAAGGAAAAAATTGAGCATGACCTCCATTTTTCTTGGTCGATACAATCACAAACCTTCCAGTGGCATCATCGTTGTTTTTGTTTTTGCTTGTGCTTGTGCTTGTGCCACCATTGACACTATAAGTAGCCAAACAGAAAGCTGTGGTACTTAAATGTAGCAGCAGCAGTAGAAAGAAACATTGCAAGGGTCGCCTCCAACTAGTAGTAGTCATGATTAGTGACAATGATGATAGTCGCATGAGAATGTCGTCTACGTAGTATAAAAGAGGAATGATAGCAAGAACGTGTCGTCGACGTCAATAAATAAATAATAGTAATGAATGAGGCCTACTAATAATGAGAGTGGCAACGGCGACGGCAGTAGAAAAAAAACCTAAAAAAAAACCAATTATTGTCCAAGAAAAAAGATCATAATAAAGATCGCGAATGCTTGTTAGGGTTAGTTATAAATTTAAAAATTTGATTCCACAACATAAAAACTACTTGGAGGAGTAGACTAGACTACCAGGGGGGGGTACTTAGCTAGAACTTAGTATAATAAACAGCAACGACCTCATCATAATTATTTTTCCCTTTCATCATACACATCGATCGATTCCTTTCTTCTATTCCTCCGTCCAATTCTTTTATACTACTGTATGCCTTCCATTTTTATCTTATCTTAGCTAAGTTGGTCAACCATGACCAGATCAAGAGAGGAACCAACGATAGTTGATAAAGAGTGGAGTAGACAGAAGGACTGCAGGAAGAGGAGCAGATTCACTGAACAACGAAGTAATACTGCCACAAGTCTTTCATTATTATTATTTATGTTCATGTTTTTCTCCTCTGCTGTAGACACCATTCATTCTTTCACTCCCTTGCTGAATCGAAACCTACTGAGAAATCGAGTACAAAGAATACTACCACGAGAATCATATTCCTCCACAATGAATGATGGGGCAAACATAAAACCGCAAACTTTTTCCAATCAAAATCTGCAGCACTTCAGCCGCTTCCTTGACGACACCGATGACAACAACAACAATGATGATGATGATGCACATGATGATAATGCAACCAAAAAGAAGAATAATGTACCTACCACTATGAACAGCACACGCCTACAAGAAGCATTGTCCAGTATTGTCAACAATAATCCATTGCTTCGAGGTGCCTTGGAAGATGATTCGTCTGTTAGTAGTAGTGAGAACAGTACACACGTATTACCTGAAGAGACCCTCACAAAAATTAATAGTATTGGCAACAGCATCAATCAGCTGTCAACCACGACAACGATCAATTCTTCTAGAACACTCCTTCAAGGTGCCTTGGACGATGCTTGTCAGTCTACTCTGTTGTCTAACGATGGCAAAGGAACCATTTTTCAGTTTCAAAATCCCGTCTACAACATCATCAGCAGTGGCAACAGCAGCAGCAGCAACAGCAGCAGCAACAGCAGCAGCAAAAGTTTGGCCGCCAATGCATTCCAGAAGAAACGTACCGAGGGCACCAATGTTACCACATTATCCAACATTACCGATACGGTCCGAGAGGTCATTATCAATGCAACCAATATCGTCAATGAGTACAACAACAACAACAACAACAACAACAACAACAACAACAACAACAACAACAACAACAACAACAACAACAACAACAACAACAGTATTATTATTGACAACAAGGAGGATATTAGTGTCTCGTGTCGTATTGTAGCATCATCGGATGGTAAGATTCCTACCCAACGAGCTCTCCTTCCAGCTCAGCTGTACGATCCACCGTATTTACTGTCTAAATTGGATGCCATATATCATGCAACATCACACGAACAAACTCGAAATTTGCAATTTATGCAAAAAAGTATGACGGGAATGACCAGTTTTGAACACGACAGGAGAGGAATGGGCGGCGGCGGCGGTGGTGGTGGTGGTGGTGGTGACGATCGAGCCTGTTTAGAATCACATCAAGAACAAACTGCCATTCGAGTCTTGCGACAGTCCTTAGAAGATTCTGGATTCAATCTCATGAGTCGACGTGATTTGGATTTGTGCCAGGCATTGAATGCCGAATACTTGTTGCGTTTATCCATTGTGGAAGACTTGTCGGAATTGGATGGGAGCATTGCCCGAGAATTTTATCCAGAATTGTTTGCTGCCACCAACAAAACAACGAACAAGACAACGACGAATGGCGAAAGTAGCAGTGATGCGGATGTTGCTGATAACACAATCGCATCGCATGACTTTTTGTACAATGGACATGTGTTGATATTTTGGAGGGGCTATGGTCAAGAGCTGACGCGGGGTAGACTGCTGTTGCCCAAGATTGACTACCTGCAAGCGAATATCGTACAAAAAGCTGCAGGCAAGGTGCGCAGGAGGTTGGAAGTGGTCGAAAAGAAAATTACTAGAACAACCAAGGCTGTTTACGACAAATTTGAAAACTGGTTAGTGTCCATGGTGGCACGGGGACTTCAATTAATACCGTCTCAGCGTGTAGCAGAGTGGGCTCGCATTAAACTGGTCGAGGTGGCCGAGAAAACCAAGATTCGAATGCGCGAGGAAAGCACAAGGAAAAAAACAGAGCGACGAATCTCACTGCAACGGTACGGTGGATCCACGGATGCTGTCGCACCGTTTATGATATGTGAAGTGGACTATGAAAATGAGCAAGGCGAAGCCACAGCCCAGGTCAATGGTAATTCCACGCTTGCAAGCTCTACCACGTCGTCACTAGATGAAGTAGTCAACCACGATATTTACGAGGCAATGAATCAAGGACAAGTATCGTGTGGTTATGACATTAAAGCAATGGGACCCAATGGAACTGTGACTGTGGCACCCATGCAACTGCTCGAACGTGTGAGTATCAGCAATCTGCTCGATTTCACACCGGCCGGGACGAGAAATCTATTTAAGACTATTTTTGTAAAAAATGAGCTCTTGGAACCTACCTATCAGGAGGTCATTGTGGTCTGGAGACCGCTACCACCCAAACAAAAAAAACCAATCTTTACGGCCCCAAAGTTTGCGTACGATTTTGCCGACATGTTTGACATTGATGGACTTCCTGAATTGCCGACTTCGGAAGATGAATTGGAGGAAAAACGGCCTCCACTTGAGATTCGGGCATTTGCCGGTGTCCCCATGGCCAATCTTCCCGCAGTTCTTCCCAAAACAAAGCTGGTGTTTCGTCCAGCGGACGCCTTTGTCTTTGATTTGGTCTCCATTGTCAGTTTGGTCCTAGTTTTTGGATCGCAACGATTTGATAATCCAAGGCTTGATCTGTTAGCGGTGGTTTCGTTTTCCCTGTGGGTAGTGCGAACAGTGATACGGTACTCCAATAAATTGGCGCGGTATGATTTGTTGGTCAAAAAGTTTCTAACGTCGAAAATTACGGCTCGGAATGCAGGAGCGTTGAAATACGTTTCAACCGAGGCAGGATCATACCGCGCAACGCGTGCCGCTTTGGTGTTCACATGGTTGACATCCAAGCGAAAGATAGTCTCATCAGCTTGCAATAAAAGAGATCAATTGATAAAAGATGGACTTGTGGGCGTCAACGAGCTTATTGCAGAAGACAAACGTGTACGAGTGGATATTGATGCCGCTCTTCGTGATCTCGAGGAACTTGGACTTATCTTTTTCTCCAAGGATGGTCAGCGTCTCGAAGGAGTCATTCGTGACAATACCAGCCTTGTGAAAGCACTTGGTAGAAAGTGGGCTGCAATTTTTGATGGAGGCGCTAGGAATGTTTTAGCTGATTCGAACAGAACCACCCCGGCTCTCTGAGCATGGCAGCTGCAGAATTGAGTTGGACGAATCTCACAACGGCTCAAACGTATATCAGCCGCAAATGCCGACAGAAACAGTTGTGTGACGCTGGCGAAAGGGAAAAATTAAAAATCCGAAACATATCAACTTAAATGCCTGTAAGAAGGGGCAGGCGTATAGCATGCATCAAAGAATAAATCTCATTCTAGAAAAAATCTACATCAGGTAGCATTTATTTCGAGCCCGTTAAGCTAACACAAAACATACTCCGTATGAAATTGCGAACTCACATATTAGAATCTAGCAACACAGTTTACAGATCCACCTAGAGCAACGAATACACTGCAAGTACAATTGCACTCAGTCCTTTGCCAGAATATTGAGAACCCTGAGCGACTAGAAGAATCCAGAGCCAATGTCACAGCCATGTTTGAGATCTACACCGAATGCCACTAGAAAAAATTCTATTGTAAGTGTGGTACTGGTACGGGTAATCTAGTAATCGTAGCTAGCTATTGGGATGATTTGAAGCCAATGATACTATGTACCACGAGTGGTACTAACATCATGTTCGACATCGAATAAAGAAAGAATTCTAGTAGTCTAGTAACGTTCTTTTTACGGCGTCAGTAAAGCAGAAAGATTGTAAAAAGTATTTACATAGGTCGGAGGGACGGCAAATTTTCACGGCGGTAAAATCCTCTAAAATCCAATGCATGGAGTGATTGATCGACGTTGGTTGGATAATGTGGTAGCAAGCTATTCGCCCGGGTCGCATGTGACGTCTTATTCTACTCCACTTTGCAGAGGAATTCAGGATCTCCACCCATTTATCCCTATGACGGTTACACTCCTCAGTCTACAGGAAGGAGTGACGTTGCGGCCCAGCGCTTAAGAAATCTATCGGCTATTTTGTTTCTGAAGGGCAATTTTCCTCTCATTCAATTCAGGCACACGGGTCGTATCCACAAAAAATAACAAAACGTGCAGTACAACACACAACCCAGAAAGATCCCTTTTCTATAACACTCGAAGACACTAGTACTATGGACTTTGAGCACTCTACACAAGCTCGTTCTTGGATCTTCACTTCACAAAGTTTGGCCGAGTGTCGTGAACAAAAACTTCAATTGGAAAACGAATCTTCCTCGCTGGTAGAAAGCAGTTGTAGCTCTGTTTCTTCTTCGAGCCCAAAGGCTCGTAACTTTGCTTCTGGATTTCATCGACGATTCCAGAAAGTTCGGAACGAACTACCTAAGCTCGTCTTGAAAAAGAAGAAAACCCGTGATCAAGATGAACTAACGGGAGGAGGAAAGAGGTGTGGTGGTCACCTGGAAGCGGTTGAACACACACACCCCAAACAACTGTCCTTTGAAGAGCAGGAAATCATTATCCGCTTTCACTCCAACCAAATTTGCAAATTGGTTGGACCGAGTGCTCTCTGCCCTCAGTTGAGAAGAAGCGATAAAGTTGTCTCGACGGCCATTATGTTTTTTCGTCGATTTTACCTATCCAACAATATTATGGAGTTTAACTGTCGACGCATGGCGACTGCTGCCGCTTTCCTAGCTTGCAAAGTCGAAGAGGAACGAATCAATGTAAGTCCGTTTCTAAGCTGATACTACTTCGTACATAGCCTGTTCAACGACTGCATGAGAGAGCAGAGGTCAACCATTGGAAGGTTTTCTTTCATGGGATTTTTTATCTTTCGCTTGAATGTGGTATCTGGTTGGGCAGGCGTTTGTGTACTTAAGGTTTGTTGCGTGTGCAAATTACGTGACACGATATCAACGAATGAAAAAACTTCCGCGCAATCAATGCTATATTTTTAGTTCTGTACATCTTATCTCACCCTTCATCTCTTCGCACCCTCTTTTACTCGTGCAGATTCACCTGCTCTCTCAAGCTACCAACTTTATCCAGGAAGAAGCATATACCACGCCACTCTACGGCAATCAATTGAAAGGTTCCTCCGTCAAGGAAATTGAAGCAGCCGAGAGGACACTCCTGGAAGGTCTCAATTTTGAAATGATGTGCTTCCACCCAAACGAGGCCATCAGTCTTCTTGCGATGGATCTTTCGAATTTTTTTGCTCATTCCTGCGATGGACCCGTTGCTGATTACGCCTTGGCCTTACGCGAAGACATTTACCTGCGTGCTCAGGCCGTATGCTACAGAGCACTCACCTGCTCCGATGCGCCCTTCCTTTTTGCCCCCGGAAGGATTGCCTTTGCTGCTGCCACAATTGCCCTGAAATCCATCAACTGTCAAGGTCTTTCGGATGAAATCATGGAAGACTTTCTCCGCTGTCGCTTTTCAGATTTTTCTCCGGAAGAACTGGACGATTTTGAAGACGATGTTAATGAAATTGTCCACTATCTGCAAGGCTGTCCTGCCATGGAACTTTCTAAGCATTCGTGGAATGAGGCTGAGGAGTTACGGCATGTTCTCGTCAAAATTGCCGAGATGCACGGTGCCAAGATAGCCGTGTCCACTCCCTCACACGTCGCTAGCAAGACATTCCAAGAGTCCATACGCAAGCGCTCTCGTGCCGAAGCACTACAGTCTCAGCCCAGGGCTGCCTCCAGAAAGTGCCCCAGGGTCACACCCAACTATCAAAACTGCTCCCCCATCACAAGCCGTCATCATTAGAAATCTGGATGCTACTGTACGTGCAGTAGAACAGTCGATGACTCCTTACAAACAACGAAGAACTACCCAACAATAGACGCTACACGTAAATACATTCCCAATCAATAGACCGTCCTGCACGATACCCGCATGCGTATAAAAATACACATATACACACAAAAGAAAATATACCAGACAAACACGAAAAATAAAAACAACTATACTTCAGGCATTTTTCGGGCCAACATGCTCCACCAAGACAATGTTTTTGCTCTGTTTGGTTGAGCCGCCGATTAGAAGAGATTTATGCATGCAAACAAACGCTATAGAGAACTTACATTTTACATTGTTATTACTCGCTCAGTATTTTTCTACAGTAGCTAGATTTACGATACTACATACATGTATGCTGGACTGGTCGCGGTCTGGAGATGCATGTGTGGGGGGTTGAGCGTTTAGGATCGCACACTTGCTTTCAGGGACTGCTTCTTTCGTGATTTGTTTATAAATTTTTGCAGCCACCCAAACAGTACACGGCCTACATCGGCATGTTGGTCTTCGCTGCTGCTTCATGCTGCAACACATCTGCAGTCTACAAGTACCATCTCCCCATCCATCTCATCGAAGCGACGCCAATTAGTAGCTTTCAGGTACAACGGCAGCAGAAAAAATGAATACTAAATAGTCATCTGCAAGTCTTAAAGTTTTACTCGAACTGCTAGCTTTTTCAAACGAGACTGTTGAATGTTGACTCGTTGACTGTTGACTCCACCAAGCAGATTATTTCTTTCTTTTCAAATCCATGCCCCCTCGTGACGCTCGATACGGTGAACACCAGCAACTACTATCCTGTCCGATGGATCCAGATCAACAACTAGAAAGTGATAATGAGAGTAGAGAGCCGAGCTGGCCGCGGCATTCCATGGGATTTTGGGAAGCCGTTCAAAGAAGGAGGGATAATACACCCAATCAACAAGCAACCACTTTGTCGACACGACCGACGCGAAGTAAATGGGCAGCTCTTGGCTTTGGCCAGGTGGTTGCCTTTATAGCAGCTTCCGTCAATGTGACATCATTTACACTGGAAAATAGCCTCGGGGTCGTAGCACCAAGCTTTCAACTCTTTTTAATGTACATTTTTCTGTCCCTGCATTTGTGCTTTCGGTCACCTCTACAACAACCCTCGCAGCAATCCGTAATAGATGATGATAATGACGACGGGACCGAGGAACCAGTCGAAACTCCTTCTCCGCAATCGCCTGCAGTCTACGAGTATCAAATGCCACTGATTAGAGGCTTTGGTATCCGGATCCCTTGGTACTTGTACTTTTTCATTTCTTGCCTGGATGTTGGAGCCGGCATTATCATGTTGCTGTCTCTGCAATACACATCATTGACAAGTGTTACCCTCCTTAGTTCTTTAACCATTCCCTCAACTATGCTCTTTTGTAAGATCCTTCTCAACAAATCCTTTTACGCGCATCATTTTGTGGGTGTCTGTCTGTGCGTCGCTGGCGGGTGTCTTACCATTTGGGCGGACCTAGAGGAGAAGAAGAATGCCCCAGGAGGTTCCACGGCAGTCGACGATGAACATAATCGATTCCTCTCTCTGAATGACTTTCAATTTAATATTGGAGATTTTATGGCAATTCTGGCGGCACTACTGTACGGGCTAGGTGACGCGACCTCGGAATACGCCATTAAGCACATTGATCGTAACGAGTTTCTGGGAATGCTGGGCCTGTTTGGAATGATGTTGACTGTACTGCAGTTTCCGTTTCAAGAAATGGATACCTTGAGTCAACTTTTTGGCGATCCAGGCGCTCATGTCAACGCATTTTTGCTCATGGGTGGATACGTAACCCTCCTGCTTTTGTATTATGTCACGGAAGCCAGTTTCCTGGTTTCATCGGACGCGACACTTTTGAATCTGTCTTTGCAAGCACAAAATTTGTGGGCTATCCTCTTTTCCGTGCTGGCCTACCAAACTGCGCCTCCGGCATTGTTTTACTTGGCTGTTTTGCTTGTAGGGGTTGGCGTTTTTACATATGAGCTAAGTGGACCAAGCTCGGTTCGAGTCGCGCAGGTAGCAAGTGACAGTCTCAACAGCAATGACGTGCTTGCTCTTCAAGATGACGTCAATGCGAGAAGCGGTATGGGATGCAAACAGGGGAAAGTTCAGTACAGCTCAGTTCAACAAATTGAAGTTGTGTAGGAAGGAGGAATACAAATAGCAGGAACAGTTTTGAAATTTATTTTATTTTATTGGTCAAACCCGTAGATTGCTTGTTATTGGTTCAAGAGAGGCAAAGCTGGTAAATAATGATAATGAGAAAACTCTCAATTTTGACGTTCAGCATAGATTTAAGGCAGTTCGAGAGCAGGTGCAGGGTGCAGGCAGAATGCGGCTTTACTGTCCTCGAGCATAAATTTAATTATTGTTGCTTTGCGCTTAGGACATGGCATATCCAGATAGAAAAAGCAGGAAGAAAACTCCCAGACCTCCAAAGATGGCAAGATTCTTTTGTCCCGCAGTCCAAGAATTGGTTCCAAATCCATACCCTTGGTTAACCTCAAATCCGGGAATCTCTTCTACTTCTTCTGTGAAAGAGTCCTTCGATGCTCGGCAGACAGGACAACGCCAGTTGCTTGGAAGGTCCTCAAACTTCGTTCCTGGTTCAATCATACCTCCAATCATGTTTTTATCTCCCTTTGCTTGGTCGTATTCCCAGTCGCAATTGTTGCATTTGTACTTTCCGGTGCTCTTTTTCATAAACACCTCTTGGGCACGCAATTCATCAGCTCTACGTTGCTTTTCTAGCTGAAGTTTAGTCGCAGCATCCAATTCTTCTTCTTCCATGGGATCAACTCCTCCCTCGGTTTCCTCAGCAAGTGGAGGGGCACTGCCTTTTTCTGGTTCACTCATGAACAGAGCAAACGATTTTGCGCTACCTCCAACAGAGGAGGATTTTGCCACGCCGAATGGCACAGTAAAGGCTGTGCACATACTGATAAGGGAAAGGATCACAAAGAGTCTGTTCATTGTCAACTTTGGATCGGTACGGAATGCAATGTGATTTTGGATTGTATTCAAGTGGAATATTATTAAAATAATATGTGGTGGCCTTGCTGATCATATGAGGACGACCTGGTACCTGGTGTTGTCAAGCTGGATAATAAGATTCAATGAATCAGCCTCCAACAGCCGACAGCAATCAAACTTGGCTCTGAATGACGACTCTGTCGATAAAAGGTATCTTACGTCGTTTACATGACTCAGACCGTGACTCGCGAATGTACCCCCCTCCCTAAACTTTGGTCGTTCTCAGTACTGCAAAAATCTACTTGTTTGGAATAAATTGAAACTGGAGGAGACACATAGAATCTGTGGCTATCAATCACAAAAATACTATACGTTACAGTCTTCAAGCTTCTTAAAGTCTACCAGAATCCCCATTCACTCTTTTTATTCAGTTCTTTAGCCATTCTGGCAAACTCCGCACTTGCATCCACCATTTGAGCTGTCTTGTCGCTCAAACCTTCAAGTTTTTCTCCTCGATCCAACAATGCATTTCTTGTTTGGCCCAGTGAATCTGAAAGTCCCTCCACTTGAGCTTGAGGGGTTTGTTCTGTCTCCTCTTCACCAGCCACCATGCGAGCAGCTTTTTCCATCATACCACCAAACAATGTTTCACGTTGAGCCTCTTCGCTCACTCGGCTCTGCCTAGCCTTTTCGTGCGCCTCCTTCATCTTTTCAATTTGAGCTGCGTCCTGAGCCCGCTTCGCTTGAATGCTTTCTCGTTCGAACTTTGCCAACTCAGCTCGCGCCCGCAAGAACTGGCCGTCGCTAAAGCGGATTTCCTTCCCTTCAACAAAAACTCGCTTGGTAGAACAGTCATCGCAAACATAACGTTCCGACATGCGGCACTTGTGCTTTCGGTTCATGAGCGATCCAAATTGAGTCCAGCAAATAGCGCAACTCTTCTCGCTGTTGGCTCCCGGCGCCCACTTCTCGCCGTAAGCAACATCATTCTCAAAAGGTACTTTAAGTGTCGGAGGAGCCTCAGAAGTCTTCTCGTCTTCCCATATTCTCCTCGAAGCCTTCAACCGGTCATTTCCTCCCAAAAGATTCATCAGTGTTTTATTGGATTCAATCTTAAGGGAGCTCCGATCGTACGCATCAATTATAGCGCCGTCACCTCCGGTGCTGGAAGTATATTCGTCCTTCAAGGCAAGCAGTCGCTTTGTTGGTGGTGGATCCAAAGACAATCTTGCACCATTACGCACAAGGGCATCGGCAACATCAGCAGTCACTTTCATGATGCGTTCCAGTAGACCATCGTTGGCTCTGCCTTTCAGATTTTCGGCTTCCATGGCGGCACACGCAAGAAGTTGGATTGGTGCATAGCCAATGTATTCTTCAAATTCGGCAGCATAAGTGGTGCTTGCCTCAATCGCATCCAGGCGCTCATTAGGCTCAAACCCATGACATACAAGGGTAAGAGTGGTCCTAATGGGACGAAGCACATGATGGATGGCATTATTAAAATAAGATATTTTCAAATTGAAGTTTTGGATGAATGCAAATTATGGCCAACAACTTACCTGGCCAGACTGTTGTCAAGCGGATCACCAAAAGACCCGAGCGAAGCTTTGTCCTCGCTATCGTAAAATCCCTGAATTTCCTTCACTAGAGATATTATCGCTGAGTGCAAAGGGTAATGGTAAAGAGCTCCGATCGAAATTCCGACTTGCTCGCCGATGAGCTGCCCAGGAAGTGGATAACGTAAAGCTGAATGCTTGAGTACCTCCGAAAGCTCCTCGTGTCGCCACTGTGCCGCTAAAATACTCAGAGGGGAACGCATTGTTGGTTTGGACGGATGTTGATGCATTTGTCCACCCCACGCTTCGAGCGCCATGATACAACGGCCTAGAGAGGCAGCGTCGCGCTGTTTTTGTGGACCGCACCCGTTAACAGCGGCAATATACATCGGAGTTCTTCCAAGAGAATCAAGCAGATTGGAATTCGCCTTAACAGGGACAGTGGCGGAAAGAATAATCGATAGGGTTTTATGATCCAAGTTTTGGGCGCACACATGAACTGGCGCCATGTCAAGTGGCTCCGTTCGAATGTCAACGCGTGCTCCGGCGTTGACAAGCAGCGCGCAAGCGGCAGTAAAGCGACGGAGACAGGCGTAATGGAGAGGAGTAAGGCCACGATCGTCTAGTCTGTCAACAATTCGAGTGTGAAGGCAAGCTTTTGTTCTATATGTCACTACATTGTCCTTTGATCGCTTCATGGCTGTCATGATCGCTTTTTCCAGCAATTTCTGACTTCCGAGTACAACGTAGGAATGCAATGATCCGAGGATAACTTGATGTGTCCAGGGTGTGTGAGAAGATGCCTCCTGATCCTGACTGTGGGCCTGGCAAAGAGCCTTTCCAACAGAGAGTTCAGCGCTCGTTGTTTCTAAGAAAGCGCCACTATCAGAATACGATACGCCAGGCTTCCCTGCAATTGCAGTCATGGCAATCGTCTCCATAGGTGTCTGGAGGTAAAAGCATGACCTTCTTCTTGCATCAGCTACGTCGGTGTCATCCTCGGAAACTGATGTTGGTGTTGTGAGCGGGGATAAGCGCATCTTGCAAGACCTCGGCTCCGCGGCTGCTTCGACCACCAAAAAGGATCGCATAGGATGTTCTTGCTGGTCAAGATTAGTGTCCGCTGGCAAGTCCAGCAGGTCTCGCAGCTCATCTGGCCCATTCGGTGATCGCAGTAACAGAAACAATGACGGCTCGGAATAAACAACAAGCTTTCGAGGCAGGAATTGATCTGAGCTTGTAGCTCCAAAGCCGAAAATGCTCAAAGCTTTCTTATCTTTAGAAGATAGCTTTTCAACATACATGCAGTGTTGTATCTGCCTTGCTCCTGCATAAGACATCCATCTCAAATTATCCCAGCCGCTAAAAGAGAGCTGGGACTCCACGCGAGGGAAGAGAATTTCGGCACCCAGCAGATTCATCTCTTCATCACGTAACGAGACACTACTCGAAGGCTTCATCTTAGTTATTACTGAATTGCTTACATTCGTCGCACCTTTTTCACCCTGTTCCAGCTCACTTGACGCGCCTCCGGGCTTCGTACTCGTCATGCCAATGAGAGGGATCGAGCAAGATTCCGCATGATCCGTCTGCTCATTTTGCTCTCCCATTCCAGGTGTCTTCTCGCTTATTTCATCGACGACTTGAGATGCAGCCACAACTGTATTCTCTGGAGGAGATTCGTCCACACCAGCCGCACTGGAGTCCTCTTGAGTTCCGGAAATATTTGTTAAATTATCTTCTGCGCTGGGAGTCTCGATCGTGTCCTTGGATATTTCATGCCCTAACCGTTCCTTGTGAAATTGCTGTGCTGCGAAAAATTACAGATACGACGGCATAAGACTACAATGAATTTGTTTATTTGCATAAAAGAACATTATCTACATAGACCACTGGGGTAACTTACAGATTGCGCTGCAGGACTTTCAGCGACAGCCTCGTCTCCACTTGCCGGCGAGGCACTGTAATTTGGGCCACTTGCCATTTTCATTTCTCCCATCTTGGTTTGAAGCTGGGCTTGAGATGTACTCTCTTCTTCCTCAGCTTGTCGCCTTTGTTCCAACACAGAAAGCGGGACTTCACTTAGTTCCTTGGCAACAATCAACGGAATCGGACGTGGACTCAATCGAATCAAGGCGACAGTGTCTCCCCACATAATGTTGGTGATCGGTCTGCGAATATCGACTCCTGCAGCTTCTCGAACTACATCACCAACATTAATTTCTCCTTTGTAAGCCACGACAGATCCGGGCGTCTTCTTGCTCACCGACAAGACCCGCACAACGCCGTCGGGTCCACGATTCAGTTTAATACCCAATGATTCGGAAAAGAAGAGGACTTCTCTCTCTGGTCCACAACGCAGGGCGGTAGGAGATCGCGGCGACTGCTGAGGCCACTGCTTTGGCATGGGCGGCAGATTCGGAGTAGAATTGATCGCTTGTTCCCGTGGGACAAAGCGGGGCGGAGGCAGTTTGGGAACGGGTGATGCTTTATGGGGCGACTTTCGTGGAGTCGAAGACTGAGAGGCCTCCTCCATCATGGCAGCTTGCGCCTTTTGATAGTAGGCTTGATCGAATTGGCTCAGCGACTCTCCCTCTGGCAACAATTTGATTGTATCACGAAAGGCACCAACGGCTTCTTCGTATTCTTTCAGATAAAACAAAGACTTGGCAAGCGTTGAATATGCCTCTGCCGTGGGCCTGATCCGGATAGCCAGTTTCGAATCATCGCGAGCACTGGCGTGACGGCGACTTCCATTCAGAGCATGAGCACGGCCCAAATGCAATTGCGGCGATAAATTTGGATCGTCCGGCACCAGAAACAAGGCCGCCGAGTATTCTTCAATGGCTTGTTTGTATTGCTTGTTGGCCAAAAATCTATTGGCCCGTTTTTGAATACTCAAGGCTTCGTCAAAATCAGGATCTTCTTCTCCTTCGACATTCTGATTCATCATCAAGGGATTCATGGAATATTTTCCATTGCCACCCGCTCCAACCCCGTTGCGATTTCTTGGATTGCGTCCCGCAATGGCATTGGCCAATGCTAGGTTGGTCGTTCGTTGAAATTCTCCCGAAACAATGGCAGCACTTGCATTCGGATCGGTGGCAACACTATTAATTACGGTACTGACGGCCGAATAGTCTGCTACCGAGACGTCTTCTCCTCTGGCACTGCGCTGGGCCTTGTCTTGCTGTTTGGCCAATTTGGCCTTGGCCTTTTCCAAGTAGGTTTGCGTGACTTGATTGTCGGGTTCGTACTGGATGGCATCTTCGTAGGCTGCCACGGCACCAGCATATTCCTTGAGAAAATACAAGGCTTGTCCCAATCGAGCGTGTGCCTTACCAAACGTCGGAGCCAACGCCACAGCACGACGGGCATCTGTCGCAGCCGCGCCGTATCGTTTCAGAGACAGCAGTGCAGCCGCACGGTTGGACAAAAAAACGTGCGATGATGGACCCACGGGAGACAATTGCAAGGCTGCTGAATACGCATTGTAAGCTCTCGTATATTCCTATCGTTGTTGTTGTTAAGATACAGTGAAAAACGTGGTTAGTGGGGTGTAGGGTGTCGTAATATGACAGGTTTCAACTCTAGCAGCAATAGAGTACATTGTCGCGAACCCTTACCTGCGCTGCCATGTGTTTGTTTCCCAATGCCTTCATACGTTCGGCCTCTTGGTGCAGTTCTTCCAATTGCGCCAAGTCCAAAAGAGCTTCTTCTCCATCCGTAACTCCACCATTGTTCTCAGGGCTGTTGTTGTTGTTGTTGTTACTGATGCTGCTTTTCATAGTGCTAGTAGTAGTGTTAGGAGTAAAAGAAGATGCTAATGTGCGCGGAGAAGGTGAACTCGTCGTTGCATTTGTATTCGTATTCGTTTTCGGTGTGGTTGTCGATGATGAGCGGTCGTAGTCGTACTCCTGATCCACTCCACTTTCACCACTGGTAGGAGAATTTCTCATAGGCGGCATTTTATTTGCAGCTGGATGAAAAAAAAAAAGAAGAGGACAGCTTCTCTCTCTGTTAGTAGTAGTAGTAGACTAGTAGAGCTACTCTCTAGCTAGCTAATATTAGTGTCAGTAGGTCTACTACTAGAGTAGTAGCAGATAAAGTAAGTATTGACCTCCCCTTGCGTTGACGCAACACTAGTAAATACTCTGATTATTTGATAAATGAAAGAGTGCGACAACGCTTCACGCTGATGATGCACTCAACGGATTACTACTAGACTACTGTTGAAGCTAAGAAGCTGGGGGGGGGGGGCGGGGCTGCACTTTAGTACTGTATGTGCATGATAGCGCCTGCCGAGAAGACATTGGTTTTGTGATTAGGTCAAGTTGTAGCGCGCAAGTTTTACATAGAGAGAAAATAACTTGTAGAACTGTGTGTTTAGTGGAGGGACAAAATTAGGGGTGGGAATATAGGAGATTACAGAAGAGAGTTCTGGCTTCTAAGAATTTCGTCGTATTTCTTTTTTGTGATACACACGGTGCACAGGCAGGACGACAGCAACCTAATAATAGAATAATGCATGCTTGACACAATCTCCTACTACGAGTGAGTGCTCCGGAATAATAATACCACTGCTAAATGACGCAACACAGTTTCTTATGGCCAGTATTAAAAACAAGAGCGGTGCAATTGGGGAACCCACCAAAGATAATGTCAGGCCAGAAGTTCCTTCCATAACCACCAATACTGCAAGCAGCAACAACGACCTCCCTTTTGCTGCAGCGGTTGTTCCCGGCGCTGCTGCTGCTGCTACTGCTACGAATACGGCTGATACCAGTGTAGCACGATTGCCCTCATTCAACTACAACAGCATCAGCAGCAGCAACAACAACAATATTACGTTATTAGATGAAGAAAGAAAGCTCTCATATGATCCGGTATTCGATAAACCATTTCCAGTTCCGGAAGAATTGGAGCCCATGTATATTGAATTTATGCCAGTCCTGATGCTTCTCTGGCCGGAACTTTTTCAGAATCATGGCCACGACGACGACGATGACGACGACGATGAAAGTACACACAGCAATTTGGAAAAAATCATTGTGGAATTGTCCGCGGCTCCAATTTTGTTTTTGGAATTCTTGATAGAAATGGGGGTTGTAGATTTGGAAGGTCTTCGTGTTTTCATTCCAAATGATGACAATAATGAAGACGATGATGCAAATGATTGTATCGAAACCCTTTGGTCGGAACAACCTTGTTGGAATGTAACATATGGTGATGATGAGGATGATGAGGATGGGGATGAGGATGAAAACCAAGAAAAAAATGTCTCTCGTGTGCCAGCTCAGGTTCGTAAATTTAACTTTTTTTCGATATGCATGTTCATGAGCAAATTCGGGGAAGAACGTTTCATCGAGATGTTGGATAACATGGAGGCATATAAGATGTCGTTTTTTGACATTCTTACAGCTCTTCAAGATCAAGTCATGGCCGCGACATTTCTGGAGAAAGGAAAAATAATGGACAAAGATAGCAGAAAGAACAGTAAAGATGCTCAGCGTGTCGCCACTACTAATGGTCCTCCTGCCAAAAAAACACGACGAACGTCTCCGACATCGGTAGTGGCTCAAGATGCCCGCGGTAGGAAGGGCTCTGCTTCCCACGACAATAATCCTGTTGATAATGGTGGTGAAGACAGCGATGATGGTGGGGGGAAAATTGGAGCTGTCCGCGACTTGCAAAAAGCCGCATGGGCCAATGAAGAAAAGAATGGTGTTTTATATTGCGATGATTGAAAAAAGGTCGCAAAGGGAAAGCGGTTCACAGCCATGGCGCAAACAACTACTTGTTCGTGGGAAGAAAACGCACTATCGATGTGCACAACAATTCTTAAAAAAAAGAAATGAAGACAAAACAACTAGACTAGTTACTGCACTAGCTATTACCAAAATTTAGCCATGCGGACTGGACGGCACGGAGATATGTTTCACCAGTCAGTGTACCGTTATGTGCACTCTAATAGAAATAAAAAGTGTGCCAACCCTGCTGCCACAGCAGCACTGTATGGACTGTGATCTCCGAAACAAAAAGTCTCACATCTTCATGTGTACAATAACACGAGAAAGTAAAAAGGTATAACTGTATTTCATGTTATTAGGTCCACAAGTTCTAGCAGCATCTCCGTTAAATCCACAAACCGGACTTCATCAGCGTCCCGTAAAACGATAGTAGCTGAACGTTTAAATGTCCTGTTCACGATCGGCAGGGTAAGGACGCATCGAGTCCTTGCCAACCATGATATCGACCGTCTTGCGCACTCGTGTAAAGACATTTTCTTGAATGTACTGTGATAATCATATAAATGAAAAGAATGATGATGGTCAGTCAATTTGCTAACATAACAATAGAAAGGGCACAATCCATTGTGCGAATAACGAATTAAAAAAAAAACCACAATATCACTTACTGGAATGCGATGGCGCTTGCAAATTTCCTTGACTTGGGGCATGGCTCGTTGGTACGAGAGCATGGACAGATCCGGCCACAAGTGATGTTCGACTTGGTAGTTCAACCATCCGTGAAAGAAATCAACGAGATCGGTTCCGGCGGAAAAGTTGGCCGACGACACAACCTGACGCAAGTAAAAGGTTCCACTGCGAGGACGGCATGGAACACCAAAGGTGTACAAATCATTACCAGCATGGTTGGTAGCGATAATGATGAAGGAGTGTACGTTGGCAAATATATCCGCCAAGAACAATGTTGCCACGGCATTCAGGTACCACGCATTGGGTGATTGGGCATTGAACTTCATACCGGCCGCCAGCAGAGGCAGAGGAAGAATGAAAAATCGGTAGAGAAAGTATGGAAGGAAGACACGGGTCATAAATCCGGTCAGGGTGACCCAAGTAGGGAGGTCCGAGTTGTTAAAGATCATGTAGGTCAGGGTCATTGGTGCGTGAATGTCGTAGTTCTTTTCCTTGAGGACTTCAGGGTTTCTCTTGCGGGTTTCCTTGACGCACAATTCCTTGTAGGTGTTGGGTGCGTAATACCACCACTTCCAAATGGCCATCATAAAGTAGGCTGCCATGTACTTGACAACCAAGGGAGCCTGAACGGTTCTCAAAAACTGCAAGTTCCGTTCGACGAGATCTGGATCCGAGTCTTCACTCAAGTGGTAGTGATGCAAATTATTATGTTCCACATTCCAAGCCTCGGGAAGCATCCAGTCGAACCAATCGAGGAATCGGCGCCAGGTGCTGCCAACGGCAAAGCGGAAGCGATTGAACCGTCCCGTCTTTTCGCAGTTGTCGTACCCACCGTGGCAGGTGTGGTGGGCGATCATGGTCCACCGACTGGTCGTCCCAATGGACAAGCATACGGCGGGCAAAAGGTAGTAAAAGGGCAACGCCATACCCACGAGTCCTGCCAACGTGAACATGTTCGACCACATGATGATCTTGTGCAAATGAGCCACATGCTCCGGTCCCTGTTCGTCCGATAGACGCTTTCCAAGTTCCTTAATATCTTCACGAAAAGCCTTCAAATCCATCTGATCAATCCATTCATCTTCCTTGCTGAGAGTCGTTTTGACGGTGGACTTGTCAGTTTGTTCGTCAACGATCTGGGTGGGTCTTTCTCGTGGAGCCATGATGACAACAGTAGTAGCAACAACAACAACGGATTATTAAAATTAGATTTGGTTGAAAAAGATACACTACTATGGGTTCTTCAAATGAAAAAACCAAATTGTGGATTTATTTTTAGTTGCTGTAGAAATAAATGATTGAGCTGGAGGTGGCGAAATTAACGGAATAGGCACACACTAGCTAGTCTACTGCAGCGAAGAAAATAATATCCAATCACAAAGAAAATAAATCTTCTCTCTTGCAGTGTAGCTAAGCTAGATGCACCACCACCACCACCACGGCCACGTAAAAAAAGGGTGGTAGGCACAAATAATTAAAAATAAAAAATGAAATGCCGACGTGTACTCTGTTTTGAATTGTGACCTAAGTATCAAAATCATGATCATCATCATTTTCCAGTCCCTAGTCTAGCATGTTTCAAAGTCCAAAATAAATACTGTACTCAGTAATAATAATGTTAATTTAAAAGTTGCCCGGGTGGAGAAGAAAGAAATTAATGATTGTACGTCGTCAGAGGGGAAAAAAAGAGTCTCAAGAAGAAAATATCTGATCATGATTCTTTTCACTGTGATAATAAACCCTTCTTGTTGCTTGTTGGTTCAAGCTAGCTAGCTAATAGACCAGTATTATTAATTTTTTGTACAGTAATCCAAATCTGTTCTTACAAAAGATTACACTAGCTACCTTAGTACCATCATCGACAGAAATAATAATAACACCATGAGCAAAACACTCATCTTCTTCGTAGCACTTCTTCCGGCACTAACATCCGTCAATGCCTTCTCATTTTCATCTCTTACTAATAATAATCATGCATTGAATACTGCAACAATTACGACTGCAACTACGACTACTACGACGACTGCTCGTTGTGGTTCATTGTGTCGATTTACAAATACTGCTGCTGCTGCTGGTGGTGGTGGTGGTGGTGGTGGAGCTGCTGTAACAACAACGACAGTACTGCGAGCCAGTCCCAAGAACGAATACGACGACTTTGGTAACAGTGATTTTCCCATGGAAGAACAGACGGGAGAATCGTCATCGATCGATTGGGATGGCGAATTGAAAAAGCTGCTAGAAAAAGAAAAAGCGGGAACCAGAACGTCACGTCCAGATCCTGGATACAAATCAGATGCCGAACTGGCTGCTATACGTGCTGCCAACAAGGCCCAGAAGGAGGTTGCCAAGCTCGGGGACAAGCTCCCCTCCGTTCCCAGTGTTAACCTGTCCAGTTTGACGGGAGATTGGAAATTTTGGATTGGAATATTGGCCATTATTAGTATCGGATCTGCCGTACTCAGTGCACCTACCTCCTACCAGCCTTTGACCGGTGGGGATTCGTACTACATTTAAAAAAAGCAAAACAGACCAAAAATGAGAACATTCGCCTGTATTGGCTGTTAGTTGGTGGAGGATTTTAGAAACACATGAAACGTATATATATTATTATAAAGAAATGATTGCGGGCCACCTGGCATTCTGAAGACTCCCACCAACTCCACACCCTGCGACGAGGACAAGTCCTACTAACGAAGAAATAAAACACAGACCATCGTTTCACTCAATCCTGAACAAAGTATCAGCTTAATGAAATCGGCATGGTTCATGTTTGCAGAGACTGCATGTTAGATAGAAGAAGAAAATAAGGTTTGCATTTGACAGTTCATACAATGATCAAAAATAAATGTAGCAGTTACATGGCAAATATCACTACTTATTTGGAATTATTAGCGCCCTTTGTTGTGCCTGCAGTGTCTACATCGTAGATCATTACGGGAACACCCAAAAATGATGGAGTCATACCGCCACCGCCACCACCGCCTGCCACGGCAATGTAAGATGGAAGGGCATCCACCGCATAAATGGGATAATCCGTGTTGGCGAGCAAGGGGGCAATCGGAGCGTGAATGTTGCCAAGGGAAAAGGAATCCCACAAGCAAAGGCGGCCGTCCACGCCCCATGTAAGCAACAGATTTTCCCCGGGACCGATAAATTTGGACCCGAAGACAGGTCTACCAGGCTCGTGACCTCCCTCTAAAATAGCAGCACAAGTGGTACCCAAAGAGCCCTTGTCGTCGTGAACGTGCATTCCCCACAAAATAACATGTCCTGTCGCCACTGAGGTGGCCAAGCGAGTTCCTGTTGAGTCCCAACTAAAAGACGTCAAATGTGATTGACAGCCTGGCAGTTGCATAATGGAAATACAAACACCACGACCATTGATTAAGCGCAATGTTCCATCCGACAAAGCGGCCCCCAACAATCCGTTGGCAGGACAATAATTGGCATCAAAGACGAACACCATATTATTAGGGTTGCGCTCTCCTCCATACGCCTTTTGAGGCGAAGCAACGGTGCTTGTCTTTTGCACCTTGCCCCCCGAACACTGCACTGCAAGGCCAGAATTCGTAACTTGGCAGACGGAAACACCATAACCTGGATTTTGAAACGCCATAAAATTTAAGCTCATGACTTCTCGAAAGTCTAACTCTTTGGAATCACCCTGCGGTTTTGCTGAAAGTTCCCATAAATGAATAAAATCGTCAGACGATGTTAAAAGAAAACTATTTTGGGTCGTATCGTCGCCGGGTAATCCACTCCAATGATCAATCCACTGGACAGAGTACACTTGTGGCTTTTCGGCCTCGTCTTCGGGATTCGCGGGTACACGTTCCAAGTCGGAATGGTCCAGGGTTGCACAGCACGTCCAAGAATCCTTCGCACTTGGATTTTGTGTGGTCCATACCTTGACCGTGCCATCTGCTCCGCCTGTCGCAATCAATGATGAAAAGTCGCCCGTCTTTGTTCGATCGAGAGTATCGCTGGCCCAATTGGACGTCGCCCTGAATAATTGAAAAAAATGAATGCAGCATTTAAGATATGAGAAAGAAGCGAAGCCAGCAAAACCCCAGAAAAACGACAAGACAAGACATGACATTTGCGCACCAGTCTACACGTAGACATTCGTAGTCTTTGCTGTGTTCGTTGAGACACGACAACATAGTATTGGTTTTAGCATCCCATATCCGCACCGTGGAATCTTGGCTGGCTGTTGCCAAATAGTTGCCGCACTCAGAAAAGCCGGCACCAAAAATCGTTTCCTTGTGGCCAATGCAGGATCTTTCGTTGGCTAACATGTCTGCTTTGTTCGGGACAAACCGGGCCAATATTTGCGACGCGCAGTCCAGTGCTTCGGACCGGCGGCTAACAGTGACAGCTTCTTCTCCTTTTTGGCGCTGATGTCGTGCTTGATAGTACTGATAATCCATCATACTCTGCTGCTGCTGCTGCTGCTGCTTCTCTCCTGTATTGGCAACTTGATTGTCTTGGGCCGATGCCGCAGCATCAAATAAAAAATCCATCTCAGCTTCAGATAAATAGGGACTTTCGTTGTCACAATCGTTCAGTAGTGAGTCGAATTCCCTCTCGGGGAGCTTGGGTCGCTCGCTGTCGATTTGCCTCAGCGCAATGAAAGCACTTGAATTCAACACGGTTTGGTCTTCCGCAATGGGTGCCAGTGAGAAGTGAGAAGCAAGTTTCTCAACAGATATTTCAGCACCTTCAGGACGACAAGGCTGGCAGTACAAATACGGTGGGATGTCGTAATCGTCTTCGTCCTCTTCCTCGTCTTGGGTGGGCCACCGTCCAAGTGTAAGTTTTTGCAAGTCCTCAAGCAGACCCAAGTCTTCGTCAGATTCTGCTACTGTGTCCGAATCTTGGATGAGCGGTTCTCTCAACAGAGATGAATTTTTCTCAAAGTCGGCTCTGTCCTCGACTCCTTCCTCGTCTTCTTCTTCCTCCTCGTTCTCTCGATATGATGATGTGTCTTCAAATATGGAAGAGGTAAACTCAGTCAAGAACTGCGTATCACTTCCCTCGTGTTCGCAATCCAATTCGGGAAGAAAATCTCCTTGGGGAAAGTCTATGTTGTTATCTTGATCCACTTCGAATTTGTGTTCAGGATATTCCTCGAACGAACGCAAAGCGTTTATCAACTCTTCTTCGGTAAAGGTTTCGTCGTGGAAGGGACTCTCACTATTGTTGGCCTCGGAAAGCACGACAGGATCAATATCCAATAAGTCTTCCTCTTCGTTGTCTTCCTTATCTGCAATCGTCAGTGTGGCTAGTATTTTGTCCAATTCGTCGTTGTTCTTGGCATCAAACCTAGCAGTTTGCATCTTATGGAATAATATTATACTACGCAGGTTGTGTTTCAGGTTTTGTGTTGTTGATCTGCATTGATTTTTCATTATTTTTTGGTTCGAAAGCGAATTCAACGGAGCTCGTAGCTCGACGTTGAGAAAAATGACGGAGTGGGCCGACTCTCTGGAGTCTCCGGTCTAGCTAGCACGTAGCTACTACTCTAGCTAGTAGCTGCATGGAAAAACTATGAATACGTAACAAAAATACAAAAAATAATGATAAGTCAAGGTCAAAATTATAATACTAGAGTATACGAAAACTCTAGTACTAGCAGCAGAAGTCTTCAAGATATAATCTAATAAGAAGGCACTAGCAATACTACTGCGTTGGGATCATCGCAAAAAAGCGATTCGCAATCATGGACAAGGGCCATCGATTGTTGGAGGTTTGAAAACGATTGCTCTCAGCTTCCAGGCGTTGTCTCAATTCGGCAGCCGTCTCTTCATTGCGCAAACGCTCGGCCCACTGAAGGGGCGTATATCCATTTTCAGCAGTGATGGATAGTGAGGCACCACGGTCGGCCAGGATTCGCACAGACTCTGCGCAGTTCGCACCGGCTGCAAAATGGAGCGCAGTCCAGCCGTTTTCATCTTGCACATTCACTGAGCAAAGGCCCCCATCGTTAGTGGCATCCAATTCATCAATGCCACCGCACAAAAATTCTAATACTTTTGTAGCGCCATGAAAAGCACTGGCATGCAGGGCACACGTCTGTGTTCCGTCAGAACCGACATAAAATCCTTGGGCGTCAATTTCTCCTCGCTTCTGAACCAAGTCTTTCACAATATCTAAAGAGTCATCGGAGCAACATGCATCAATAAAGGCTTGCGCCAGGAGTTCTTTTTGGGTGTGTGCTTCAAATCGCGCTCGTCGTTGTTCTTGCACTTTTTGCGTAATGAGATTGCTGGCACGCTGGATGGCCCGAAAATAAGCTCCAACACATCCACTCGGCTTCTTTTCCTGCATTGCCGTACTAGCTTGGAGTTTGTCGGTTGTGCCGGCTTCGTTAATGCTTCCGTTACCTGTTTCTCCGTCTTTTTTTTCTTCTTCAGATGCAAAGAAGAAAACATCAGGAAGATTGGCATCTGATTCAGCTCCTCCTGTTGTTGGCGCATAGTCGTTCACTTTGGATTCTTGAAGGTCACAGGGTAAATGTTCGTAAGGATTGGGCCCGAGCAGCCCTTCTCGAGGGATTCGCCCATTTGAGCGGCTTCCAGCAGGTTGACCTGAAGCGGCCAGAAATGCATCGTACATGCGTTGGGGGATGGACGCCTCTTGCACATGGTTTCGCAGCAAATTAACTTCCTGTTGTTTTTCTTCTTGTCCGTTTCCAACGGCGAATTCATCGCTACGACATGTTGGCTCATCATCGACGTGACCTGCCGCTCTATTTTTATCCGAAGCTGATGCAAAGCCGGCCTTCTGGGCCATTTGTTCCGCCTTTTCTCGCATAGTACTCTTCATGGATTGTGCCATGTACTCGGCCGTTACTCTCATACTATGAGCTGCCTCTTGAGCTGTTCCGGATCCACGAGCGACACCCATCAGACTTCCTACAAATCCAACTTTAAACAGCATATTGGGCAATTCGGTCCCAAATGATTCCATCATTTCGACATTCGGAACACTGCCGGACATGACCGTCGCGGCGCCGACCAAACCAATCACCACAGCGGCACTGGCGGTGAATGCATTTGCTTCGTTGGCACCTTGTGGTGGCGAAAAACCATTGCGCCTCAATACTTGTCGAATATACGCCAAGGAATGAGAGAGAGGCATTGTCTTCAAGGTCGAATTGGAATCCAAATATTCTTGTACCACACTCTCAGCTTCTTGTTTGTCCATGGAAGCCAGTCGAGAAATAGACCAGGATCCTGCAATGGCTGCCAGTTGATCACTTTGATTATTGCTGTTTTTTCGTGGCGATGTTGTTGATTGTGTTTTATCATTAGAATAAAGGGCAGTAAAATGTAGATTATCTTCCAACAACAACGCTCGCTGGAGTTGCAATTGTAAAAAGTAAAAACATTCAAAATTGCATCGTCTTGCGGTTTGAGAAAAGGCCGACAAGGACGATGCATCCAAAAAGGTCAAAACTTGGATAATTACATCATGGTACAACCAATCAGCAGCCGCAGTGCTTTGTTCATCCTCCTCTTGATCTTGTGGTGTCATAACACTTGTTTTTTTATCTTGTTGTTGCTGTTGCTGCTGCTGCCTCCTGTATTCCAGCGCTGCCATTTCGGAGGAAAGTGACTGTAAATCTGCTTCACTTCCCTGGAAGGACAGGTAGGCACAGCTAGAAACACGTCTCATACCTAACGATACGGCAGGATGAAGCTGAGGTGGTAATGAATCTACTAGATCCATGTGTGCTGGATTGCTACTGCTGCTGCCGCCGCTGCTGCTGTGAAAGAAGAAGGGACTCGTACTATTACAACCAGGACAACCGCAAGCATCGGGTTCATCCCAGTGATGTGACCATCCCATATCATCCTCCTCTTCTGTCATAGTACAGTTTTGATGGTGTTGTTGCGAAGATTGCGGAATAGAAGGTATTTCGTGTGGTGTTACCAAAAAGGAACGCTTATTAGTGATCGTGGGAGTTTGAAAGCATTCTTTTTCTTCTGACTTCTTTTCCACGACCAGTAGTTGATCGTCGACCTTCTTTTCTTCGTCCTTCTCCTCCTCGTTCTCTCCCTCCTCCATATCGGTGCTTTGGCCAGTAGGTATCTGAGCTGCGATGTCATCTAACTGCATGATATGTCGTCTAGGATTTCTCATTGTTCCGCTGAATTAGTTCAGTCAAAAAAATGTAAATACTACTATGTCAAGAATGGAGAGATGTATCGAAGTAGTAGTAGTGCTTCTTGGAGTAATCCAGTTGGCTCCCAATGGTTTGGTTTCGTCCGGTGGTGGCACGGAACGTATGATACACTGCACGAAAATCTGCTCGTTAAAAATTCACGACTTGAGGTGCGTAAAACCCGTAAAACAAGACTATGCATTTTTTCTTCAGCCCTAATAAATTCGAATACGTACGACTCCGGAGTACAACACAAAACACAGCCATCCAACCATGAAATAATCATAATAAAAATAATATGTAACAAATAATAAAAAACGCAACAACATCGTTCGTCGATCAAGCAATAGTTTATGTCATTATCTTTCATCTCTCTGGTAGCATTGCAGTTTTTAATCTCTTTGTTGTTGATGTCCAAGGTGACTACCTTTGGTTTTCAAAAATAATTGACATTCTACAGCACTGCTATAAGAAGAAGGTCAATGACAACAATGGCCACGCGGGTGCCTCCGTGGGATCCTCTGCCACCCAGAGCTACCACGTCTTCGCGACAGCAAAGAAGGCAAGCGAGAGCACGGACATTTGCGACGTCGTCAAATACAGACAATGCTAGTGATGTCACTATCAATGACGAGGGTAGACCCAAAACGGACAAAAGCAGCAACCACCAGACATCCACACAACCATCTGTACCCAAACGACGACCCTACCGACCAGGCTTTAATTCGTACTTGAAAGTAATGCTAGATGAGACGACCATGGATCGTATGCATAGAATCGCCCAGAATATTCAGACCAAGATACAATCCATTCAATTGTCAAAAACAAATGATATTGATAATGATACTGCTGATGGGAAGAGCAGCCGCAGTTGCAAAAAGGACGACAACAGCGACAAAAACAAGTCGCACCGACAAAAAGCAGCTAGAAAATCAAAATCAAAATCACGTCGAGCACTTCGCTTCAAGCCCAAATCACGAAATTCATTGCATCTGACATTGTTCTTTGGTGGAGAAATTTTGTCTGCATTGCCCGGCCACGAATTGCAGGAATGGCACGAAACGGTACGAGAGCGATTGCACCGAGCCAACTTTCTTTTGAAATCTTCTCCTGCATCTGCTGCTAGTGAAAAGATGGACTGTTCGAACATTGTAAAGACGGAATCAATGACACACAAGGACGACGACTATTGGTTCCGTGTAACGTCCCTGTCTATGTTTCCACCCAAACGAAACAATCTTGTTGTGGCCATTTTGGAAGCTTCTCCCGCTTGGCACAACCTTCACCGTGATATACAAGATATTGCTACCAATGGAGAATCTCAAGCGTTACGGGAGATTGCAGCCCGCAGCAAAGATAAATGGATTGCTCATATTACATTGGGAGAAATTATTATGGGTGGTGGGAGCAAAAGCGAAGTACGACAGAGTTTCGATCAGGTTTTGAAAGATGTCTGCGACGACCTAGAACAACAAGGCAATATTTCTACAGTGACAGAGGATGATATACTTCCCGCCGGTGCAACTCGAAGCAGATGCCTGTTGCAAGCGACAACGGTTGGCATTGCCATGGGTGGACCAGTGCCAGACCAAGTCGATCTTGACTGGAACTTCCAATATCAACCTCCAAACAATGATTAAACAATGTCCCGCGCAGCATGAGAGACACATCTCTCATCTCAGTCATGGAAGGTATAACAGGCTGTCTGAGTAACGTCCGCCTTCGCTCCATTGTCCCCTTACATATTACATACCACCAAGATTACGCTGTGTGCGCTACAACTGGAGTACATACCGATTGCGAAAGGGATGATCCTTGAAGGCTTGAACTTGTGGACCCCAAACAGTTTTTCAACTCTGCAGTACAAAGCAACATTGTTTTGAATCGATAGCTCTGTCTTCGGATTGCCAGTGCCGTCCTAGCAGTACCGGAGTAGTAATGCTAGTAGGACCAAATTTTCATGGGAGCGCGTACATACAGGTTGTGGGTAGTGAGACACGGAATGGCGGACAAGTTGCTAAAACGAATCAGCGTGTCCCCAATTTGTCGATTGACTTTGAGTCTTCGTAGTAGTCTAGGTTATTCGGAGTTTTCCTTGTCGTGGCATTATTACTATTCTTAGTACCTGGTACAAGTACAAGTAGTTTAGTCACCAGGTAGTCTAGTAGTAATGAAAAAATAATGTGTGGTGGTACTCCGTGTAGCTAGTACATGTCGCATTGTTGCTTAGAAAAACTACCAGGTACTACTATCGTAGACAACTCGAGTAATACAGAACACCAGTTGCAAATATTCTTACCACAATACCTGGTACCAGTGGTAGTAAGGTATGCTAAAAACGCGGGTCGCATTTGATCGAAATACGTACCTGGTATTTGCCACGATTGAATATTTCAGCCGAAATACAATTAAGGCTCGAATTTCAATAAATCCATCTTTCAATGCAGTTTTAAGTCTACAGTAGCTACCAGGTACAGGCAGTGGTACAGTACCTGGTACTAGTAATACAACCTCACCAGCCAGTCGTATCAGTGGTCTACAGTACTACTCAGATTATCGTTGCTAGCTAAGGGTCTACTAGTCTAGTACTACTAGTAATTGAACACTGCTGATAGTGTAGACCGGCCCCCTAGTAGTAGTAGGGCGGCAGTAGTATTAGCAGTAGCAGTACTCTTACTGGTACTGCTACGAGGAGGTCCACTACTACTAATACTACTACTACAAGTAGGTAGTGGACTACCTGGTACTGAACTCAATGAAAACGAATTCCAAAGGTTTAATCAATCGTGCATACTGGCAGTAGCTTTCGTAGATTACTACTACTAGACTACTAGCTGCTGTACTTCTGACTTCTCCTTTTCTCGACACAAAATATATCTTAAAACGATCCTTTTTCAATTGTCCGAGCACTATTTGCTTACATATTTGGCCATTATAGAGCTTTTCCTCTACCTGAGTACCAGCAATAGGACGAGATTCTTGTCTGCAACCATCCCGCGAGGCACTTCTCATAATACTTTGCCGCCGGAGGAAGGAAGTTCAAAACAGTATGGGCGCAAGAATACGCCACTATCTCGAGAAAGATGACAATGAGACCGAATCCCTACGTCCCCCACTGCGTAGACCGCACACACCTGTCAATTGTTCTCAGGGTGGTCTCAATTATATTTCTAGTGGAGAGGAAGAAATGTACGAAGTGCTCGGACACGGACTGGAAAGAAACGTCTTTCTGCAAACTCTCCCGGATAACGACGACTTGGTCGACCTATTCACGACGCAGCTACGAGATTCGCTACTGCGTGAAGATTTCGGTAGTGCACACTTGTTTGATCAAGCACACATTTCCCTAGTAGATGTAACGGGCAGAGCATTTTTGAGAAGAGCTAGCAGGCTTGTAGAACTTTGCCAAGAAGACAAAGACGAGCCGGGACACCTGAAGGTAGATATTGACTTTCGATGCAAGGGGGGCTACATCGAAGGCTGGCTGTACATCCGGCACATGGGAACTAATGCCCGACAGACTGGATTCAAAGTGCGAGCTGAGGGAGCTCTGCCACTGGCCATCTTCAAGAAGTTAGGAGGAGACCAAGCAACCGCACATCAGCAGGAGCGCCTGGACAATCTCATGCAACGGGTGAATGATGTTCTGGTCACCTGCTTCTCAAACAAGTGCAATATTGTCCCCCCTGCGTGCTTGCCGTGATCACTGGACTAAGCCCCCAGAACAGCACATTGGTCTGGAGATCCGGCAAGCCCTGGAGCTGACAAAATCCCTCCTAAGAAATAAGGATACGCTTGCAGAAAAAGATATTTATGAGGCGAAGACCACTGGTGTCTTCAGTAAAAAGGCAAAAGGGAGCGAAGTTGATTTATCTTGCTATGATGGTTATGAACTTGAAGATGATATCACCGAGAACACAGAGGAGTACTTTGAAGTTGACCGCTCTTGGGGGCACTTTGACAGCGCCGGTTGCGCTGGCACGGGAAAGGACTCCTCGGATTCAGGCAAGTCGAGGGCGAAGCCCCGTTCAGCTAGAAGACGACGATTTCGCGTGAAGAATGTTATACGTTTCGTGCAACGAATTTCTGGGTGGCTAGCGTTGCGACCTTCGAAAAGCGACAGGAAGAAATATAACCAGCATGATGTGTGCTGCTTTTAATTCGGTTCTTGTATTCTGACTGCGAGGAACAGTACTTTGATTACCATCATTCTATTCCAATGGATTTGTCAAGATGGCAGATGAAGTCTTGCTGCTTCTCTCTTTGTTGTTTATTCACCCGGATTGTAACTACTGGCGCTCGACGAGTGAAAAATAAGAATCCAGATGTTCTGTTAAATCAAGAAGTAGAGGAAAATGCTTTTGCTTCCTTTCACACTTTGAACCGCATCGTTGGCCACTCTCATGATATGGGTCACCGGCAAATTCGCTGGCGTGAACTCTCCAGAAGTTCCGCCAAATGCCTATCTGCCTTCTCATAACTTTGTCCCTACTGCATGAAGCTCATCCTGACGAAACCTGGAAGAGACGGTACTATATACTATTCTGTACTCAACAATGAAATAGGAGATTTTTAAGGTGTACTGAAATGCTCCTAATTGGCAAACGCTCCTAATTATGGAGGAAATGCTCTTAATTGCTAAAGCAAATGCTCCTATTTCCATATCAAACGCTCCTAATTGGAAAACAAATGCTCCTAATAAATAAATAAATGCTCCTAGATCAAAGAGATAATAGCTAGAAGACGAATTTTTAGTGCTCCTAATGGCAGAACAAATGCTCCTAATTCCAAATCAAACGCTCCTAATTGAAAAGCAAACGCTCCTAATTACAACTCTCCCTTAAATGCTCCTAATTGCAAGGAAACGCTCATAATTGC
>Ga0100391_1000442_pt1 | contig 48994 bp, 45 predicted proteins | sample CryGeymeta201515_FD_81541 | JGI IMG/M metagenome (GOLD analysis project Ga0100391, IMG submission 81541) | Groundwater microbial communities from Crystal Geyser aquifers in Utah, USA - Crystal Geyser metaG 2015-15 | ecosystem: Environmental > Aquatic > Deep subsurface > Groundwater | place: USA...
CCACCCACCCAGACGCACCGGCCCCCACATTTTCCTCGCTCGCCAAGCCCGTTCGCGCCTCCGAAGCCGAGCTCGCCCGCAATCCGCGCGCCCGCTCCGCCACGCTGCGCGCCGGCATTCGCAACGACGCCCCCGCCTGGGGCGCGCATATCGAAAGGGAGGTCGCCTGATGTTGCTTGCCGCCCGTAAATTGCAGGGGATCGGGCTCGTCCTGTTCGTCCTGCTGATCGCGATGACGCTCTATCCGGTGTCGTTGCGCGTTGCCGCCACGCGCAGCGAGCTTGCGAAGGTCGAGAGCGAGCTGCTGCGTACCAAGCTCAACATCCGCTATCTCGAAACCGAATTCAGCGCCCGCGCCAGCATGCGTCAGCTCGAACGCTGGAACGCCGAATCGCTGGGCTATGCGGCGCCCGAGGCCGACCAGTTCCTGAGCGGCGAGCGCGCGCTCGCCAGCCTCGACAGCCTGCGCCCGCTCGGCACCGGCCAGGCCGATCGCATGCTGCTCGCGGTTGCGGTCGTGCCCGAAACGCGTCCCGCGGCACGATCGGCGGCGGACATCATCCTCGATGCGTCGATCCCGTCGGCGCATGCCAAGGAGCCGGCCCTGCCGCCGCGCAAGGCCGACGCCGTCAAGGCCAAGTCGGGGGCCGACGAGGCTGCGCCACCCAAGGCTGCCCGGACGGCGACCGCTGCGGCATCGACGACGCAACCCAAGCGCGACGACAAGGCGCGCGAACGCCGCGTCGCCTCGCTCGACCGGCAATTGCTGACCCCCGCCGCGCTGCTCGCGATCGACGCCGCGGCCGGCGCTGAAGCGGGAGCCGGCAAGACCAAATGACCACCCTCGTCGCCCGACCGGACCGCGTTCGACTGGCCGGTCAGCGGCAACAGGCGATGGTCACCGCGCACCAGCGGTTGATGATCCTGATGCTGCTGTTCATCGCCGCGATCATCGTGATCGGCGGGCGCACGCTGGCACTCGGCATTTTCGGCGACGACCGCGCGGCGCAGCATAATGGCGCGGGCCTGATCCCGGTGCGCGCCGATATCGTTGATCGCAACGGCATCCCGCTGGCGCGCACGATCGATGCCTATTCGGTGCGCGTCGTGCCGTCGCGGGTGATGAACGATCCCCGCCGCCTGGCCGCCGAGCTCGCCGCGATCTTCCCCGACGACACCGCCGACAGCTTCTATGCCAAGATCACCGGCAAGCGCCCCGCGCTGCTGCGTCGCCGCGCGCTTCCCGACCAGGTCGCGGCGGTCAACGCGCTTGGCGAGATCGGATTCGAATTCCCGCGCGAGAAGGAGCGTCTCTATCCGCAGCACACGCTGGCGGCGCATGTCCTCGGCTTTACCGGGGCCGACGGGCACGGGGTGATCGGCATGGAAAACGCGCTCGACGCACGCCTGTCCGACGCGGCGTTGCGCGGCGAGCCGGCGATGCTGTCGATCGACAGCCGGGTGCAGGCGACGCTCGAAAGCGAACTGTACACCGCGATGATCAACCTCGAAGCGCAAGGCGCGGCGGGCATCATCCTCGATGTAGAGAGCGGAGAAGTGCTGGCGATGGCCTCGCTGCCCGTTTTCAATCCCAACAAGCTGAACGCCGGGAGCAACGCCGCGCGCAAGAATGCGGTGACATACAATCTCTACGAGCTCGGTTCGACGTTCAAGCCGCTGACGATCGGCAAGGCGATGGATGTCGGCGTCGTCACCAGCATGTCGCGCCGCTATGACGCGACGCAGCCGCTCAAGGTCGGCCGGTTCAGCCTTCGCGACAGCCATAATATGGGCCGCTGGCTCAACGTGCCCGAAACGCTGATCCATTCGTCGAACGTCGTTACCGCGCAGATCGCCGATGAAATGGGGCAAGCGCCGATGGAAAGACTGTTCCGCGACCTCGGCTTCGACGAACGTCCCAAGATCGAGCTCAGCGAGCGCGCCTTCCCCTTGTGGCCGCGCAGCTGGGGCAGGCTGACGACGATGACCACGAGCTATGGCCACGGCATCGCGGTGACGCCGCTGCATCTCGCCAGCGCCTATGCCGCGCTGGTCAATGGCGGCATCTGGCGGCCGGCGACGCTGGTCAAAACCGAGCGCGGCAGCCAGCCCGAAGGCCATCGCGTATTCAGCGAGGCGACCAGCGCGCGGATGCGCCAGCTGCTGCGCCTGATCGTCGTCGAAGGCACTGGCAAAAAGGCCGACGCGCCCGGCTTTCGCGTCGGCGGCAAGACCGGGTCGGCCGAAAAGCCGAGTGGCGGCGGCTATGCGCGACATTCGGTCGTCTCGACCTTCGTTTCGGCTTTCCCGATGGACAATCCGCGCTATGTCGTTCTGGCAATGATCGACGAACCCAAGGGCAACGCCTATAGCAGCGGGCAGCGCACCGCCGGCTGGACCGCCGCCCCGGTGGTCCGCAACGTCGTCATGCGCGCGGGGCCGATGCTCGGCGTCATCCCCGATGCCGGGCGCGATGTCGATCTGAGCGACCTCACGCCCTTGTTGTGGAAAGCCAAGGGAGAGGATTGATGCGGCTCGGCAGCCTGGTCGAGGCCAGCGATGCGACGCAGCGTGACAGCGAGGTAACCGGGTTCGCGATCGACCATCGCAAGGTCGCCGCTGGCAACGTTTTCGGCGCCTTTCGCGGCGCGGTTTCGAACGGTGAGGAGTTCATCGCCGCGGCCGTCGCCGCCGGGGCGATCGCCGTCGTCGCCGCGCCCGAAGCCAAGGTCGAGGGCGCGGTGCATATCGCCGATGCTAATCCGCGCCGCCGATTCGCCGAGATCGCCGCGCGCTATTTTCAACGTTTCCCGGCGACCGTCGTTGCCGTGACCGGCACCAACGGCAAGACCTCGACGGTCGAAATGACGCGCCAGCTGTGGCGCATGGCCGGCCGTCATTCGGCATCGATCGGGACGCTCGGCGTCACCACCGCCGATCAGCAGGTCGCCACCGGGCTGACCACCCCCGACGTCGCGACCTTCCTTGCCAATATGGCCGGCCTCGCAGCCGAAGGCGTCGATCACGTCGCCTATGAGGCCTCGAGCCACGGCCTCGACCAGCATCGCTGCGAGGGCCTGCGCGTCGCGGCGGCGGCGTTCACCAACTTTACCCGCGACCATCTCGATTATCATGGCGACATGGCGAGCTATTGCGCCGCCAAGATGCGCCTGTTCGACGAGGTCGTCGCGGCCGACGGCAGCGTGGTGATCTGGGCCGACGATCCGAAATCGGGCGAAGTCGCCGACCATGCCCGGCGGCGCGGCCTCGATGTCGTCACCGTCGGCACGGCGGGCGAGGCGCTGACCCTGCTCGCGCGCGAGCCGACGCAGCTCGGCCAGGGCCTGACGATCGGGGGAAGCTATGGCGAGCATCGCGTGACGCTGCCGCTGATCGGCGCCTATCAGGCGGCCAATGCGCTCGTCGCCGCCGCGCTGGTGATCGCCACCGGCGGCGATCCCGCCACGACGATCGTCAATCTGGCGCGGCTGCAGCCGGTGCGCGGTCGGCTCGAACGCGCCACGATCACCCGTTCGGGCGCGCCGGTCTATGTCGACTATGCGCATACGCCCGATGCGCTCGAGGCGGCACTCGTAGCGCTCAGGCCGCACGCCAAGGGGCGATTGATCCTCGTGTTCGGCGCGGGCGGCGATCGCGACACGGGCAAGCGCGGCGAAATGGGCGCGGTCGCGGCGCGGCTCGCCGATATCGCGATCGTCACCGACGACAATCCGCGGTCGGAAGATCCGGCGGCGATCCGCGCCGCGATCCTGGCTTCGCTGCCCGATGCGCTCGAGATCGGCGACCGCCGCGCGGCGATCGCGCATGCGATCGCGATTGCCGAGCATGACGATATCGTCTGTCTCGCCGGCAAGGGCCATGAACTCGGCCAGATCGTCGGCGCCGGCGAGGACATGCGCATCTTGCCGTTCGACGATGTCGCCGTGGCAAGGGAATGTGCGTCGTGACGCGCGCCGAAGATCGCGATCGACCGTTGTGGAGCGGCGACGAGATTGCCGCAGCGACCGGCGGCACCCTGCATGGCGCATTCAACGTCGACGGCGTCGCCTTCGATTCGCGCGAGATCGGGAACGGCGACCTGTTCGTCGCGATGCGCGGCGAGCATGCCGACGGGCACGACTATCTCGACACGGCGTTCGCCAATGGGGCGACGGGAGCGATCGTCGAGCGCGTCAGCAAAGCGATGGCCGACCGTCCGCACGTCGTCGTCGGCGACAGCATGGCCGCGCTCGAGGCGCTCGGCCGCGCGGCGCGCGAACGCGCGATCGGCGCGACGATCATCGGCGTCACCGGCTCGGCGGGCAAGACCGGGACCAAGGAGGCGCTGTTCGCCGCGCTCGATCGCTGCGCGCCGGGTCGCGCCCACCGTTCGGTCAAGAGTTACAACAACCACACCGGCGTGCCGCTCAGCCTCGCGCGGATGCCGCGCGATACGCGCTACGGCATCTTCGAAATGGGCATGAACCATGCCGGAGAGCTTGCCGCGCTGACGCGGATGGTGCGCCCGCATATCGCGCTCGTCACCACGATCGCGCCCGCGCACCAGGAATTTTTCGACAGCGTCGAGGCAATCGCCGATGCCAAGGCCGAAATCTTCCTCGGGCTCGAACCGCGCGGAACCGCGATCATTCCGCACGACAGCCCCTATTGCGCGCGGCTGCGCGACGGCGCCGAACGTTACGCCGATCGTATCGTCAGCTTCGGCACCGGCGACGGTGCGGATGTTCGCGCCACCGAATGGGTCGCCGCGCCGGGCGGGGGATCGCTGATCACCGCGCGGCTGCCCGAGGGCGATCTATGTTTCACCATCTCGGCGCCGGGCGACCACTGGGTCGCCAATGCGATGGCGGTGATCGCGGCGGTCGAGGCGGCGGGCGGCGACCTCGCCATTGCCGGGCTCGCGCTCGCCGAGCTGCCGGGTCTCGCGGGTCGCGGCGCGCGTCATCGGATATCGGCGAGCGCGGACCCGGATGGCGAAAGCGTGCTGCTGATCGACGAAAGCTATAACGCCAATCCCGCGTCGATGGCGGCGACGATCGCCCAGCTCGGCCGCGAAGAGGCGACGCGGCGGATCGCGATCCTGGGCGCGATGAAGGAACTGGGAAGCGACAGCGCCGCCTTTCATGCAAATCTGGCCGCGCCGTTGCTCGCCGCGCGCATCGACGCCGTCGTGCTCGTCGGCGAGGAAATGGCGCCGCTGGCCGATCGTCTGGCGGCGAAGGGGGTTGAGACTCGCCCGCAGATCGCGCATCTGCCCGATGCGGCGGCGGCCCGCGACTGGCTCGACGCCAATCTCGCGCCGGGCGATGCCGTGCTGGTCAAGGGATCCAATGCCGTCGGGCTGGGCACCATCGTCGCCGATCTGACGCGCGGGAGTTAGCGGATGTTATACTGGTTTGCAGAACAGCTCGGCTATCCCGGCATCCTCAACCTGTTCCGCTATCTGACCTTCCGGTCGGGGGCGGCGGTGGCGACGGCGCTGCTGATCGGGCTGATCCTGGGCCCGTGGCTGATCGCGCTGCTGCGCCGCAAACAGGGCCGCGGCCAGCCGATCCGCGACGACGGACCGCAGACGCATCTCGCCAAGCAGGGAACGCCGACGATGGGCGGCCTGCTGATCCTGATCGGGATCGCGGTGTCGCTGCTGCTGTGGATGGACCTGTCGAGTTCGCTCGTCTGGGCGACGGTGCTGGTGACGCTGGGGTTCGCCGCGATCGGGTTCATGGACGATTACGACAAGGTCGCCAAGGCGAGCCATCGCGGCATTCCCGGGCGCGTGCGCCTGATGTTCGAATTCATCATCGCCGGCGCGGCGAGCTGGATCATTCTCGGCGATGGATCGCATCTGCTGTACCTGCCGTTCGTCAGCAATGCCGGCGTCGACCTGGGCGCGTTCTATTATCTGTTCGCCGCCTTCACCATCGTCGCGTTCGGCAATGCGGTGAACCTGACCGACGGGCTCGACGGGCTCGCGACGATGCCCGTCGTGATCGCCGCGGCCACGTTCATGCTGATCGCCTATCTCGTCGGCAACGCCCGTTTCGCCGACTATCTCGGCGTGCCGCACGTCCCCGGCGCGGGCGAGCTGGCGATCGTGTGCGGCGCGATCGTCGGCGCCTGTCTCGCCTTCTTGTGGTTCAACGCGCCGCCCGCATCGGTGTTCATGGGCGATACCGGCAGCCTCGCGCTGGGCGGCGCGCTCGGCACCGTTGCCGTCGGGGCGCGCCATGAGCTCGTCCTCGGCGTCGTCGGCGGCCTGTTCGTCATCGAGGCGATGTCGGTGATCATCCAGGTGGCGGTATACAAGCGGACCGGGCGGCGCGTCTTTCGCATGGCGCCGATCCACCATCATTTCGAACAGCTCGGCTGGCCCGAATCGAAAGTCGTCATCCGCTTCTGGATATTCAGCATCGTGCTGGCGCTGGCGGGTCTCGCCACGCTGAAGCTGCGGTGATTACGAGCCCGGTTTTCGCCGGCAAGAACTACGCCGTGCTCGGCCTCGCCCGCTCGGGGCTGGCGACGGTCGCGACGCTCGCGGCAAGCGGCGCGACGATCACCGCCTGGGACAGCCGCGCCGATGCGCGGCAAAAAGTCAGCGACCGGGCGCGGATCGCCGATCCTGCCGAAATCGACCTGGCGGGCTTCGACGGCGTCGTCGTATCGCCGGGCGTGCCGCTCAATCGCCATCCGATCGTCGGTCGCGCGGCGGCCGCCGGCGTGCCGATCATGGGCGATATCGAGCTGTTCGCGCAGGCGCGCGCCAGCCTGCCGCCGCACAAGGTCGTCGGCATCACCGGCACCAACGGCAAGTCGACCACGACCGCGCTGACCACGCACATCATCCGCAACGCCGGACGCCCGGTGCGGATGGGCGGCAATATCGGGCTGCCCGTGCTCGGCCAGAATGCGCTCGGCGCCGGCGGCGTCTATGTCCTCGAACTGTCGAGCTACCAGATCGATTTGACCCACAGCCTCGATTGCGACGTCGCCGCGCTGCTCAACTTGTCGCCCGACCATCTCGACCGCTATTCGGGCTTCGCCGCCTATATCGCCTCGAAGGAGCGGCTGTTCGCGATGCAGTCGCCCGGTCATGCGCGGATCGTCGCGGTCGACGGGCCCGAAACGACGCGGCTGGCCGATCGCCTCGCGGGCGTGCGCCGCGTGCGTGCCGCCGAAACCGGCGACCAGTCGGCCTGGCCTGCCTTGCAGGGGCCGCACAACGCCCAGAATATCGCGACCGCGCTCGCCATCGCGGACGCATTGGGCATTGCCCGCGCCTCGTCGGAGGCCGCGCTCGCCAGCTTCGTCGGCCTGCCGCACCGCATGGAGCTGGTCGGCGAGGCGGGCGGCGTCCTGTTCGTCAACGACAGCAAGGCGACCAATACGGCGAGCGCGGCGCCCGCGCTTGCGGCCTGGCCGCCGGCGCCGCATCCGCGCATCCACTGGATCGTCGGCGGTCTCGCCAAGGAAGAGGGGCTTGGCGAATGCGGCGACTGGATCGGCCATGTCGCGTGCGCCTATACGATCGGCGAGGCGGGGGCGATGTTCGCCGACGCGCTCGCCGGCCGGGTCGCGGTCGAACAGTGCGAGATGATGGGTACCGCGGTCGAACGCGCGATCCGCAAGGCGAAGAGCGGCGACGTCGTGCTGCTGGCGCCGGCCTGCGCCTCGTTCGACCAGTTCAAGGACTACGAAGCGCGCGGCGACAGTTTTCGCGCGCTCGCCCAGTCGCTGGCAGGTGCCAAAGCGGCGATCGGGAGGCGATCGTGAGCGAACGGCGGCGGCGTTCCAAGCGGCGCGACGATCAGCCGCTGCTCCCTTTCATGGGCGGCGCCAAGCCGCGCTCGGGGCCGCGTCTCAGCCGCGCCGATCGTAGCGCGCTCGGCATGTGGTTCTGGGAAATCGACCGCGTCCTGCTATTGTTCTTGACGATATTGATCGCGATCGGCCTGGTCGCGGTGGCCGCGGCGTCGCCGGTCGCGGCGTTGAAGCAATCGACCGCGACGACGACGATCCCGCCGCTTTACTATCTCTATCGCCAGATCTTCTTCGTCTTCGTGTCGGTCCCGGCGATGCTGGTCGTGTCGATGCTGCCGCGCGAACAGGCGCGGCGCTTTGCGATCTATGCGACGTTGGTGTTTCTCGCCCTGCTGTTCCTCGTGCCCGTCCTGGGAACGACGATCAACGGCGCGCAGCGCTGGATCGGCAGCGGCGTGTTTCGCCTGCAGCCGTCGGAATTCCTCAAACCCGTTTACGTCGTGACGCTGGCGTGGATCCTGTCGTGGAAGGTATCCGACGACGCGCTGCCGGTGGTGCCGCTGTCGTTCGTCCTGACCGGCGTCATCGCGCTGCTGCTGATGAACCAGCCCGATCTCGGCCAGACGATCATTTTCTGCGCCAGCTGGCTGGTGCTGATGATCGTCGCGGGCCTGTCGTTCCGCATCGTCGGCGGGCTCGCCGCGGCGGGCGTCGGCCTGATCGTCGCGGCTTATTTCTTCTACGATGTCGCGACCAACCGCATCAATATCTGGCTGTTCGGCGAGGGCGACGATTTCCAGGTGCAAAAGGCTCACGACACGCTGACCGGCGGCGGCCTGATCGGCACCGGGCCGGGCGCGGGCACCGCCAAGTTCGACCTGCCCGAGGCGCATACCGACTATATCTTTTCGGTGATCGGCGAGGAATTCGGGCTGATCGCGTGCGTCGCCATCGCCTGCCTCTACCTCGCCATCATCATCCGCGTGTTGCTGCGCCTGCTCGACGAGGAAGACCAGTTCGTCATCCTCGCCGTCGCCGGGCTGGTGACGCAATTCGGCGGCCAGGCGATCATCAACATGGCGGTCAACACGCAGCTGTTTCCGTCGAAGGGCATGACGCTGCCGTTCATCAGCTATGGCGGCTCGTCGCTGATCGCGCTCGGCATCGGCATGGGATTGTTGTTGTCACTGACCCGTCGCAATCCCTATCTGTCGCGTTCGACCCTGAACGACGAGTGGAAGCCGCGATGAGTGTGAAGCGTCATTATGTCCTCGCTGCCGGCGGCACCGGCGGCCACATGATCCCGGCCTATGCGCTGGGCGAGGAGTTGATCGCGCGCGGCCATCACGTCGCGCTGATCACCGACGAGCGCGGCGCCAGGATTCCCGGGGCGTTCGAAAAAGGTCAGGTGCATATCCTGCCCGCCGGGCGTTTCGCCGGCGGCCCGGTCGGCTGGATCAGGGCGGCGCTCGGCATCAAGCGCGGGCGCGACATGGCGCTGCGCCTCTATGAAACCTTCGAACCGACCGCGGTGATCGGGTTCGGCGGCTATCCCGCGCTGCCGGCGCTGCTCGCCGCGCGCAAGGCGGGCATCGCGACGCTGGTGCACGAACAGAATGCGGTGCTCGGCCGGGTCAACCGGCTGGTGGCGACGCGCGTCGATGCCATCGCGACGTCGTTCGCGACGGTATCGCGCATTCCGGCCAAGGCGCAGGGCAAGGTTCATCTCGTCGGCAATCCGGTGCGCGAAAGCGTCGTGGCGCTGCGCGACAAGGGCTTTCCCGCCTATGACGAGCACGGCGTCCTGCGCGTCCTCGTCACCGGCGGCAGCCAGGGCGCGAGTGTGCTGTCGGAGGTCGTTCCCGACGGGCTCGCGATGCTGCCCGACGATCTGCGGTCGCGGCTGCAGGTGACGCAACAGTGCCGCGCCGAGGATATCGAGCAGGTGCGCGATCGCTATGCCGCGCTCGGCATCGCCGCCGACCTTGCGACCTATATCGAGGATTTGCCCGAACGGCTCGGCTGGGCGCACCTCGTCATCGCCCGCGCCGGCGCCTCGACGCTGGCCGAGCTGACCGCCGCCGGGCGCCCCGCCGTGCTCGTGCCGCTGCCCGGCGCAACCGACGATCACCAGACCGAAAATGCGCGCGAAATGGTCGCTGCGGGCGCGGCGCGAATGATCCCGCAGCCGCGCTTTACCGCCAAGGAGCTCGCCAAGCAGGTGCAAAAGCTGGCGCTGTCGCCCGTCGCGCTCGCCAATGCGGCGGAGCGCGCGCTGGCGTGCGGGCGACCCGACGCGACGCGCGACCTTGCCGATCTCGTCGAAGGCGCGGGCGGCGAGCCGCTGATGGACGTCGTCAGGCTGAGCGCCTCGGCGCCGGCTCCCAGCGGGGCGTTCGCGACATGAAAGGGGTCGGCACCGACATCGGCACGATCCATTTCATCGGCATCGGCGGCATCGGCATGTCGGGCATCGCCGAGGTGATGAAGAACCTGGGTTATGACGTCCAGGGCAGCGACATCGCCGACAGCTACGTCACCGAGGGCCTGCGCGCCAAGGGCATCGCGGTCGCGATCGGCCATAGCCCCGACAATCTCGGCGAAGCGGCGGTGGTCGTCACCTCGACCGCGGTGCGGCGCGGCAATCCCGAGGTCGAGGCGGCGCTCGCGCGGCGCATTCCGATCGTGCGCCGCGCCGAGATGCTCGCCGAGCTGATGCGCCTCAAGTCGACGGTCGCGATTGCCGGCACGCACGGCAAGACGACGACAACCTCGCTCGTTGCCGCGATGCTCGATGCCGGCGGGATCGACCCGACCGTCATCAATGGCGGCATCATCAACAGCTACGGGTCGAACGCGCGGCTGGGGACGAGCGACTGGATGGTCGTCGAGGCCGACGAGAGCGACGGCAGCTTCCTGCGGCTCGACGGGACGATCGCGGTCGTGACCAATATCGATCCCGAACATCTAGAACATTACGGCAGTTTCGACGCGGTCAAACAGGCCTATCTCGAATTCATCGAGAACGTGCCGTTTTACGGCGCCGCGATCCTGTGTCTCGACCATCCCGAGGTTCAGGCGATCATCCCGCGCATCCGCGACCGGCGGATCGTCACTTATGGATTTTCGGCGCAGGCCGATATCCGCGCGACCAATATCGAACCCGCTTTGGGCGGCAACAAGTTCGACATCGTCGTGCGCGACCGCGACGGCGAGGAGCGGACAATTCCGGGTGTCGCGCTGCCGATGTCGGGACGGCACAACGTCCAGAATGCGCTCGCCGCGATCGCGGTCGCGGTTCACATGGGCGTCGACGACGACAAGGTGCGCACCGGCTTTGCCGGCTTCGGCGGGGTCAAGCGGCGCTTTACCAAGGTCGGCCAGATCGCCTGCGGCGACGGCTGCGCGATCGTCATCGACGATTATGCGCACCACCCGGTCGAGATTCGCGCGGTGCTGTCGGCGGCGCGCGAAGCGTTGGTCGGACAGCCCGGCGGTCGCGTCGTCGCGGTCGTCCAGCCGCACCGTTATTCGCGGCTCGGCGAATTGATGGACGATTTCCAGCAGGCGTTCAACGACGCCGACAGCGTCTACGTCCTGCCGGTCTATGCCGCGGGCGAGGATCCGGTCGACGGCGTCGATGCCGAGGCGCTCGCCGCCGGATTGCGCGCGCGCGGCCATCATAGCGCGGTCGCGGTCGCCGATGCCGATGCGCTGGCGCAGTGCCTTGCCGACGCGGTGCATGCGGGCGATTTCGTGATGTGCATGGGGGCCGGCGACATCACCAAGACCGCGGCGACGCTGGCCGACGCCGTGCACAGGGCGAAGGCGTGACCGGCATGGCAACGATCGCGATGCCCGAGGTGCGCGGCAAGTTGAAGGAGCGGGCGCCGCTGGCGCCGCTCCTGTGGTTCAAGTCGGGCGGCTGCGCCGACTGGCTGTTCGAACCCAAGGACGCTGACGATCTGGCCGATTTCCTCGCCGCGATCGATCCCGCGTTGCCGGTGATGGGGCTCGGCCTGGGATCGAATTTGATCGTGCGCGATGGCGGCGTGCGCGGCGTCGTCGTACGGCTCGGCAAGGCGATGGGGGCGATCGAAGCGCTCGACGCCACGACGTTGCGCTGCGGCGGCGGCGCGTCGGGAATCGCGGTCTCCTCGGCGGCGCGCGATGCGGGTATCGCCGGGCTCGAATTCCTGCGCGGGATACCCGGCACCGTCGGCGGCTTCGTCCGGATGAACGGCGGCGCCTATGGCCGCGAGGTCGCCGATGTGCTGATCGACGCCGACATCGTCCTGCGATCGGGCGAGCGGCGCACGCTCGGCTGCGACGACCTGCATTACAGCTATCGCCACAGCGCGCTGCCCGACCAGGCGATCGTCGTGGCGGCGACGCTGCGCGGGACGCCGGGCGACAAGTCGGCGATCCAGGCCGAGATGGACCGCATCGCCGCCGCGCGCGAGGCGACCCAGCCGCTCAGGACCAAGACCGGCGGATCGACCTTCAAGAATCCCGACGGCGACAAGGCGTGGCGGCTGGTCGATGCGGCGGGCTGTCGCGGATTGACGATCGGCGGCGCGCAGGTCAGCGAGAAGCACTGCAATTTCCTGATCAACACCGGCGATGCGTCGTCGGCCGACATCGAGGCATTGGGCGAAGAGGTAAGGCGGCGCGTGAAGGACAAGGCTGGCGTGGAACTGCAATGGGAAATCCAGCGCGTGGGGGACCGGACATGAGCCGTGGTCCCTGGCATGTCGCCGTCCTGATGGGCGGGTGGAGCCATGAGCGCGAGGTGTCGCTGATGAGCGGCACCGGCGTCGCCGACGCGCTCGAAAGTCGCGGCCACCGCGTAACGCGGATCGACATGGACCGCAACGTCGCCGCGACGATTGCGGGCGCGCGGCCCGACTGCGTGTTCAACGCGCTGCACGGCGTGCCTGGCGAGGACGGGACGGTCCAGGGCATGCTCGACCTGATGGGCGTACCCTATACCCATTCGGGCATGGTCACCTCGGTCATCGCGATCGACAAGGAGCTGACCAAGCAGCGCCTCGTGCCGCATGGCATCCCGATGCCGGCGGGGCGGATCGTCGCGTCCGAGAGCCTCTACGACGGCGACCCGATGCCGCGCCCCTATGTCCTGAAACCCGTCAATGAGGGATCGTCGGTCGGCGTCGCGATCGTCACCGATGCGAGCAATTATGGCAACCCGATCGCGCGCGATGCCACCGGACCGTGGCAGGAATTTCCCGAGCTGCTCGCCGAGCCGTTCGTCGCGGGACACGAGCTGACCGTCGCGGTCGTCGGCGGCAAGGCGCTGGCGGTCACCGAGCTCAAGCCGACGCAGGGATTTTACGATTACGATGCGAAATATACCGAGGGGCTGACGCAACACGTCTGTCCCGCCGAGATCGCCCCCGAGATCGCCGACTATATGATGGCGCTGGCGGTCCGCGCGCACGAGCTGCTCGGCTGCAAGGGACCCTCGCGGTCCGATTTCCGCTGGGACGAGAGCAAGGGCCGCGACGGCGTTTTCCTGCTCGAGACCAACACCCAGCCGGGGATGACGCCGCTCAGCCTGGTGCCCGAACAGGCGAAATATGCCGGGATCGATTATGCCGAGCTGGTCGAGCGCATCGTCGCGGAGGCGCTCGACGCGGTGGCGCACTGATGGCGGCGAAGATCAAACGCGGCAAGGGGCGCAAGCCCGTCACCAAGCGCAAGCCGCCCGCGCGGCGCAAACAGGTGTCGCCGGTCGACAGCGTGATCAAGGCGCTGCCGGTCAGCGACCGGACGTTGCAGCGCGTGGCGACGGGATTCATCCTGCTGCTGCTGGCGGTTGCGGCGGTCGTGGCGGCGAATGTCAGCGGCGTATCGGCCAAGATCGCTGAAGAAACGACGCGCGCGATCGGCCGCGCCGGATTCGAGGTGCGCCGCGTCGAGGTCGTCGGGGTGGACCGCATCGACCAGATGAAGGTCTATGAAATCGCGCTCAACCAGCAGAACCGGTCGATGGCGGCGGTCGATCTCGACGAGGTGCGCGCCGACCTGATGCAATATGGCTGGATCGCCGACGCCCGCGTCTCGCGCCGCCTGCCCGATACGCTGGTGATCGACATTGTCGAGCGCACGCCCTCGGCGGTGTGGCAGCACAATCGCCGGCTCGCGCTGATCGACAAGGACGGCGTCGTGCTCGAACGCGTCGATGCCGCCAAGGCGCCCGATTTGCCGCTCGTCATCGGCCCCAATGCCAATCGCCAGACCAAGCAGCTCGACGCGTTGCTCGACGAGACCCCGGCGCTGCGCCCGCTGATCACCGGCGCGACCTGGGTCGGCAACCGGCGCTGGGATCTGCGCTTCTCGTCGGGCGAGGTGCTGGCGTTGCCCGAAGGCGCCGACCAGGCGAAGGCGGCGCTGATCGATTTTGCGCGGATGGACGGATCGAACCGCTTGCTCGGCCGCGGCATCGTGCGCTTCGACATGCGTGACCCCGAAAAATTCGTTTTCCTCCCCGGCGAGAAAAGGCCTGCCGCCCCGCCTGCCGCGACGACCGCAACAAGCGAGGACGAATGATGCCCGCTGCGACGCGTTACGAACGGCTGATCACCGGCATCGATATCGGATCGGCCAAGGTCTGCGCGCTGATCGCGGGGCAGGATGCGCAGGGGCGACTGACCGTGCTCGGCACCGGCCAGCGCCAGAGCCAGGGCATCAAGCGCGGCTATGTCGCCGACATGGACAAGACCGAAACCGCGGTGCGCGAGGCGATCGAGCAGGCCGAACGCATCGCCGGAACCAATATCGAGGAGGTCTGGGTCGGCTTTTCGGCGGGCAGCCTGACCAGCGACATCGCGCGCGCCGAAGTCGACCTGTCGGGTCATCAGGTCGAACAGGACGATGTCGACGCGCTGCTCGCCGCCGGGCGCGCCTCGATCGATCCCGACGGGCGCATGATCCTCCATGCCCAGCCGGCGCTCTATACGCTCGACGACCTCCAGGGCGTCCAGAGCCCGATCGGCCTGCATGCCGAGCGGCTCGGCGTCGACATCCATATCGTGCTCGCCGACGGACCGCCGGTGCGCAACCTCGAAATGTGCGTCCGCGCCGCGCATCTCGACGTCGCCGCGATCGTCGCCGCGCCGGTCGCGACGGGCACCGCGTGCCTGTCCGACGAGGAACGCGACCTTGGCGTCGCGCTGGTCGAAGTCGGCGCGGCGGTGACCAATATCTCGCTGTTCGCCGGCGGCATGCTCGTCGCCTTGGCGTCGCTGCCGTTCGGCGCGGCAGAGATCACCGACGATATCGCCAGCGCCTTCGGCGTGCGCCGTAGCCAGGCCGAGCGGATGAAATGCTTCTACGGTTCGGCGATGCCGAGCCCGCGCGACAATAGCGAGATGGTCGATATCGATCCGTCCGAAAGCGGCGAACAGCGGCGGCGGATCACGCGCGCGCAGCTGATCACCGTGATCCGCGAACGGCTCGACAAGATGATCGGCGAAATCGGCAGGAGCCTGAAGGAGATGGGCTTCGGCGGGTCGGTCGGCCGCCAGGTCGTGCTCGCCGGCGGCGGTGCCGATCTGAAGGGCATGGCCGACTATGCGCAGGGCGCGCTCGGCTGCGCGGTGCGGATCGGCCGCCCGCAGGGCCTGCTGTCGCTGCCCGAGGCGCATTCGGGTCCCGCATTCGCGACGATGGCGGGGCTCGTCCTCTATGCCGCATCGGATCCGGTCGACCTGCGCACCGTGGGCCGCAACGGGCCCGACAGTCCCGGCGGCGGGGGCGGCCCGCTGATCGCGCGGCTGGTCGCGGCGTTCCGCAAGAACTTTTAGCGCATGCGACCGAAAAAGGTTAATTTTTCGCGTGATTCGGGCCGGCGTTTCGTGCAATGAATCGGGCAGCTAATCAATCGGCCTATCACGTATAGGCGAGGCGAGGGAGAGAACCGCATCATGGGTATCAATATCGGACCGCCCGAAGTCGACGAACTGAGGCCGCGGATCGCCGTTATCGGCGTCGGCGGCGCGGGCGGCAACGCCATCGCCAACATGATCGCGGCCAATGTCGAGGGCGTCGAATTCGTCGTTGCCAACACCGATGCCCAGGCGCTCAACGCCTCGTCCGCCGATGGCCGCATCCAGCTCGGCCCCGACATCACCCAGGGCCTTGGCGCCGGGTCGCGTCCCGAAATCGGTCGCGCCGCCGCCGAGGAAACGATCGCGCTGGTCGAGGAAGCGCTCGACGGCGCGCATATGTGCTTCATCGCCGCCGGCATGGGCGGGGGCACCGGTACCGGTGCCGCGCCCGTCATCGCCAAGGCGGCGCGCGACAAGGGCATCCTGACCGTCGGCGTCGTCACCAAGCCCTTCACCTTCGAAGGATCGCGCCGGATGCGGTCGGCCGAGGCGGGGATCGAGGAACTGCAGGCCAATGTCGACACGCTGATCGTCATTCCCAACCAGAACCTGTTCCTCGTCGCCAACCCGAATACGACCTTCAAGGAAGCGTTCCAGATGGCCGACGAAGTCCTGCAACAGGGCGTTCGCGGCATCACCGACCTGATGGTCATGCCCGGCCTCATCAACCTCGATTTCGCCGACGTCCGCTCGGTCATGCACGAAATGGGCAAGGCGATGATGGGCACCGGCGAAGCCGAAGGCGACGGCCGCGCGCTCGAAGCCGCCGAAAAGGCGATCGCCAACCCGCTGCTCGACGGCGTGTCGATGCGCGGCGCCAAGGGCGTCATCATCTCGATCACCGGCGGCGAGGACATGCGCCTGATGGAAGTCGACGAGGCCGCCAACCACATCCGCGAACTGGTCGATCCCGAAGCCAACATCATCTGGGGGTCGGCGTTCAACGACAATCTCGAAGGCAAGATCCGCGTCTCGGTCGTCGCCACGGGGATCGACGCCGATGCCGATGCCGAGCGCGCCCCGATCGGTCGGGCGTTCTCGTTCCCGCCGCGTAAATCGGCGCCCGAACCCGTCAGCGAAGCGGTCGCCGAGCCCGCGCCAGCAGACGTCGGCGAACCCGATTACGCCGAAATATCGCCGCACGCGCGGGACGCCGGTGCCGACCAGGAAAGCGCGCCCGAAAGCGAGTTCGATCCACAGTCGCCCGAGGCGGAAGACACCGATTTCGGCGCCGCCGATGACGATGCGAGCGGCGGCGATCATGCCCGTTTCGCGCCGTCGAGCGCGGCGACGACGCAGGACTGGGATAGCCGCCATGGCGACGACGGGGCCAGCGAATCGGCGCAGCACGAGCCGCTCGAACTGTCGCAGCCCGCGGATGAGGAACCCGCCAAGCCCGCGTTTGAAAAGCGGGCGATTTCGGCGAGTTACGACGATACCGCGCCCGAGCCTGCGCCCGGCCTCTCGATCCGCGACCGGCTGCGCAATCTCGACCAATCCGGCGACGTTGGCGATGACGAACTGACGCTCGACACGCCGGTGTCGGCACCGGCACCCTCACCGACGCCGGCGGCTGCAGCCAAGAGCGGCGGGACGCTGTTCGAGCGCATGTCGCGCCTCTCGCGGACGAGCAAGGCCGACGAGAGCGGCGGCGACGACGACGGCGGCGACGACGATCCGATGGAAATCCCACGCTTTCTCAACCGCCAGAACAACCAATAGGCGTCGATCGGGGCGCTTGGGGCGAGGCGTTGCGGTTTCGGGGCGAACCGACCGCGGCGATGCTTCGGGTTCAGGTGGTTTCGCCTATGGCGGGAACGTGATCAACATTCGACATTCGCGCCCCCTTTGGCCGAGCGCGGCGCTCGCCGCCGCGCTCACCGTGATCGCGCTGCCAGTCGTCGCGTCGGCGCAGACTTCGTCGGTAGCCGAAACGCAGCAGGTGATGGATGCCAAGCGCAAGCTGGCGTCGGCGCTGCCGCGCGTCGCTGCCGACGGCAATAACGGCTTCGCCTTGCTCGAAGCGGGCGAGGCGGCACTGGTCCTCGGCGACGCCGACACCGCTTACGGCTTCCTGCTCCGCGCCGAACAGATCCTGCCCCGCGAAGCGCGCGTCAAGTCGGCGCTCGGCGCCACGGCGATCGTCCTCGGCAAGCCCGACCAAGCGCTGCGCTATTTCGGCGAAGCGCAGGCAATGGGCGCGGTCGAGCGCACTTATCTCGGCGAGCGCGGCCTCGCCTACGACCTGGCGGGCAATCCGGCGGCTGCACAGGCCGATTACCGCGCCGCGCTGAGCGCCAAGCCCGGCGATCGTTCGATTACGCGCGCCTATGCGCTGTCGCTCGGCATATCGGGCAATAGCGCCGCCGGGCTGACGATGCTGGCCCCCTTGCTGGCAGCGCAGGACCGTGCCGCGTGGCGCGCGCGGGCCTTCATCCTGGCGATGAACGGCGATGAGAAGCAGGCCAATGCGACGGTTGATGCGGTGATGCCCGCCGAGCTGGCGATTGCGATCAAGCCGTATCTCGCGCAGATGGACCGGCTGACGCCGTCGCAAAAGGCGGCGGCGGTGCATCTGGGCCGCTTCCCGTCGGGCGATCTGGGCAGCGCGCCGGTGCGACTGGCCTCTGCCGAGCCCGCGCAGCAGGCGGCGGCGAGCGGAAAGAAGCCGAAGCGCCAACGAGCGAAGCGTGCCGCGAAGAGTAACCAGCCGGTCGCCATCGGGACGCGGGTTGCCGCGACCACTGCGCCGCTGGCATCGCCCGCTGCCGCGCCGACGCCGACCCCCGTGCCCACGCCTACGCCTGCAGCGGCGCCGATCCAGAAACCGGTTCAGCTCGCGATCAAGACCTCGCCCCCGGTGCCCCAGCCGACCGTGCGCCAGGGTCCGCCCGCGTCCGCCTCGCCGGACGCGACGCAGCCGAAATCGGAGCCGGCCCCCGCGATCACGTCGGTTCCGCTGGCGGCCTCGACGATCAGTTCGCAAAGGCCGATCCAGGGCGAGACCAAATCGCTTCCCGATCAGGGCGCCAAGCCGGGATTCGCGATCATCGGCCAGCCCCCGACGACGACGGCAGCAACGGCGAATGCCGGTCGGGAAAGCGCCGCCTATGGACCGCCGACATCGGCGAGCGCGGCGAGCGCCCCGCTGCCGTCGCTGTTCGATATCGTCGCCGCGCTCGACGTCGCCGACAGCAAGCCCGCGGGCGAGGCCGCGCTGGGCGCCGCCGAGCTTGAGCGGATTCGCCAGGAAACGCTCGCGCGGCAGGCCGCCGAGGACAAGCGTGAGGAGGCGGCGCGGATCAAGGCCGCCGCCGCCGCCGAGGCGAAGCGCAAGGCCGATGCGGCGGCCAAGGCCAAGGCGGCCAATCCGGCGCGCCACTGGGTCCAGGTCGCAACCGGCGCCGACGTCAAGGCGCTCGCGTTCGACTATCGCCGGATCGCCAAGAGCCACCCCGACCTGTTCAAGGGCAAATCGGGCTGGACGTCCGAATGGGGCCGCACGCGCCGGCTGGTCGTCGGGCCGTTCGACAGCCTGAAGGACGCCAAGGCGTGGGACGCCGATTATCGCAAGGCCGGCGGCGACAGCTTCACCTGGTCGAGCAGCGACGGTTTGGAGGTCGAAAAGATCGCCGGCAAATGATAGCGGGGCGGGCATGACCAGCCCGCTTGCCCCCTATGCCTGCAACCCCGCCGACAGCCGCGGTCGCCGCGACCCCGAACCCGGCGGACAGGGCGCGGTTCGGCGCGGTCCGCGCGACGCCTTTCAGCGCGATCGCGACCGCATCGTTCATTCGACCGGATTTCGCCGCCTGCGCCACAAGACGCAGGTGTTCATCGCACCCGACGGCGACCATTTCCGCGTCCGCCTGACGCACAGCCTGGAGGTCGCGCAGATCGGGCGGACGATCGCCCGCGCGCTCGGCCTCAACGAGGATCTGACCGAGGCGTTGTGCCTGGCGCACGATATCGGCCATCCCCCCTTCGGTCATGCCGGCGAGGATGCGCTGCAAGCCGCGCTCGCGGAGCATGGCGGCTTCGACCATAACGGCCAGACGCTGCGCACGCTGACGCGGCTCGACAGTCCCTATCCGCGCTTTACCGGCCTCAACCTCAGCTGGGAGACGCTCGAGGGGCTCGCCAAGCACAACGGTCCGGTGACCGCGCCGGGCTGGGCACTGGCCGAGGCGGACCGCGAATTCCCGCTCGATCTTGGCAGCCACGCCTCGCTCGAGGCACAGGTCGCCGCGGTCGCCGACGATATCGCCTATGACAATCACGACATCGACGACGGGCTGCGCGCCGGGCTGCTGACGATCGACCAGCTGCGCGAACAGCCGATGATTGCGGCGGCTTGGGACGCGATCGTCGCCGCCTATCCCGACGTGCCCGATGATTTGCGCGCGCGCGAACTGGTGCGATCGCAGATCGGCGCGATGGTCAACGACGTGATCGACGAGACGCGCGACGCGATCGCCCGAACCGGCGTTGCGAGCGCCGACGAGGTGCGCGCGGCGGGGCGGACGATCGCGGGGTTTTCGCCCGCGATGGCGGCGCGCGAACGCGCCCTCAAGGCCTTCATGTATGCACAGCTCTACCATCATCCCGAGCAGATCGCCGCCGCCGCGGCCGCCGAAACGGTCGTCGCCGGTCTGTTCGCGGCCTATCGCGACCGTCCCGCAGCGATGGAGCCGGGCTGGGCGGCATCGCTGCCCGCCGAGCAGCCCGACCGCGCGCGCCATATCGCCGATTATATCGCGGGCATGACCGACCGTTTCGCGTGCACCGCCTTCGCCGGGATCTTTGGCGCCGCCGCCTTGCCCGCGCTGTTGCAGGGGCGGTGATCGACGCCCGCTAAGGGCCTAGAAGTCGATCGCGATGCCGTTGCGTTCCCAGTCGCCATAGCGGACGGGATCGATGCCGAGCGGATCGTCGTCGTGCTTGCCGTCGGCGGGGGCGGGGGGATCGCTTTTGGTCCAGTGCGCGGGCGCGCGCTGGTCGGCGGGGCGCCGGGTCGCGCGCGGCATGGGCTGGTCGGTCTTGGTCATGATCGCGCTATAGGCGCTCGCTCGCCGATACGGAAGCGGTTGGCGGATCGGCGCGGCTCGCCTAAGGGCACGCGATGCCTCCACCGACCCGCCCCAGCCGACCGCGCCATGCCAATGCGAGGCGTCCCGATTCGAAGCGCCCCCCCGAGGAAGTGCGCGAGACGCCGGGCCTCGCGGCGCGGCGCGCGGCGCTCAGGATGATCGACGCCGTGCTCAACCGCGGCGAGTCGCTCGACCGCGTCCAGCACAGCGCGACGCAGGACATGCCCGCGCAGGCCGACCGCGCGCTGGCGATCGCGATCGCGATGGAAACGCTGCGCCATCTGCCCGCGCTCGACCGGCTGATCGACAGCGCGATGCGCGATCCGGTCGCGCAGGACGTCAAGGTGCGATCGGTGATGCGGCTCGCGCTGGTCCAGCATCTCAAGATGGAAACGCCGCCGCACGCGGTGCTCGCGACGGCGCTGCCGCTGCTCCAGGGCGGGCCGCGCCGGCTCGCGCACGGCGTGCTGGGGACGCTGTTCCGATCGGATGCGAAGCTGCCCGAGGCGACCGAATTGCCCGACGATGTCGCGCAGCGTTGGAAACGCGCCTGGGGACCCGAAATGGTCGCCGCCGCAAGTGCCGCCTTTGCCGATCACCCGGCGATCGACTTGACGCTGCGCGATTCCGCGACGACCGACGAATGGGTCGCCCGGCTTGGCGGCACCAGCCTGATGCCCGGCCATGTCCGGCTCGTCGCGCCGGGCGCGATCGCGGCGCTGCCGGGCTATGACGAAGGCGGCTGGTGGGTCCAGGATATCTCCGCCGCGATGCCGGCGCGGTTGCTCGGCGTGGGCAAGGGCAGGCGCGTGTTCGATCTCGCCGCGGCGCCGGGCGGCAAGAGCCTCCAGCTCGCCAGCGGCGGCTGGGACGTGCTCGCGCTCGACAAGTCCGAGGCGCGGCTCGAACGCATGGCGAGCAACGTCGCACGCTCGGGCCTCGACGTGAAGACGGTGTCGGGCGATCTCCTGCAATGGAAGCCCGACGGCCTCGCCGATGCCGTGCTGCTCGATGCGCCGTGCACCGCCACCGGGATTTTCCGCCGCCATCCCGATGTTCTCTATCGCGTGCGCGACGCCGATATCGCGGCGCTGGCGGCGTTGCAGGCGAAATGCCTGGCGCGCGCGGCGAGCTGGGTGAAACAGGGCGGACGGCTCGTCTACGCGACCTGTTCGCTCGAGCCGCAAGAGGGCGAAGAGCGGATCGAGGCGTTCCTTGCCGATCATGGCCAGTGGGAAATCGATCCGATTTCGAGCGACGAAATCGCACCGGGCATGATCGTCGCGGAGCGCGGCTGGCTGCGGATCGCGCCGCCGATGCTCGCCGATGCCGGCGGCGCCGACGGCTTCTTCATCGCCCGGATGCGACGCAAACAGGGCTAGATCGCCCGACGCCGTCGGGCTAAGGCATCATCATGTGATGGGTTCCCGCCTGACCGCGGGAAGCAAAAGGGAAGCCGGTGCGGTCGCGAGACTCAATCCGGCGCTGCCCCCGCAACTGTCATCGGCGAGCCCAAGCGCCTCACATGCCACTGGAGACATCCGGGAAGGCGAGGTGCGAAGCGGGCGACGACCCGAGAGCCAGGAGACCTGCCCATCGCGGTCGTTCCTTTGCGCGGACGGGGTGTGCCGGGCGAACGGGGGAGTGTGTCCCTTGCGTGAGCGAGAACCGGACGGCGCGGTGTCGTCCGGAACCCGAACGCAAGGAAGGTCTCCCTCATGAAATTCGCAACATTGCTATCGACGTCGTTGATCGCGGCGGCAACGCCCGCGATCGCCCAGACCGCCCCCGACGCGCGCCCCGACGAAGACGTGCTTATCGTCACCGGCACGCGATCGGGCGAGGCCGAGGCGGCCTCGGCGAGCGGAGACTCGGTGAGCGTGATCGACGCCGAGGCGATGACGCATCGCGAGGTGCGCAGTGTCGCCGAGGTGCTCCGCGACGTTCCCGGCGTGGCGGTCAGCGCGCTGCCGGGCCAGACGCAGATCCGCCTGCGCGGCAGCGAGGCCAACCACGTCCTCGTGCTGGTCGACGGCATCGAGGTATCCGATCCGTTCGCCGGAGAATTCGACCTGTCGGGGCTGTTCGCCGATCCCGCCGCGCGCGTCGAGGTGCTGCGCGGCCAGCAAAGCGCGCTCTACGGATCGGACGCGATCGGCGGCGTCGTCCAGTACATCACCGCGAGCGGGCGCGAGGCGCCGGGGATCGCCGCGCGGATCGAGGCCGGATCGTTCGCGACGATCAATGCCGCCGTCCGCGCCGCGGGGACGAGCGGCGCGTTCGATTACGCGCTGACCGGAAGCTGGAACCGCAGCGACGGCACCCCCGGCACGCGCGGCGGCACCCGCGACCTGGGATCGGACAATCGCAGCGTCGCGCTGAAGGCGGGCGTCGATATCGGCGCCGCCGCGCGCGTTTCGACCGTGCTGCGCTACGCGCACAGCGCCGGCGACTTCAATTCACCCGACGCCGATCCCGCCAGCCCCGCGTTCGGCCTGATCGTCGACACGCCGGGGCAGAGGTTCGAGAACGAAGGGCATTATGCGCTGCTGCGCGGCGAGGTCGCACTGCTCGATGGCCGCTGGAGCAATGCGCTGACCGTCCAGGTCGCCGACAGCAGCCGTGACGGCTATGCCAGCGGCGGGCGCAGTTCGGGGAGCGAGGGCACGCGCACCAAGGGCTCGTTCGAAAGCACGCTACGTTTCGGGACGCAAACGCTGCGCCACCGGCTGACCGTCGCCGTCGACGCCGAGCGCGAAAGCGCGCGCAACACCGATCCGACCGGCTTCGCCTCGACCGCGCGGCGCAATTTCGACAATCTCGGCCTGGTCGGCGAATATGAAGCGGCGATCGGCACGCGCGCGGTGATCGGCGCGGCGCTGCGTCACGACGTCAACGGTTCGTTCGCCGACGTCACCACCTTCCGCCTCAACGCCTCGCTGCGCGTCGCCGCCGCGACGCGGCTGCACGCCGCGTTCGGGACCGGCGTCAAGAATCCCGGCTTCTACGAACTCTACAGCTATTTCGACGGGCTGTTCATCGGCAATCCGGGGCTGACGCCCGAAACCTCGACCGGCTGGGAGGCCGGGGTCGAGCAACGCTTCGCCGGCGATCGCGTCGTCCTCGGCGCGACGTGGTTCGAAAACCGGCTGACCGACGAGATTTTCATCGCCTATCCGCCGCCCAGCTTCGTCGGTACGCCGGGCAATCGCGCTGACGTGTCGCGGCAACGCGGTCTTGAACTGACCGCGCAGGCGCGCCCCGGCGGCGGCTTTCGCATCGACGGCGCCTATACCTATCTGCACGCGCGAGAGGCGGGGGTCGAGGAAGTGCGCCGCCCCCGCCACGTCGCCAGCATCGCCTTCGACTGGGCGCCCGACGAGGGACCGGTCGGCGCCAATCTGGTCGCGCGATATACCGGCCGCCAGCGCGACGTCGCCTTTACCGATCCGTCGTACGTGCCAGTGCCGGTGACGCTCGACGCGTATCTGCTGGTCAACGCCAGCGTGCGTTATCGCTTCGGCGAGCGCGCCGAACTGATCGCGCGAGTGGAAAACCTCGCCGATGCCGATTATGAGGATGTCTACAGCTACGCGACGCCGGGTCGCGCGGTCTATGCCGGCATCAGGGCGCGGTTCTGACCGCAATGTTCAAGGGAGTGCAAGACATGACGACGTTGAAACCCGACCAGGCCATGCTGTGGACCGCCGTGCTGGCGATCGCCACCGTCGCCGGATCGCCCGCCGCCGCCTGCGTATTGCCGTTTGCCGCGACCGCCGCGGTTGCCGCGGTGACGCTCGACACGCGTCGCGCGATGCTGGCGGTGATGCTGGTGTGGATCGGCAACCAGGCGATCGGCTTCGGCCTGATGGATTATCCGGTGACGCAGGATTCGATCGGCTGGGGCTTCGCCCTGCTCGGCGGCACCGTCGCGGCGATGCTGGTCGCGCGCTTCGCCTATGCCAGGACCGCGAGCGGCGCCGATAGCTGGGCCAATGCGCCCGCCTTGATCATCGCCTTTGCAATGGCGTTCGCGACCTATGAAACCTCGCTGTTCGTGCTCGCGCAGTTCGTCGGCGGGCTCGAGACGTTCACACCGTATATCGTCGGCCTGATCGCGCTCAACGACACCCTGTGGTTCGTGTTGCTGATGGGGTTGCGCGCGGTGCTCGTGTCGGTCGCCCCGGCGCGGTTCGGAACGGTCGCCACCAGCGGATAGGCGGCGCGCGCAGGCCGAGCTCAGTCGGGCTTGCGTTCGACCGCGCGGCCGTCGGCCAGGTCGTAGATCCGCTCGGCGTGGCGCAGGCATTCGCTGCGATGCGTGACGAGCAGGATCGAGAAACGATCGCGCATCGCGGTCAGCCGGCCGAGGATGACGTCTTCAAGCGCGCGGTCGAGCGCGTTGGTCGCCTCGTCCAGGATCAGCAGCCGCGGTCGCCGCAGCAGCGCGCCGGCGAGGCAGATCCGCTGCCGCTCGCCGCCCGACAGCGCCTGGCCGCGTTCGCCCGCGCGCGTGTCGAGACCGTGCGCCAGGCCGGCGACGATGCCGTCGGCCGCGACGACACGCAGCGCCTCGGCGATCTCGTCATCGCCGGCATCGGGCGCGCACCAGGCGAGATTGTCGCGCAGGCTGGTGTCGAACAGAAAGGGGTCCTGCGGCAGGAAAGCGATCCCGTCGCGCCAGGCAATCCAGTCCTGCGGGTCCGCCAACAGCCTGCCGTCGATGCGAACCGTCCCGCCGGCGGGCCGCCACAGGCCGCCGACGATATCGAGCAGGCTCGTCTTGCCGGCGCCCGATGCCCCGCACAAGGCAACGGTTTCGCCGGGCGCGATGCGCAACGATACGCCGTCGAGCAACGGCCTCGCCTGGCCCTGGTGGCTGAAAACGATGTCGGCGAGGGCGAGGTCGGCTGGCCCCGATCGTCCGGCGCGCGCACTCGCGCTGGCGATATTGCGCTCGGTTTCGCTGTTGGCGATCAACTCGGCCTCGGTTTCGCGCAGCGCGGCAACCGCGGGCAGCATGTTGGCGGTCGCCTGCACCGCCTGGACGACCGCCTGCACCGGCGCGGCGAGGCGCGCCATGACCACCAGCGTGACGACCAGCGTCGGCAACGGCGTATCGAGGACGAAGAACCCGACCAGCAGCACGCCGACGACGACGGTGCCCGCGATGAACTGGAACCAGCCGCTCGCGGCGGACTGCGATGCGGTAAATTCGACCTGTTGCGCGCGAACCTCCGCGACCGCGACATTGAAGCGATCGAGGAAGCCGTCTTGCGCATTGTGCAACCGGGCCAGCTTCTGGCTGACGAGGAAGTCGCCGAGCACGCCGTGAATCCGGCGCCCCGACTTGGTCAGGCTGAGGCCGAGCGCGGCGGCGCGGCGCACCAGCGGGACCGCGAAGACGCCGGCAAGCGCGAACAGCGCCAGCGTCACCGCGAGTAGGCCGGGCGACAGCGTCGCGACGATTCCGAGCTGGACGGCGATCATCGCGACTGCGGCGGCGGCCTTGAGCACCCTGTCGTTGCCCGCGGCAAGGCGATTGACGTCGGCGGTGATGGCGTGTTCGAGATCGGTCCGGCGCAGCCCGGCCACCGCCTGCCACCGGGCGCGAGAAATCGCGGTAAACAGCCGCTCGCGCCAATGGTCGACGAACCCCAGGCGGAGCTCCTGCAGAAACGTCTCGCGACGCCATATGACGTAATTGCGCAAGGCCAGGATGGCGAGGAAGACGATTGTGATCGCGATCAGCTGGGCCGCGCGCGTGGCGAGCCCGACCGAGACGAAGCCGTCGAGGAGGTGCTGCGCCATCGCGCCCCCCGGCTCCCCCGTCATTACCGCGATAAAGGGCAGCAGCGCGAGGATGCCGAATCCTTCGAGCAAGGCGCCGAACGCGACGAGCCACGCCGCCTTGCCGAAACGGCGCCCGGCAAAGGCGCGAAAGTCGGCGATGTACTGGCGAAGTTCGTCCATCCGGGGTGCTTGCCAGATGGCGAGGGGCGCCACAAGCCGCGGCGGATCGCAGATCGCGCGCGCTCGATTTTACCCTTGGCCGCGTTTCCGCGCTCGCCTAGACCAATGCCCGGAACGGGAGAGAGCGATGATGAAATGGCAGATTTTGGGCGCCGTGGCGCTGGGCGCACTGGCGACGGTCCCGGCGCAGGCGCAGGATGCCGCGATCCCCGATTATGCGGGCCAGGCGCAACGCATCCTCGACGGACTCGACGCCACCGGCATGACCGCCGCCGTCTCGATCGACGGCAAGATCGTCTATTCGGGCGCGCTGGGCGGCATCGAGGACGGCAAGCCGACGCAGGTCACGCCCGATACGCTGTTCCCGATCGCCTCGATATCGAAGGCGTTCACCACCACCGCGCTGGCGATGCTGGTCGACGAGGGGAAACTCGGCTGGGACGACCCGGTGCGCAAATACATCCCCGAATTCGCGATGTACGATCCGTGGGTCAGCGAACATTTCACCGTCCGCGACGCGCTCACCCACCGGTCGGGCCTGCCGCTCGGCGCGGGCGATCTGACGATCTGGCCCGACGGCAATGCGAGCCCCGACGACGTCATCGCCACGCTCAAATATCTGCGTCCGACGACGGGGTTTCGCGACGGCTATGCCTATGACAATCTGCTCTACATCGTCGCCGGCGAGATCGTCGAGCGGGTGTCGGGGAAGAGTTGGACCGATTTCATCACCGACCGCATCTTCGCGCCGATCGCGATGAACGATTGCGCCGCCGACATGACGCGGATCCGGCCCGGCCAGTCGTTCGCCACCGGCCATGAGCGGGCCGCCGCCGATACGCACGGCACGCCGATCGACAAGCGCATGACCTTTTCCGCGACCTGGAATGCGGCGGGCGGCATCTGGTGCAGCTCGGGCGACATGATGAAATGGGGCCAGTTCTGGCTCGACGGCGGCGTCGCGGCCGACGGCAAGCGGTTGCTGTCGGAGGAGCAGGCCAAGGCGCTGTGGACCGGCACGACCCCCGTCTCGACGACGATCTCGCCGGCGACGGGCAAGGGCAGTCTCGTCCTTTACGGCCTCGGCTGGTTCCTTTCGACCACCGAAGGCACGCCCGTCGTCTACCATTCGGGCGGCGCGCCGGGCGTGACGAGCAACCTCATCATCCTGCCCGCGAAAAAGACCGTCATCTTCGCGTCGTCGAACGATTACATGAGCACCGCGGGCGCGTGGACGCGCCACATCGGCGACGCGCTCGCCGACGGCGAGCAGGACGCCGACGTCATCGGCATGGCGATCGAAAGCAGCGCCAAGGCCAATGCCGAGGCGGTCGCCGCGCTCGGCGATGCGGTCGCGCCGCCCCAGGACGCCGCGCGCCCGACGCTGCCGCTCGACGCCTATGTCGGCACCTATCGCGATCCGTGGTACGGCACGGTGACGATCAGCCGGCGCGGCAAGGGGCTGTTCATCGACATGGGGCGCTCGACCCTGCTCGACGGCCCGCTGACTCCGTTCGATGGCGACACTTTCGCCGCGATCTGGCCCGACAAGACGATGAAGGCCGACGCCTTCGTTACTTTCACCGTCGAGGACGGCAAGGCGGTGGCGATGAAGATGAAGGCGATCAGCGACATCACCGACTTTTCATACGATTTCCACGACCTCGACCTGAAGCGCGAATAGGCGGGGAGGGCCGGGTCGGCAGGGCTCGCGTCATCGGGTCGATTCCTGCCCGGAGGGGCGCCTATCGAGAAACCGCTGCCAATCGATCCGGACGAGGACGACCAGCCCGGCGATCATGGCGATCTGAATCGCGATGCCGACGGGATTGGTCAGCGTGTCCGACACCAGCTGTCCGAGCGAGGACCTGTGGAGGCCCTTCGCAGTCAGCGCATAGATCGAATAGGAGACGATCCGGCCGAGGAAAAAGGCGATCGTGAAGCGGGCCAGCCTTACGTTCGCCAGCCCTGCGGCTTCGAACAGCTGGGCCGACGGCACGGGCGACAGCGCGAACACGATCAGGGCCAGCGTGCCGTTGCGGCGGTTGCGCTCGAACGCCGCGCGCGCCGCTGCCAGGTTGCTGCGAACCTTGGCGGGAACATGTTCGCCGAGCAGCCGGAAAGCGGTGGCGAGAAGGAACCGCCCCGAGGCCGCGGCGACCGCGCCGGCGAGGACGGTGGGGGCGACCGGCAAATCGGTATTCAGGCCGAACAGGACGATGATCGACCATGTCGGCGGGCCGAACGCGGGCAGGAGGTTGATCGCCAGGACGACGGCGAAGAGGATGAGATAGGGCGTCGCCGATGCCATCGCGGTCATGGCGCTTGTTGCGGAGTGTCGATCGAACGCCGGGCGGCGATGCTCAGCCGCATGCTGCGCCCAGCTCCTGGCTGCGCTCCCATGCCTTGGCCGCGCGGCTGCCGGTGCGGCAGAAGGCGAGCACCGGACCGTGCGCCGCAGCGACGATGTCGCCGAACGCGCGCGCCTGGTCGTCGGTCATCTTGCCAGGGACGATGGGGACATGGCGATAGTCGAGGCCCCATTTGGCGGCTTCGGCGGCGAGTGCGGCCGAGTCGGGCTGGCCCGGTTCCTCGTGATCGGGCCGGGCGTTGACGATGCAGCGATATCCCGCGCGATGCAGTTCGGCGACGTCGCCCGGCGCAATTTGCGGCGATACCGACAGGCGGTCGTTGACAGGGGTGATGGTCATTGGATTGCTACCTTGGCTGGAGCGGCTAGCGACGGCCGCGTGGCGTTATAGCGCGTCGATCGGGATTTTGAGATAGCGCTGGCCGTTCGTTTCGGGATCGGGAAGATGGCCGGCGCGCATATTGACCTGGATCGAAGGCAGGATCAGGCGCGGCATCCCCAGCGTCGCGTCGCGCTTGGTGCGCATCGCGACGAACTCCTCTTCGCCGACGCCGTCATGGACATGGACGTTGCCATCGCGTTCGGCGCCGATCGTCGTTTCCCAGGCAAAGGCGTCGCGGCCCGGCGCCTTGTAATCGTGACACAGGAAGACGCGCGTCGCCGGGGGCAGGCGCAACAGCCGGCGGATCGAGCGATAGAGCCGATGCGCGTCGCCGCCGGGAAAATCGGCGCGCGCGGTGCCGTAATCGGGCATGAACATCGTGTCGCCGACGAACAGCGCGTCGCCGATCAGATAGGCCATGTCGGCGGGCGTATGGCCGGGGACATGCAGGGCGACGGCGGGGATGTCGCCGAGCGAGAAGTCGTCGCCGTCGTCGAACAGAAGGTCGAATTGCGACCCGTCGCGCGCAAAGTCCGGCCCTTCGTTGAACAGCTTTGCGAACACGCCCTGGACGGTGCGGATTTCGGATCCGATCGCGAGCTTTCCGCCGAGCCGGTCCTGCAGCCAGGGCGCGGCGGACAGGTGATCGGCATGGGCATGCGTTTCGAGCAGCCATTCGACGACGAGTTTTTCCGCCTCCACATAGTCTACGATCCGCTGCGCGGAGGCGAACGACGTGCGGCCCGATGCCTCGTCGAAATCCATCACGCTGTCGAGGATCGCCGCCTTGCGCGTATCGGGATCGTGGACGACATGCGTCGCGGTAAAGGTCGCCTCGTCGAAAAAGGTCCGGACGACGGGGCGCGCAATCTCTCCACGCGCGACGTCGTCGACCTGGTCTATCGCCATCTGCAGTTCGGCGTCGATCGTCATGGGCCAGCCTCCTTCCTTGTCGTTCGATCTAATCATCCCGCGGCGCCCGATGGCCATACGCAACAGTCCGTAGAGGACGGATCCCGCCCCGGGTACACGGTCGAGCCAGGCGGCGAGCGGGCCGGGCGCATTTGTCCGGCGTTCGCGCCGCGTTCGTATCATCACGTATTCCGCGAGGGGACGGCGCTGCGGCAAGCTCTCGCAAGAAGGAGAGACGCGATGACCGATGACCAAAGCGCATTGCCCCGGATCGTGATCCTCGGGGCGGGCCTCGGCGGGACGATCGCCGCATATGAAATCCACGATGCGGTGGAGGGACGGGCGAGCGTCAGCGTCGTTTCCGACAGCGCCGTATTTTCGTTCCTGCCGTCGAATCCCTGGGTTGCGGTCGGCTGGCGCGAGGCGGACGAGGTGCAGGTCGACCTTGCCCCGATTTTCGCACGCAAGAAGATCGCGTTCACTTCGGTGGGGGCGAAGCGCGTCCATCCGGAGGAAAACTGCATCGAACTCAACGACGGCACCAGCCTCGCCTATGACTTTCTCGTCATCGCGACCGGGCCGGAGCTTGCCTATGACCAGATCGAGGGCCTTGGCCCCGATGGCGGGCACACCCAGTCGATCTGCCGGACCGATCACGCCACTGCGGCGGCGACGGCGTTCGACCGCTTTGCCGCCGATCCCGGACCGATCGTCGTCGGCGCGGTGCAGGGCGCATCGTGCTTCGGCCCGGCGTACGAATTCGCGATGATCCTCGACACCGAGCTCAGGCGCCGCAAGATCCGCGATCGGGTGCCGATGACCTTCGTCACGTCCGAACCCTATATCGGCCATCTCGGCCTCGACGGCGTCGGCGATACCAAGACGATGATCGAAAGCGCCTTTCGCGACCGGCACATCAAGTGGATCACCAATGCCCAGGTGACGAAGGTCGCGGCGGGCACGATGCATGTCGAGCAAATCGGCGAGGATGGCGCGGTGCGCAGCAGCCACGACCTGCCATTCGGTTACGCGATGATGCTGCCGTCGTTTCGCGGCATTCCGGCGGTCAGGGACATCGCCGGGCTGGTCAATCCCAAGGGCTTCGTCATCATCGACGAGCACCAGCGTAACCCGGCGTACGGCAATGTCTTCGGCCTCGGCGTATGCGTCGCGATCGCGCCGACGGGGCCGACGCCGGTGCCGGTAGGCGTGCCGAAAACGGGCTTCATGATCGAAAGCATGGTGACCGCGATCACCGCCAACATCTCGGCCATGCTCGACGGCGAGGAACCGTCGACCGAGGCGACGTGGAACGCCGTGTGCATCGCCGATTTCGGCGATGACGGCTTCGTCTTCGTCGCCCAGCCGCAGATTCCGCCGCGCAACGTCAACTGGTCGGCGCAGGGTCGCTGGGTCCATTATGCCAAGGTCGCGTTCGAGAAATATTTCCTGCGCAAGATCCGCAAGGGCGAGAGCGAACCGTTCTACGAACGGCTCGCGCTCGAGGCGATGGGGCTGCGCAAGCTCAAGATCACCAAGACGAAGGAAGCCGCATGATCCGCACGTGGAAAGATCGTTGGAAGGCGGTCGTGGCGATGCTCGCGATGCTGGTCGCGATCGGCGTCGCGACGCCGGCGGGGTCGCAATCGCGCGAGCTCCATCCGCAGATCGTCGCGCTGACCGCGGCGCTCGATAGCGAAGCCGACGCCGGCCGCCGGATCGCCATCCACGACAGCATCGCCCGCTGGCGCGCGATCGACCTCGACCCGCAGGCGCGCTATCTGCTCGTCAACATCCCCGCGTTCGAGATTTCGCTGTGGGACCATGGCGAACTCCAGGGCCACTGGCGCGCGATCGTCGGCAAGCCGTCGACCCAGACGCCCGAATTCACGACCGTCGCGAGCGGCGCCATCGTCAATCCTTGGTGGGACGTTCCGCCCAGCATCGTACGCGAAAGCGTCGGCCGGATCGTCGCGCGCAGCCCGCGCGAGGCGGCGCGGCGCGGCTATGTGAAGATCGGAACCCGCTATCGCCAGCGTCCCGGCCCCGACAACGCGCTCGGGCTGATGAAGCTCGACATGCCCAATCCGCAGAGCATCGGCATCCACGATACGCCGTCCAAGTCGCTGTTCGACAAGCCGGTGCGCAGCTATTCGCACGGCTGCATCCGCGTCGACGATGCGCTGGGATTTGCCGCAACGCTGCTCGGCGGCGATGACGACGCCCGGCGGCGGGTCGCCGAAGCGCTCGGCAGCGGGGAGACGACCAGGCTCGAATTCGCCGCACCGATCCCGGTCGTGGTCGGATATTTCACCGCCTTTGCCGATGCCGATGGCCGCCTGGTCTTCTATCCCGACGTCTATCGGCGCGACGCGGCCCGTTCGCGCGCCTCGGTCGCCGTGGCGGCGCCGTTCGAGTCCGAGTGCTCGGCGGGATGAAGCGCGCGCTCAGTGCGCGAGGATGAGCGTAATCGGACTGTCCTTCAGGAATTCGCGCGTGACGCCGCCGAAGACGGCCTCGCCCGCGCGGCTGTGGCCATAGCCGCCCAGGACGACATAGGCCGCGCCGATCCGCCGGGCCTGGTCGACGATGGTTTCGCCGACGCTGTGGCTGCCGCGCGCGACCAGCTGCAGTTCGGCAGAGACGTCGTGGCGCGACAGATATTCCATCAGCGCGGTCGACGGAAACCGCCCGTCGTCCTGCTTTTCGATGTGGATCGCCCGGACGTCGCCGGCGAGCTTGAGCAGGGGCAGCGACTGGCGGACCGCATTCGCCGCCTCGTAGCTCCCGTCCCAGGCGATCAGCGCGGTGCCCTTCATGTCGGGCGGAGACCCGTCGTTGGCGGGAAGGAGAATGGGAATGCGGACCTTCTGCAACAGATCGCCGATCAGGCCCGCGGATTTTATCGCCGGCGCGCCGCGATGGCCGTCACGTCCGCTGACGAGGATATCGGCGAGCGCCGCCCGCTGCATAACGGCGTGTGCAGGGTCGGCGGTGACCTCTTCATAGTCCCACGAGACGTCCTCCCTGGCGAGATGCTCCTCGACCTTGCGCCGGAGCGCGCTCGCGCTGTCTTCGAGCGCGGCGACGACCTCGCTCATGACGAAGACGCCGCCGAAGCCGTCGAACGCGACATAGGCGCTGACCGGGGTGACATGAAGGCAGCTGAGGTGACCGCCGCTCGCGCGGGCTACTGCCAGCGCGGCCTGCAATCTCGGCTCGAGCGTGTCGTCGTCCTCGACGTGAAGAAGGACCGATTTCATCATGCACCTCGCGCAATCGTTGCACCTTGCGCCATGCCTAGAGCGAAGCGGGGAGGGGCAATATTGGGGATAATACGCAGGCGCGCCTGCCGGACGGGCGCGCCATCCGCTAAGGACTATTCCCAATAGCCTCCCTGCCGGGCCGCGGCGAAGGTGGTCGCGCAACTCTCTGCGACGAGGCACCTATGCAGGCTCAATCGTTTCCCGTTCGGTTCGTTAGATCGCGCGGACGTTCGCGGCGGGCTTCGCCACGCCCGTTTCTTGGCCTTCGGGCGGGGACGATCTCATTGGTGATCGGCGGAATGCTCGTTGCGGCGATCGTGGCGGCGTGGGCCAGCAATCGCGAATTCTGGCTGCTCATCGTCTCGGCGCTGCAGCCATGAAACGCATCCTGATCGCCCATGACCTCACCGAATCGGGCGCGCGGGCGCTCGAGCGCGGGCTGTCGCTCGCGGCTCTCGACCGCGCCAAGGTGACGTTGGTGCATGTCACCGAAAATCGCCTGCTCGATCCAGACCGGGCGATCCTGCGCGAGGAACTGCGCGATATTCTCGAGACCGGGGCGAAACGCTATCCGACGCTGACCGAGCTGGCGGTGGAGATCGCGTCGGGGGATCGCGCGACCGAGATCGCCCGGACGGCCGAAAATGGCGACGCGGGGCTCGTCGTCGTCGGGGGCCATGGTGCGATGCGTATGCGCGACGGTTTGTTCGGGACGACGGTCGAGCGGCTCATCCGCACCACCGAGCGCGGCGTTCTCGTCGTCCGCAACGACCCGGCGAGGCCGTATCGCCGGCTGGTCGCGGCGATCGGGGGTGCGGAGGCTGTCGATGAAACGCTGGCGCTGGCAGAGTCGATCGCGTCGATCCACGAGGTGCTGGCGGTGCATGCCTGGCTGCCGGCGCATCGCGACCGGGCGGGGGCGAGCGACGAACGCCGCCGGATCGAGGAGCTGATCGCGCACCGGGCGGCGGCGAGCAGGCTGCGCAACGTCCATATCCACGGGGCGGCGCTGCGCAGCGACCCGATGACCGCGGTGATGACCGCGTTCGAGGCGATCGACGCCGACCTGCTGGCGATCGCCACGCATGCCCGCAGCGGCTTCGCGCTCGCGTGGAAGGACAGCTTTGCCGACCTCATGCTCGAGCAGACGTCGCTCGACCTGCTGATCCGTGCCCTGCCGCGCTGACCGCGGCCAGCGCCGGGATGCTCATGCGACGGATGCGCCTGCCGGGAATTTAGCACTGTGACTGCGGTCCGGCCTCATGCTAGCGTCCTGCCAAGGCGACGCAGGGAAGCATTATGCCTGACACGAAAGCAGCCCGATCGGACGCGCGCGCGACAACGGACGCGGCGTCACGTGCATCGGCTGCCGGCGCCATGAAGCACAGGTTTCGCGACGACATCTATTTCAGGTCGATCATCGACACCGTCCCCGATGCGATGATCGTGATCGACGAGACCGGTCATATCCTGGCCTTCAGCCATGCCGCCGAGAAAATGTTCGGCTACGATTCCGACGAGTTGATCGGCGAGAACGTCAATACGCTGATGCCCTCGCCCGATCGCGAACGGCACGACGGCTATCTCGAACGCTATCGGGAGACCGGCGAGGCGCGCATCATCGGCAAGGGCCGCGTGACCAGCGCGCGCCGCCGCGACGGTGTCACCTTTCCGATCGACCTGTCGATCGGCGAGGCCGAGGTCGAGGGCGCGCGCGTCTTCACCGGCTTCATCCGCGACCTTACCGAACGCGCCGAGACGACCAAGCGGCTGCATGTGCTGCAGGCCGAACTCGCGCACGTCGCGCGCATTTCGCAGATGGGAACGCTGGCGACCTCGATCGCGCACGAGCTCAACCAGCCGCTCGCGGCGATCACCAATTACGTCGACGCCGCCTCGTCGCTGTTGGCGCAGCGGGGCGACAGCGAGGCTTCGAACGTGCGCCAGGCGCTGGCGCTGTGCGCCGACGAAGTCATCCGGGCGGGCGATATCATCCGCCATCTTCGCGAGTTCATCCGGCATGGCGAAACCGAGCGGGTCCATGCACGGATCGGTCATGTGATCGAGGAGGCGATCGCGCTGGCGCTGGCCGACGGCGCCGGAACGGGGGTCGCGCTGTCGGTCCGGTTCGACGAGGCGGCCGAGGACGTGCTCGCCGACCGCGTCCAGATCCAGCAGGTGCTCGTCAACCTGTTGCGCAACGCGACCGAGGCGATGGCCGACACGCGCAGCAAGACCATCGAAATCATGACCCGGGCGACCGACGACCAGATGACCGAAGTCGTCGTTGCCGACAGCGGGCCGGGGCTCGAGCCGCGCATCGCCCGGCGCCTGTTCCAGCCGTTCGAAACGACCAAGCCGTCGGGCATGGGGCTGGGCCTGTCGATCTGCCACACCATCGTCGATGCGCATGGCGGGCGCATCTGGGCCGAGCCGTCGCCGATCGGCGGCACGGCGTTCCATTTCACGCTGCCGCGTTTCGAAACGCAGGAGGGATCATGACCGAGCCACGGTGCATCTACATCGTCGATGACGACGCGGCGGTCCGGCGCTCGCTCAAATTCCTGCTCGATACCGAGCGTCTGCCGTCGCGCGCCTTCGAAAGCGGCGATGAATTCCTCAAGGAGGCCGGGTCGTTGCCGCCCGGGTGCGTGCTGCTCGACATCCGGATGCCGGGCCGCGACGGGCTTGAGGTGCAGGGCATCATGAAACAGCGCGGGCTGACCTTTCCGGTCATCGTCGTCACCGGCCATGGCGATATCGGCCTGGCGGTCCGGGCGATGAAGGCTGGCGCCGTCGATTTTCTCGAAAAGCCCTACCGGCGCGAAGACCTGCTCGCCGCGCTCGGCCACGCGTGCGATCGCCTCGACGACGGCGAACGGGCGAAACGCAAGGCCGCGGAAGCGAGGTTGCTGCTCAATGCCCTGACCCCGCGCGAGCGCGAGGTGATGGACGGTCTCGCCAACGGCCATCCCAACAAGACGATCGCGTACGATCTCGGCATCAGCCCGCGTACGGTCGAGGTCCACCGCGCCAATCTGATGGAAAAGCTTGGCGCGCACAGCCTGTCCGACGCGCTCAGGATCGCGTTCGCCGCCGAGCAGGCGGACTAGCCGGTTCCGGGGAGCGGCGTCATCTGCGCGACGCGAAACGGCAACGAACCGCCGTCCGGTTCGCGCAAGGTCAGATATTCGCCCGGTGCGATACGATGGCTTTCAAGGTGGTAGAGCTGTTCGTCGTCATCGTCGCCGATGCGATAGGAAAAGGCCCAGCCTGTGCCCGTCGGGATCACATAGCCCGATATATCGCGTTCGTTGGGCCAGAACCGCCGGACCGTCGCCGATGCGCGCGATTTCTTGAGCTCGTCGAGATCGACTCCGCCGTCGTCGTCGAGCGGCAGGTGAACGAGATAGGCGCGCGATGCCGATCCGTCCGGAAAGTCGGGCGTGCGCGCCAGTTCGAGCCGCACAGATTGCCACTGCATCAATCCTTCTCCTCCTGGGTGGTGATCGCAGTCTAAGTCTCTGGCAGGTTTCCCGGCATTGGGATTCTTACGGAGTTGCGGTCGCTGCGGGACCGTCGCCGCCGACGCGGGCGCCCCTAGTACAATTCCTGATTCAAACCCCGCCGCTTGCTCCGCATGATCGCGGCACCGTCATCGGACCGTATCGAGGACAACATCGTCGTCGGCTGACGCACGCCAGACTCATTGGGCGGCGCTTTCCCTCCAGCAAGCGTCGCCCCGCCCGTCGGGAGGTCAGGACCATGAAGAACGTACTTGTAACGGTGCACGACGACCAAGGACAGGAGTCGCGGCTCCAATGTGCGTTCGACGCGGTCCGCGCTCTCGACGGGCATCTCTATTGTCTCGACGTCTTCGACTTTCCCATCGTCGTCGCCGAGGAATACAGCGGATTCTCATCGGGGATCATGTTCGTCGAAGAAACCGAACAGCGCAGCGCCAATCGCCAAAAGGTCGTGAAGCGGCTCGCGATCGAGGGGCTGCCCTTTGACTGGATCGAGGACAATGGCGATTTCGCCGCGAGCATCGAGCGGTCGAGCGGACTCATCGACCTGATCGTGGTCAACACGACGCCGTTCGAACGGGCGGGCAGCGATCTGCACCTGCCGGCACGGCTTGCACGCGAACAGGACATTCCCCTGCTGGCAGTGCCGGCAAGCGCCATGTCGTTCGATCCGCGCGGGCCTGCGCTGGTCGCATGGGACGGCTCTCGTTCGGCCAACCAGGCCTTGCAAGCGGCGCTACCGCTGCTGCGCATGGCCGCGACGGTCACCCTATTGTCGGTTACCGAACATGGCGCGCTTGCCGATGCGACGGCGGCGGCGAAATATCTGTCGCGCCACGATATCGCTGCCGACGTCAGGATCATCGAAAGCCCCACGCTCCCGGTCTCGACGTACCTGCTCGACGAGATCGAGATGCTGGGGGCATCGCTGTGCGTCATGGGTGCGTACGATCACGCGCCGCTGCGCGAACGCCTGTTCGGCGGCACGACCGAACGCCTGCTCAAACACAGCCAGGTGCCCCTGCTGCTGGCGCACGAGGACTGAGCATGGCGCGCGCCCATCTCGCCGCCGAGCGCCATCGCGTGACGCGCATCGGCTGGCTCCGCGCCGCCGTGCTCGGCGCCAATGACGGGATCGTGTCGACCGCGAGCCTGATCGTCGGCGTCGCCTCCGCCTCGGCGGCGCGCGGCGATATCCTGATCGCCGGGGCGGCCGGGCTGGTCGCCGGCGCGATGTCGATGGCGGCGGGCGAATATGTCTCGGTGAGTTCGCAGGCCGATACCGAACAGGCCGATCTGGCGCGCGAACGCGCCGAGCTCGCCGCCACGCCCGAGGCCGAGTTGCGCGAGCTGACGAACATCTATGTCGAGCGCGGGCTGAGCGGCGAACTCGCCGCGAGGGTCGCCGAGGAGCTTACCGCCGGCGACGCGCTTGCCGCGCATGTCCGCGACGAGCTGGGCCTGTCGGTCGCCACCGCGGCGCGTCCGATCCAGGCTGCCTTGGCATCGGCGGCAACATTCACCGCGGGCGCGGCGCTGCCGCTGATCCTGGTCGTGATCGTCCCGCTCGGGCGGCTGGTCGCGGCCGAAGCGATGGCCGCGCTGTTGTTCCTTGCCCTGCTCGGTGCACTCGGCGCGGTCGCGGGGAGCGCTCCGGTCGGTCGCGCCGTCATCCGCGTCACCTTCTGGGGCGCGATCGCGCTCCTTGCCACAGCTTTTATCGGGAGATTGGTCGGTGCCGTTGTCTAGCCCTCGATCGGGTCCTTCGGGATTCCGCCGCATCCTCATCCCCGTCGATATCGACGAGCCGTCGTCGTGGCAGATCGCGTTCCCGCCCGCGCGGGAACTGGCGAAGGCATTTTCGGCGAAGGTCACCGTGCTGACGGTGTTGCGCGATATCGAGGCGATCGCCCAGGGGGTCGCCTATTCGCTGCCCGGCTATCGCGTCCTGCACGATATCGCCGATGCCCGGCTGATATCGCTCGTCGCCGAGAATATCCCCGATTTTCCGTCGATCGAAACGATGGTCGTCTCGGGCACGGTCTATACCGGCATTCTCGACACGGCGCGGGCGAAGGATAGCGACCTGATCGTGATGGCGTCGCACCGGCCGGCGATGAGGGACTATCTGCTCGGCGGCAACGCCGCCAAGGTCGCCAGGCACGCCAAATGCTCGGTCCTGATCGTCCGCGAGGCGGCGGGGGAAGGTTAGGCGTCGCGTCCGAATTTGCGCGTCGCGATCATCAGCGTCGCATCATCGGGATCGCGGTGGATCGCAAAACCCATTTCGCGTTCGAGCTGGAGCGCGACATGGTCGTCCCAGGTTTCGATCGAGTTGACTTCGGTCATGCCCGCGACCTCGGCGAATTCGAGCAGATGTTCGAGCAGCGTCCAGCTGATGCCCTGCGCGCGCGCCTCGGTCCGCGTCGCCAGCGCGAATTCGCCCTGGGCGCCGTCGCCTTCGCGCGCCAGCATCGCCGCAGCCAGGACGTCGCCCGTGAGCCGGTCGAGAGCGAGGAAATTGACGGCGTCGGGACGATCGTCGCGAACCATGTCGCGCAGCTGATCCTCGTTGACCTGGCGCAGTCCGGTCAGGAACCTGTGACGCAGGTCGTCGGGACGGACATGGGCGAACATCGCGCGCAAACCGTCGATATCGGCGGGGCATGCCGGTCTCAGGTGAAGCTTCCTGCCCGATCGCGATTCGGTATAGCGGACCCATTTATACTCGCGCGCTATCCTCGAAAGATCCGCTGTCGGCATCACGGCCGAAGTCGTCTCGACGCTATCCGCCATCCGGGCCTCCTGTGGAATTGGTCTGGTGGCGCCCATGCTACTGCGGCGGCAGGCGCGACCCCATTCGTAAAGTTCCGTAGCGCGGCGAGAGGCGATGGCGTCAGGCCGATGCAAATTACTCCCGGTAGGCGGTATTCGGAGATCCGCTCGGCGACCGGGCGAAGCTGGCGCGGTTCGGACGCGGTCGGAGCGGTCCTGCGGACGGGTGGAATGGCGGAGCGGGTGGGATTCGAACCCACGATACGCTTGTGACGTATACTCACTTTCCAGGCGAGCGCCTTCGACCACTCGGCCACCGCTCCGCATGCTTGGACAGCGACGGCGCTCCTATCCTTATGCGCGGGGCGGGGCAAGCGTCGCCGCGTGGGGGGGGGGGTCATGGGGCGGATTGACCTTGGCGGGCTTTGTGGCAGGGGGGGGCCCATGAAAACCCCGCCCCCGCTCCCCCCCGCGCTCCTCGCCGGATGCGCCGCCCCGTTCGTCCTCGCCGCTACCGCCGCGACCGCGCAGGAGGCCGCCAAACCTGCGGCGCCGTCGCCGGGCGAGATCGTCGACGCCGCGCCGGTCGGCGACTGGGTCGAAATCGCGGCGCACGACCTGATGGTGATGGACCTCGCGCCAGACGCCGCGGGCAAGCCGCGCCGCGTCGTCATCCAGCTGATCGGCGCACCGTTCAGCCAGGGCTGGGTCGACAATATCCGTAACCTGGTCGCCAAGCGCTATTACGACGGCCTCGCGGTGATCCGCGTGCAGGACAATTACGTCACCCAATGGGGCGACCCGGCGGAAGAGGAGGGGCCCGACGTCAGGCCGCTGCCCGAGGGGCTGAAGGTGATGCCCGAGAGCGACTATGTCGTGAGAGGCGGCGATGTCGCAAACTGGCAGAAATTCAAGGACCTAACTTATCCGAAGGGATCGATATCGTCCTATTCGGCGTTTTCCGACGGCTGGCCGATCGTGGCATCCGGCACGCCCGATTCGCTCGCTAAATGGCCGACTCACTGCTACGGCATGGTCGGCGTCGCGCGCGACATGTCGCCCAACACCGGCGACGGATCGTCGCTCTATACCGTGATCGGCCATGCGCCGCGCCATCTCGACCGCAATATCGCGCTGGCCGGGCGGGTGATCGGGGGGATGGAGCATCTCTCGGCGCTGCCGCGCGGGTCCGGGCCGCTCGGTTTCTATACCGAGGACGAAACGCGGCCCGAGATCGTCTCGGTGCGGATCGCCGACGAACTGCCCGAAAGCGAGCGTCCGCGCTTCGCCTATCTTTCGACCGATAGCGATGCGTTCGCCCGCTATGCCGATGCGCGCGCCAATCGCCGCGACCCGTTTTTCATCGTTCCCGCCGGGGGTGCCGATATCTGCAACATTCCGGTGCCGGTGAAGGCCTATCCGTGGGTCAGGCCCGCCGGATAACGTCTAGCCATCGTCCTTGACCTCGCGCGCCTGGGCCTTGCGTTTCCTGAGGTTGGCGCGCAGCTGTTCGGCAAGGCGGCGCTTGCGATCGGCATCGCTTTCCAGGGCGCGGGCTTTGTGCGGCGGGTCGGTCATCACGCCCTGTTGACACCGACCAAGGCTTGCCGCAAGAGCGCCGCTGCCCATCGGGCGCGGGACGCCCCCTTTGGGATGTTCCCGGGACAATTTGTGCTGCTGTAGCTCAGTGGTAGAGCACACCCTTGGTAAGGGTGAGGCCGAGAGTTCGATCCTCTCCAGCAGCACCAGTCCCGCAAGTCAGCGATGGAGATCCCCCGATGACCGACGACGATTACGTCTATGACGAGCAGAGCGGCGAGTGGATGCCGGCATCCGAGCTGGCCGCGCGCCAGGCGGCGGCGGATACCGTCGAGGTCCGCGACGCGGTCGGCAACCTGCTCGCCGATGGCGACCAGGTGACGCTGATCAAGGATCTGACGGTCAAGGGCGCGGGGCAGACGCTCAAGCGCGGCACGCTGATCAAGTCGATCCGGCTGACCGGCGACGCCCAGGAAATCGATTGCCGCCATGACGCGATCAAGGGCCTCGTCCTGCGCGCCGAGTTCGTCCGCAAGCGCTGATGGCGCGACCGCGCGCGACGATGCCCGATGCCGACGCGATCCGCGCGCTGGTGACCTCGCCCCTCTACGCGCCGGCTCGACGGATTATAATTTCCCCGCCATCGAGCGCGCTAGGCGTCAGCAACGTTCGCTTGCCGTCGGGCCAGCGCACTTCGATCAGCGAGACCTCGCCGGCCTTGCCGAGCCCGAAATGCGCCGCGATCGGGTCGAAGGACTCGAACCCGCCGCTGGCCTTGATCGGGCGGACCTGGCATTTGCCCTTTTCCACAGCGGTCGCGCCGCCGGTGCAGATCGTCACCCGCGCCCCGACCGCGGCGGCGTTGCCGCCCTCCTGCCGCAGATAGACCCACAACGCCTTGCCCGCCGGGCGATCGTTGCGATGAACGATGATGTTGGGGCCGGACAATGCGCGGACAATGTCGACATCACCGTCGCGGTCGTAATCGAGCCGGACCGAACTGAAGCTCGGCAGGATGTCGTAGAGCCCGAAGGCTTCGGTACGGTCTTCGAACCTGCCCCCGGCATTGTGGTAGAATCGGTTGGTCTGCGAATCGGGCGCGCGGCCCCACCAGCCGGTCAGCACCAGCAGGTCCTGCCATCCGTCCTGGTCGAGATCGGCGAATTTCGAGTCCCAGCTCCAGCCGGGCAGACGCACGCCCTGCGCTTCGGCATCGTCGGCGAAGCTGCCGTCCGCCTTGCCGGTGAAGAGTACATTGGCCTGGGTGACATTGGGCCCCAGTTCGCGTTCGTATTCCTTGTTCGAGGGGCGCGGACGCAGCGTCAGCAGCAGGCTCTGGCAGACCATTTCGAGCCGCGGCAGTTTCTGCACCGCATCCATGCATTCTTCGTAGCGCGCGCGGTCGGGCCGATCGGTGCGGCGCGACTGGTAATAGTGGAACATCGCCTGCGCGGCGCAGAGCTGGCGCACCTGCGGATCGCGCGAAGTGTCGCAGCTCGACTGCAGCCCCGAGCGATAGGCCTCCTTGAGCACCGAGTAGGAAGCGAGCCGGTTGCGGCAGGCGCGCACTTCCTGCGCCGGCCAACCCGAATCGCTGCCGATCTGCTGGCACACCTCCGCGAGCTTGTCCGAGCGATGCGCGCCGGGGGAGTTGTGGTCGAGCCCGGTCACCTGAACACCGTAATAATCGGGCACCAGATCGTTGTTCCAGTCGCCTTCCTCGTAGCCCATGCTGCTGGTGGTGCGGTAGGGGAAGGGCCTGACTGCGCCACGGGCGAAGGCGAAGCCGCCCTTGCCGTCGAACAGCACGAAGCCGTCGGTATTGGCGACATCGTCGCCGGCCAGGAGATCGATGGTGCCGTTGCGGTCGAAATCGCTCGCCAGCAGGGTGAGCGTCTGGCCCGGGAACAGCGAGACGCGCCGCTGGTCGAACTTGCCGTCGCCGCGATTGAGCAGCAACCGGTTATGGGTCGCATTGACGCTCTTGTCGATGAAGCCCGCGGTGCGCATCGAAATTCCGTCATTGCCGAGCACGATATCGAGCCGGCCGTCGCCGTCGAAGTCGGCGAAGGCCATCGCGCGCGTGCGGATCATGTCGTCGCCCGGCAGTTTGACCGACGCGTCCATCGAGAAGCGGTTGCCGCGATTGAATAGGATGTAGCTGCCCTTGCCATCGGTCGAGACGACGAGATCGAGCTTCGCATTGCCATCGAGATCGGCGAAGGCAACGTTGAGTGCCGGCAACGTCGCGAAATCGCCGAGATCGAGCGGGTAGCGGGCAAAGTTGCCCCCTTCGTTGCGGAACAGGCCGAACCCGCCGGCGAACATCGATTGCCGCAGCGCAAGGTCGGTCCAGCCATCGTCATCGAAATCGCCCGCGGCGATGCCGCCGGCGATGCCGTAGGCGAGGAAGCGCTGGAGCCCGGTGACCCGGTCGTGCAAGTCGAGACCGATCGTGTCGCCGACGACGCGGGTGAAGACCGGTCCCGACGCCGCCGGCGCCGCCTGCGAGTTGAATGGGCGCAGCTCGATGCCCGCGACCGGCGCGTCGCCCGACTGGGTGAAGCCGAGCGCCCGCGCCGCGATGGCGGGCGCGGGATTGCCGGTGCCCAAGGCTTGCGGCGTTTCGATTTGCGGCCACGCGATCCCGCCGCTTTCGCGCAATAGCCGCTGGTAGCCGTCGATCTTGTAGCGCGTCGCCGGTCCGTCGAGCAGCGAGGCGAGGCAGCCAGCCCCGGTCGCCGCCCCGACCACCATGAGCCAAACCGCCACCGCGGTGCGCAGCGACACCGCCCGCCACACGATCAGGAAGGCGTAGACGCTAAAGGAACCGAGCGACACCACCAGTGCCGCGGCGTAGTGATCGCGCATGCCCAGCCCGACCACGATGGCGGTCAGGATCACATCGAGCGCGATCGGCGCGGGCGCGAAGCTGGCGATCAACGCCACCGCGACGATGCCGAGGAAGATCCACACCTCGCCTTGCAGCGGCAGGATCATCGCCAGTTCGGTGGGCGAGAAGAATTCGATGAACAACGCACCGAGCACGGCGGCGAGAAACATCATCGGCACGGTTACGATGAACACATAGCCGAAATTGCGCCCGTAATTGCGCGCGAACCAGAGCAGCGACTGCAGCGGCCCGAAGCGGCCGCCGACATATTCGCGCGGCGCCAGATTGCGCATCAGCCAGCCTGAAAGCCCGGTCAACTCGGGTCCCTTGGGCAGATTGGTCGCTCCGGCGTGAGTGCGCGCGGCTTCTTCCTTGAGGAGATAGCGGCACAGGAGCGGCACGCCGATCAGCACCATACCGAGCGACGCGGCGAGCTTCGCAGCGGCGACATGCACCGGCAGCAGCGCAAAGCTCATCGTCACCACGATGACGTTGAGTGTGGGCGAGGAGAGCATGGCCGACAGCGTCGTTTCGAGCCGCAGCCGCCCGGCATGCAGGCCGAGCGCGATCGGCGCGGCGCAATTGACGCACACGCCCAGCGGCGCGCCGATCACCGTGCCGAGCGCGGAATTGGCGAAACCGTTCTTGAACGAGCGCTTCTGCAGCAGCGACAGCACGGTCAGCGCCATCGCCCCGAACATTACCCCGAAGGTCATGCCCTTGATGTTGGTGACGATCCAGTTGATCGTGTTGGCCCACAACACCTTCCAGAAGCCGTCGCCCGGCTGGACTTCGATGGCGATGTCGAAGGCGAGCCCGCTGAGCGGGGTATCCTCGCCCATTTCGGCCTTGGCGCCGAGCGCGGGATAGCGCGATTGGGTCCAGAAATAGAGTGCCAGCAGGATCGTGAGCGCGATCGCGATCGCCAGCCGGTAGTCGGGCTGGCGCTTTGGCTTCAATGCGCTGGTGTCGAATGCGCTGTCGATCGCGTTCACTTGGCCGTGCCCCTCTCTGTCCGGCTTGCGCCGCCTGAGCCCTCGAGGAATAGCCTATAGCGCGCTTCGGCAACCGCAAGAAGTTCCGCATGGCGTGCAGCGAAGCGCTCGATCCGGTCCGGTCCCACCGGACGGTAGGTCTCCTCGCTGCCGGGCCGGGGCGTCTTGGCGTTGCGGCTGGCGTCCCAGCCCGGTTCCGCGCCTTCGAACCCGAAATGGCGGCAAATCTCGCCGTAGTGCGCGGCGAGGTCCCGGTAGGCGAAGGGCAGCACCGCGCCGCCCAGCCCGGCAAAGCCGTCGAGCGCGGCACAGTAGCGCCGGGTCGCGGCGACCAGCAGCGGATCCTCTTCCAGCGCATCGAGTTCGGGCAGCCCGCCATGGCGCCGCTGCGCCACGTCGCGGGTGAGATAGCGCGGTGGTCCGCGGCGGATCGATTCGAGTACCGGCGCGGGTTCGCGATGGAGGAAGACGAAGCGCGCACCGGGCAGCGCCGCACGCAGTTCGGCCTGCCATTCGTGCGTCTGCGAATTGAATTTGACGATCAACGCCTTGCCCTGCGCGGCCGCCCAATCGCGCCATTGGCCGATCGCGCCGGCGACGACTGCAGCGGCCTCATCCGGCGCCAACGTTCCGTCGAACCCGGTTCTCAACACGCGCATGAACGCGGGCTCGCTCAGCACCACTGCCCTGCCGGTTGCCTTTAGATTTTGCCCGAGCAGCGTCGAGCCGCAGCGCGAGACGTGGAAAATGCCGCCTGTGCCTGCAAAATTGTCTGTGCGGTCGACAACGGCAGACCAGTCTTCGAATGGTACGATCGAATCGAACGGCAGGTCGGCGGGGAGGCCGCGCACGAAAAATCCGTGCCGCCAGTCGATACGATCGGGATCGACCAGTTCGACCAAGCGGTGCCGACCCACCGTCCGAAATGCACAGGGAAGAAGGATCTTGTCTTGCGGACTAGCCATGCCGTGGAGCGTTCGCAGACGAATCATCGCATAGATCCAAACGCACGAACGCCGACAGAAATTCTGCCGGCGTCACGTGCGTTTCGCTTGCAATCAGAACGACTCAATCAGGACGACAGCGGGTTGCCCGTGAAGTCCTCGTCAATGTCGATAGTGCCTGTAGTACTGACGTCCGACACGCTGGCTATAACCTCCATCGTCGGCTCGATCCAGAGCTTCTTGCCGCTTGCGGCCGGCGCTTTGCCTTGAAATTTGCGTTCAGTCATATCGAATCCCGTCTGAAGTCCATCCCGCTCTTCGTTTAGCAAGAATGAAATAGTTACTCCCAGCCTTGACAAGGATCAACTCAAATTATCATCCCACCAGATCGTTGCGCTATCCTGCGTTTTATGGATGTGGCTACTTACGGCGAAACGCCCTTGGCTGAAATCGTTGTCCGCCAGTTGGGTCGGGCCGACCGCATGAAAGAACCAGCTCGGAAACGCGACCAGCCGGTTGGGTAGCGCTTCGATCCGGGTGAACCAGGCCGGCGAGATCGCTTGCCCAGACGGCTTGCTGTCGAAAACGTAGAGATCGCCGCCACCAAAACGCGGGATCGTCTCACCGAAATAGTAAAGCCAGGTAATCGCCCGCCCGGCCGCGCTATAGGCGGCATGATTGTCACTATGCGTCTTGAAAAATCCGCCGTCGACATGGTTGGTCAGCTTGAGTTCGACGCGGTTGGTCGAAAAATCAGACAGGCCGAGGCTCTCGCGCAGCGCGGCGAGATTTTCGTCTATAAAGCTGAGAAAAAAATTTCGCTCGAGCGTGAAATGATAATCGACCAGCGTCCGGCGTCGATCGGGATCATAGGCGGGCGGAGCGTCTTCGTTAGTGGCTAACGCATCGCGAAACAGTGCCTTACGTTCGCAGGCATGCGCGTGGAGAGAGCGCATCCGTTCGACGGGAAGGAAATCGTCGATCATTACGATCGGGGCAATCGCATAGCCGCCATGCGAAAACAGCCCGCTGGGAATTGCCGACCAATCATCGAGCCGGGCCTCGCTCGCCGGCACGTCGTTCGCCAGCCATTCGACAAATGCCGCGCGCGCGCCGGCCAGGTCTCCCGTGCGGCGCAGCAGGTTGGCGCGAGCGAACCGGCTCGCCGGCGAGGGCTCTTGCTGGTCGAGCGCAGCCAGCATTGCCGCATTGAGGCAGGCTCCCCCCAGCTGCTGCAAATGCGTAAAGGTCTCCTCGGCGGATATGAGCATTGCGCGATCTAGTCGGAAAAGACGATCAGGCCCTCATCGCTCATGCGCGCATAAAGTCCCGCGACATCCCCCGTGCATTTTTCGCGTGTCACTTCGAATTGTTCGCAGAGGCGTTCGACGACATCGGCGACCGGCGTCGAGCCGTCGGTCAGTTCCCATATGGCGCGGGCGGTTTCGTTGAGTTCGATGAATTTACCCGTGTTCATCGACATCAGCACCGCAACGTCTTGCGACTGGGTGGCGAGAACGTCTTCGGCGCGGGCGGGGATCGCACTGGGTTCGATCGCTTGGGTCATGGTGCTATCGCTTTCGCGGGCGGTTGATAATCTCCCCCGTGATGACTCAAAATGGGCCGCGAGTCGAGCGCGCGCGGTGACCGCAAGTGGCATCTCAAGGTAAGACAGGCGCTGGCGGCGACGCGGCATCCCACCACGGTGCGAATTCACCCGCCGTCTTGCGGACATGGCAGCTGACCCCCATCCGCCCATGTGCGAACCGCGCGCCGGTGCCGCCGGTCGGGGTGACCGCGTGGAAGAACCAGCTCGGAAAGGCTACCAATCGATTGCGCGCGGGTGCGATGCGGGTGAACCAGCTGGGCGAAACCGTTCCTTCGCGCGGATTCGTATCGAACAGCAGCAGGTCGCCGCCATCGAATGACGTCGCGCCGGCCCCGAAATAATACAACAGCGTCAGCGCGCGGCCTTCTTCTTGCGGATCGCAGTCGTTGTCCGAATGGATTTTCAGGAATCCGCCCCCGAGCGTGTTCGACATCTTGAGCTCGATCCGGGAGACGGCAAATGGCGGCAAGGCCAGGCTCTTGCGCAACGCCTCCATGTGCCGTTCGACAAAATCGCCAAAGAAGGCGCGTTCGCAGGTAAAATCGGAAAACAGCAACGTCCGGCGCGGGCTCGCCGGATCGTACGCCGCCGCCCCGCTCATCCGGTCGCGAAATTCGTGTTCGTGCCGGCAAGCCTCGGCATGCAGTGCGTCCATGCGGTCGACTGGTAGCAGATCGTCGATCAGTACGAGCGGCGCGACAGGAACCCCACCCGCCGAATGCAGTCCCGGCGGGACGATCGACCAGTCATCCATCCGCGCCGCGCCGGGGGCCGTTCCGCTGGCGACAAAGGCAGCGAACATGGCCCGCGCGAGGTCGAGATCGCCCATCCGACGTGCAAGATTTGCGCGGGCAAACAGCGTGGACGCGCCATCGCGGCGCTGTTCCATCGCGGCGAGCAGACGGCTGCGGCAACTCAAAGGCGATCTGCAGAAGCGCCCAGGCAACCGAGCCGACAGCGTACGGCGGCTTCAACCGTCACCATTGGCTGCGGCAATCAGCAATATGAACCGCAGGGCGGCGAAAG